>Ga0065711_1012048_pt1 | contig 15776 bp, 15 predicted proteins | sample Hoacrofraction12_FD_59098 | JGI IMG/M metagenome (GOLD analysis project Ga0065711, IMG submission 59098) | Hoatzin crop microbial communities from Cojedes, Venezuela - Epithelial fraction 12 v2 (version 2) | ecosystem: Host-associated > Birds > Digestive system > Esophagus > Crop | place...
GCAGAGGAAGTTCTGTCTGAACATGAGGAAGAACTTCTTCCCTCTGAGGGTGATGGAGCCCTGGCCCAGGCTGCCCAGGGAGGTTGTGGAGTCTCCTTCTCTGGAGATATTCAAGACCCGCCTGGGTGTGGTGCTGTGCAGCCTGCTCTGGGTGACCCTGCTTCGGCAGGAGGGTTGGGCTGGGTGACCCACAGAGGTCCCTCCCAACCCCAACATTCTGTGGTTCTGTGATTCTTACTCGCCCACTTGAATGGCTTGGGAGTATAAGGAGGTTTTGTGATTCTGGATAGAACCAGATAGATCATATGCTGTGCGCAGTTCCATTACACTGAAAATGATTTCACAAGGACATACATAAATCGAATGGAGCTGTAGATTTGTTTACTTGCTTTTTACTGTTTTATCAAAAATGCAACTTTCAGTAACAGCTGCATGAACAAGCCTGCAATATGAAGCCATCAATTCTAGCGCAGCAAAAATACTTGCTTGGGTCTGACATATTTAATGGCAACATGTAGACAAAATGATCTTAAAGGTACCTTTGGTTTTTGTTACCCAATTTACTAGATATCTGTACCTGTTTTTGTCTTTAAAACACTATCCAGACTGTGAGGTCCATGCTATTTTTTCCTTCTTGACATACTAGTAATGGATTATTGTTGTGCGGTTATGGGATGAAACCTTGAAATCGGAATTTTGTCTGCTCTTTGTGGAACTTCTCACACCAATAGAGGTTTGTCAGAGTGTCACAACCAGCACATTTCCAATTCCCTGCTGTATTTCATGCTGTTGGCTTTGTTAGACAGGGTAGCAGTCACGCTGCGCTTGGTCCGGAGGGTCTCCTGCACGCCAGCAGCAGGGATGGGCGACTTTTAAAAAAAGGTCTAGCACCACACAAAGCCTTTTCTTCAGGAGTTATGTATATTACCCAGACTTGAAATGGAGCCAGAGAGATTGCTTTCCATATTTCTATATCCTTGAAAGGATGTATTTTACTTTTATCTGATGTGGTGCCTTGTTCTGCTGTAAATATCTGATATCTCTGACAGGCTGTTAGCGACATCAGTCAGTGATTCAGCTCGGGACATGTTTATTATCTCGCTTGATATTAAATTGTTCTGTGCTAGCCCTTTGAAAATCAGTTGTTGGTGGCCTAATCGGCTGATTTCATTCACTAATAAATCATTAGATGTAATAATTTTCTTTTCGGCGCCTGTTAAAGAACAGTATCGTAAAATGGTAGAGATATCTCTTTCAGTGCCTTTGGGTGGAATTTTACATTGCTATTCTGAACTCTTGAATTGGTGCAATTCCAGTGCCCTTGTTTAAAATACCCCTTATTGTGGTGGAGAGGAGAGGAAGAGTACTTCTGATATCCCTGGGATAGACAGAGACACTTCATGTAGCAAAAGGGGTGTTGGTCTCCCTTTCAGGACTTCTGCGTGGCAGGCAGAATGCGGTAGGTTTTATCTCACAGCATGCCCGGGAGGGGGGTTGGACTAGATGACCCGCAGAGGTCCCTTCCAACCCCAAACATTCTGTGATTGTAGGGCGGAGCGTGGTGCAGCGGGCAGGACACAAACGGCACTGCCAGCTGGGGCTCTGCTGTGGGGAGCAGGGGTCCTGGCTTGCGATTAAGGAGTGGGGACAGGCGATAGTCCCTGAGGAGAAGCTAGAAGAGCAGGACAGCATGGTGCAATGGGATGGGACAGCAGGAGGGAAAAGGGTTTCCTTGGAATCATGTCAGTTCTGGAGATGCTGGGCTCACGGTGCCACCACTCTATTACTGTAGGGGATTCTCTCAAACAAGCAAAGGCCTTTGGTTGACTTGTCCTGATGTGAAGAAATTAACCCAAAATAGGTCTAAAACATCCCCGGCATCATAATAGTTAATGGAGGTTCTGAGAGCATTGATCCAAAACTGATGCCTGCCTTGGGGATTTCAAATGGACGGCGCTTCCATTACGGCAAGCTCAGCTGCGTTAGGCAATGATGGATATTGATGAGATAACAAGTTTGCGGTATCGATGCTGACCAAGAGCGCTGTCTGGTCAAACTCATCTAACACCAGACTAAAATGCTCGTTTACAAAGCGACCACCCAGCCAGAGATGAAGTTCTGAAAGCTTTTGGTGCCGGGTTTAAGAGAAGTGCACTTTTGTGTGCTGGCGATGCTGGACATCAACCCGTTGTAGACTCGGGCCTGCAACATGTGTGAGGAGAAGCCAGGATGAAGCCGTCATTCATTTGGAGGGGAAGCACTCCTTCCCCCGGTGTTAGCTACCGTGGGTGAGGTCTTCCAGCCTGTGCCTCACAGAAGCCACAAACCCCAAAGGTCTCGCCTCACCTCTCTCCCGACAGCTCTAACGGGCACCGTGTTGGCAAGGCTTTGGAGTCAGAAGAAATACGTAACAGCTGCTGGTTTAGCTTGTGCCATTGCTGCTTTTTAATTAAGTGCTGCGAGTACGTGCCATGGGCTGGAGGCTGAGATTCAAAAGCTGCTTTCCAGTCCTCTTAAAACCAACCTGGTGAGCAGCCTTTGAACAATATGGCATGCACCTCAGCATCTCTTAACGACTGCATCCCACACCACTGACGTAGCTCGTGGTCTTTTGCACCCCTGCTTGGCGTGCTTCTACCCTGCGATACCTACGGGCAGGCAAGACTGCCTGGGGGCACTTGCAAGCAGAAATCTTGGTTTTTTTGAGAAGTGCCCATCAAATGTATTTCCCTTTTCCAATTTTATTTTTCTAGGTAGAAAAGCTATCCTCGGTGGTTTGCTATGATTCAGAGCAAAGATGCTTTTGTAAAAGGCTCTGACAGGGTCATTGCCAGTGGAGGAGTTTGAATAACGTCGCTGTACGGCTTCTTATGAAATTGAAGATCTGATTATTTAACATAGACTGTAATAAAAATAGTTTCTGGTGTTGGCTGCCACGTTTCAGTGAAGAAATGTGGCTTAAATGTCTTCATTTAATTCCAGTGTATTTAAAATTGATCTCATGGACCGGAAAAGAGATTTTTTTTCCCGTTAACTAGGGCCTGTGAAGGAAATTAATACAGGGAAGGGAAAATAGAAATACAATACTACACTCAGTGAAACAAATGCTTATGACCGAGGGGTTCGTTACTTGCTAGCACCACTGGAAAAGCCAGCTGTAGAAGGTATGTTTTATTATAGAATTAACCTTGACCTAGGGTTCAAAGAGAAAGGTTAGTTTGAAATAAATCAGTAGTACGGTCAGGTCACTTCAAAGAGTCTAAAGCTGAGCTTGAAGATTACATGCTGTTTATGTGTATCCAGTTGGAATAGAACATATGGTAAAGATAACAGAAGTAAACTATTTCTCTCTTCCCCCCCCCTTAGGGTTTAACGCCTTTTTGTCCTTTGCGTATCTGTGCTGCAGGGGATGTTTTTGTCCTGATTTATTGAAAGCAGAAATGGGGAATAAACCAACCTTCTTAAGTCAGCTGGGTAAAACAGGCTTGCCTTTAACATTTTTCCAATTGGTCAGATAAAAGTAAGAACTGTTTTGGAAACAGTCATATGAGTGTGGTGATTCATATTTCCCTGTCGCTTGTCTCGGTGAATTCATGTAGTCGTAAGAAAATCAAAACAAAATGTGCTCATCTCTGAATTATTGTAGTTCTAATCTAAAAGCAGGAGCACATTGAATTGCTCCATGCGATTTACAGGGATTGAAGAGCTTCCCAAATACCAGATAATTCACGCGACATCCACGCACAACAGGCACGAGGATGCCAGCTAGCGTGGGGAGCGGGAAATGAGGTTGGTTGAGCAATCTACCCAGAGCCACTCATAATCTGCAGCAAAACTCGGAGGAGTCCTCAACCCTACGGTTGATTCCGACACTTCTGGGGGGAGCGGGCCAGAATCTCACCTCGAATTCCCTGGATGCCAGCCTACTGCCTTCACCACGAGACCGTCCCTGGTCTTTTGGCCCATGTTCCCTCCTTCTTTTGCTCTTTGTGCTGTAAGGAAGGGACCAGAACGTGTCCACCAGCCTTTTGGGTCCGTGCTCAGCTTTGTGTGGGTCGCTGCACAGAGGGAGTAAAGGGAGGTCTCGCTTCATCCAGACACATCAGAGGACACAAAGTGCTATCTGTTTGTTCCTACTGGATGGCAATTTTCCAGGGCTTTCTGATGGCGTGTGTCTATGATTAGGCAGTCAGAGAAGCCCTTTTCAGTTATTTGGGTGAAATTCAGGAACCACTCCACTAAAGCGAGTGTAGTTTTGACTTCAGAACAGCGTGTGAAGAGAGCCGGGTTTACAGCGGATAGAAGGGTGAGGCAGATGCAGTCATGAGCTGGCATTCGCCGTCTCAGCTGCGTAGGTTCTCCCCGGCTGGATTTCTGCAGCGTGTGACGTGCGAGGCCGACGCTGGAGTTTTCCAGCGCTTACAGGGAAGCGGTGGGAAGAGCCGGGCTGGTGGCGTTGCTGGGGAGCAGAGGGGTTCTGCTGCTGAAATTAAAACCAGCTGCCGAGCTGAGACACGGTCACTCTCTAATAGCTTTGCTCCGCAGATTGTTTTTTTCCGAATGTGATACGTGCAGTGTGCAGATAGTAGCACATTTGAAGATTGATGATTGCCTGATTTTTCCCATTAATAGGGAAATCTGATAATTACCCATTTTAAAGCAATCGCTAGACAATAGGAAGGAGCATGCTTGTTAAAAGCAAACATAAAAGCGAGCTGGATCTCTTAGGGTGCTGAACCTTTGATAGATTTGCTCCTTACAGCAGTCTTTGATCTGCCACACTAGAAAACAAACTCAGTGGGAGACTGGCTATGGGATCTAGAGCAGTTCACCTCTGGGTCAAGGGCTCAGGAGCGAGCCTGCGGGTCAGCTCTGGCCGGAGCTGGGGTCGGCAGCACCACCGACGTCTCCGCCACGCTGGCACGGTGACCACAGGGAGGGTGTGGGTCTGTAGGGCCACCTGGCTGCCATCTCCCACCACTGAACCCCACGACGGGGAAGGGAGCTATCGCTTCTTCCCCCGCTCCCAAATGGGAGCTGCGCAGCGTTCCCAAGGAGGTAGATGCAATGATCCTGCAGTGAGCCAGCCAGCGTGGGCATCCCCGGAGGGGGAATGCGTTGGGATTTGGCTCTCAGGAACGCTCTTGCTGGATGGAGGGAGCCGAGTCCTCCGGCGTGGGACGCATGTGGGTCATGCCCACCCTGGGCTACTATCTCTGTATTCTCCTCCAGCTTCTCAGAAATGCAGTGTGAGCTGTGCCTGTTACTGATCAGGGAATCTAAACAAAGGAGATGTCTGCAAAGTAGTCATATCTGTGCTGCAGGACCTGGGGGGTTGTTCAACAGTTGTGCTGGAGGCAACAAGGCCTCTTCTGGCAAAGCACTGCTCTGCCTTGTTGGCAAAAGACGAGCAGCTCCATAAATTGCTCTTTAGTATTGTCACACTGCGGCACGAAGGGACAGTGTTTGTTACGGGCCAGATTCCCTCATCCGATGAAAACGGCTTGCAGGATATGGTGAGGCAAAGCTGCTTTGAAGCTGGCCTAGATTGCCCCTCCAGCCTACTCTTGGCATCATGGGGATGACCATCAATGCTGGTCCATCACCTGCTCCTACTGTGGCTGAGGCAAAGAGATGTGGCAAGGGCTTGTCTGTGCCCAGGAGAGCCTGGATGCTGCCGATGCCCACATGGGAAATGCAGCGTTGCAGCTCCGGGGCTGGGGGCTGCAAAGGGGGCTCCCAGCCACCCTGCCCGACCTCCAAGCCTGACGCTGCCCAGCACCCCGAACAGAGGATGCTATGTACAACCCCAGGATATTTTTTTGGAAGAATTGCTTTTCTGTGACGCTGGTGCAAATCAGAATGGGTTGTTATCTCAAAAATGTTTGAGGCCCTGTGTCTCCTCACCTTTGGAGGGCTGACTACAAAAGAAAAGTTGTGCAGCTTCATTTTGGAAGCGGCTGAATGCAAATGACTCCATGTGGGAGGCACAGAGCCTGTACCAGGTCACAACCTGAGCTCACGGCAAGCACTTACAGCGGACCAGTGTAAGGTTTTCTGGCTATGAAATCTGAAATTCTGGCTGTGAATCTGTAGAAGGAACATGGGAGAGAAACAGAAATTAAGTGTGAGAACTGAAAAACTCGGGGTTTATCACCGTTGGGGAAGTCACTGGGGTTTCTTTCTAATGGTTCCAAAGAGCAGAAACAGGGATTTTGTTGCACTTCAGCTGTGTCAGATGTGGGGACCTGCTTCTGCTTTATCTCATACAAGAGATAGCTGCCAAGATTTATCTTTGTGGGGCGTTTCGCAGAAAGGGAAACAGAAGTGAGAAAGGTCTGGAATCACACGTAGCTCTGGCCAAAATCATGTTATCTGTAGTAACTGGTTATCTGAAGTTTGGCCAAACCTCTCTCTGCACCAGACTCTCAACACCAGATTAGAGCTGTAAATAGCAAGACCCGGGCTGTCTGATAAGGGACTGCATGCCTAAAAAATGGGATTTTGAGCCCGGAAGAGCAGTCTGGACTACCTCGAAGGAGCTGAAGGTCTGGATGCAGTTGGTGGTGGGAGGTGTGCCCCTTTGCTGGCCGGTCGGCATGGGCAGCACCATTGTTGGGAGGGGGCACAGCAGGTGGGGGGCTCAAGCCCCCAGTCCTCTCTTCTGCATCTCCTGCCTGAGGGTGCCCAGACCCTCCTCGGGCACGGAGTGGGATGCAGAGATGGAGCTGGTCGCACACCTCTACCTAGCAATGGCCGGGCTCCGGCTTGGGAAACATTAAGCCTCTACCCACAGCATTTTTGCAGTCAGTTTTTTCTTCCCTTTTCAACACCTTTCATCCTTTTTTATACGTTTTTTCATTATTCAAACCAGCATATGACAGATGTGTATTGCAGGAAGGCTACGAAGCCTTGTGCTTCAGAGGTGAGGGCAGGCGATGAGCTGCGAGGTGGGCAGCCATCTGCCCAGCCAGAGGTTGAGGTGCTGCAGTGTAGATGCGATTTTGCGTGGCAGAAATCTGTGCGAGGGGCAGCTCGGTGCCGCCAGCTCCTGGGGACAGCAAGGTCCTTGGGAGGTGGCAGACGAGGGGAACTGGGAATTAGAATGTGAATGAGATAAAATCTAAAAGAAAGATCCATGAACTGATGATGATGGATGGAGGCGGTTGTAATGAGGTGGGTGTTGGTCTCTTCTCCCAAGTCACTAGGGACAGGATGAGAGGAAATGGCCTCAAGTTGCATCAGGGGAGGTTTAGATTGGATATTAGGAAGCAATTCTTTACTGAAAGAGTGGTCAGGCATTGGCACAGGCTGCCCAGGGCAGTGGTGGAGTCCCCATCCCTGGAGGGGTTCAAAAAATGTGTAGATACGGCACTTCAGGACGTGGTTTAGCAGGCACAGTGGTGTTGGTTTGACAGTTGGATTTCATGATCTTAGAGGTCTTTTCCAACCTTAATGATTCTAGGATTCTATATCAAATGGGGTGTATGGCTCTGGTCCAACTTCAGCACTTCATGAACAGTATATAGGGAGCTGCCTGAGCAATCCCTCTTCTGCTGAGCTCCAAAATACCCAGCCCGGGACCCAGACAGCCCTATCCACACCATCACTCCACCCTTAAGCTGCTGCAATTCTCCGCTCCGTGGCTCTGGAGAGGATAAGCGGCACTTCGTGGCGAGCTTTGCTCGGAGAGGTCCAGCCTTCCCCTGCATCTGAGCATCCCATCTGCTGCGTTGCTCTTTTATTTTTTTGTGCGGAAAGATGCCTCTTCGGAGTGAAAAGCAGCAAAAGGAGGGTTTGGCGTGTTCAGCGTGTGTTGTGCCTGCTTTGGCTCTGCTCGTAGCAGGAGGGGATCGTGCCCGGTGCTGGTTTCCATTTGCCGGCTGATGGCAGCATCTGCACGGAGGGAGCGAGCAGGGCTGGGGCAGGCAGCTCTGCCTGCTCGCCTGCCTCTCCCCTTTGCTGCTCTGACCCCAGACGTTGCAACTCGATTGCCTCTGCTCAAATAAGTCGTGCACAGGAGAGTTATTGGAGAGCGGCTTGGAAAGAAGTCTGCTGCTTCAGAGGGGAAAAACTGCAAGAAACTTTCCTCGTGTGGACACCCACCTGCTGATTTGTCCCCTTCAAGCACAGCAGAACCGGTGAATCATCTCCAAAAATAAATGCCAGGCGCTGAGTTGTTCCTCCTCTAAAGACAGGACGGAGGTTTCTGTGGGAGCTGGGAGGCAACGGGGCGATTCTCCCTCCCTTGGAGGGGCTCTGGGGTTTGCCCCGCTGTTATCCTGCTTTTCCCTGGGACGTGTCAGCGCGTGGCATTACGCTTAAAGGAAAAGAGTATTCCCCTCTTGCTGCCCTAAACACAAACAATGATTTTAGGGGAAGAAAGAGGACAATACGGTGTTGTTCCCCACCTCGGCCTCACGCTGAAATATTTAAGCTCCCCTATGAATAATGCAGCTTCAGCCCCAAGCCTGCTTTGCACTTCACACTAGCNGGGCCCATAAAACCACAGGACTGCTGCCGGCATACATCATGCCGCATAGGACATCTCCCACCGAGCCAAGCTTTGTCTTCACTGCCACAAAGGCCGTTGGGATTTTTTCCCTGTCTCCAAGAGAGATAACGAGCACAAGAGCTCTCGCTTTAAAATATTAGTGGAAACAAGTCACCTGTGGTTTTTTACCTGGTGCTAACTAGCTGCGGTCTGCACAGCGTCTCCCACTTAGCGGCTGATCCCATGTAGTTTCCTTTTTATCCAGCTGCCGTGCCCTGTAGCAGGAGAGCGATACAGCACTTAATCTACGGGAAAATATGCCGTATTTAGCTGACAGGCAAAGAAAAAATGAGCCAGGTCGATAGTCTGCACCTTCACAACAACAACAGCACCGGTGTGATTTAAAGAAGAAAAAACCATGCTGGGTGTTTGCGTGGATCGGGTCTCTCTGAGCAGTTTTGCAGTGGCATAATCAGCGTCTGCAAGAGAGTATTAGATCGGATTTACACCCAACCGAAAGCAGTCAGGTATTGTCGAGTACTGGGAGACAAACCGATACACCAAGAGTCAGGATTCCTCCATAACCCAAAATAGGAATTAGTTTGTTCTCTGGAGTTAGGTACCTGAGATGCACCAAGGAGCAGGGGCAGCAGGCTCTAACGGCTTGGGGCCCGTACGTACCCTGTCACACAAACCATGTCCCTTCCCACGTCCTTGTAAAGTTCCAGAGAGATTCTGGTAGCATTTTAACGACGCTGCTATTCACTACAGGACCCCTCTGGTGTCGGGTTTAGTCGCTGCCAGCCGTGCTGTACGAAGCTCTCCCCCCCTCAAAGGGAAAGGAAAAATGAGACAAGGGGGAAAAAAAATGCGTGCCCCCCCCCCCTTCCCATGAAGATACCTTTACACTCACCCGAAACTACAAAGGTGAGGCTCTTGATGAATTTTGGATTAAAAGGAGCACTCTGCCTGCCTGGACATCTGGTCTGTCGTCAATAATGACATTAGGATCTGTCACATAGGAATTGCCATCTGTGGTCGGGTCGGAGGCCTTTCAAAGGGAAGGAAATGGGAGGGTGGAGATCAAGGACTGGTTTGCTGCAGGGAAGAGTGACTTGCAAGGTCTGGAGGTACACATGCCCTACCTTCAGCTCTGCAAGCTGCTCCATTCCTCCATCAGCTCGAGGAAAAAGGTGGAAAAAGTCTTGAGGTTTTGGAAAAATCTTGGGAAACCTCTGCTGAAGGGAGGAGATGAAGTGGGGANGGGTAGGATTGTCTGCGAGGTGGTGAAAACGGAAGGGCCGTACGGAGTGAGTGCAAAGGTCCATCCAGACCTGAACCCTCCCCCCAGCAGAAGATGAGGGTGATGCTCAGAGGAGAATAAAGCAGGAGAGAGGCTGTGCAGGGTATTCCTCATCTGCTCTGCAGCCTCCCTTGTGCTCAGGGACTTTCCAGGTTAGACGCGGGATGTCTAAGTTGAAGGGAATNGACCAAGCTCCGAGGTCTGGTGCAAACTGCCGCAGCACCGAAAGCAAATTAAAAGTGCTGCCTGGGCAGGGGGTATTGTCCACTTCCAGGCTGCACACATCAGGCTTTGACTGCTGAGATGAAGCAGGGTTAACGCTTGCCTCTCTGGCAGCACGCTGTGTGCCAGGGCATCTCCAAAGCCTGCTGCCCGTGATTCCCATGCAAAGATGATGGTAGGGACTCCCAGGACTGTTGCAAGTGGAGATGAAAAGAAGAGCCAGAGACCTAAAAAAGATGAGAGAGGTTTTCCAGCTGCTCTGTGAATTTTTTGCAGCATCTGGGTTACACCGCCTGCTCACCCTGTCCCAGCCCGGTGCCGTTTGGGAAGATGGGTGTCTCTGGAAACCCACCTGCTGCCACGGCTGCAAAAGCAATGACACTACAACCTCCAGGGACCTGGTGATGCTATTTTCCACAGGTTTTGTTTTTCTCTTTATTAGCTAGGTATAAACTTTCCCTATAGAAACCTAAGATTAATCCAGTCACCAGCCCATCAGCTATTTATTTAAAGAGGTAAGTCCTCATCTTGTATTTTGGCCATCAATCCCCATTAGTTTCCCTATATGGTTGATTGAATAGTCCATTGCCTGTACTAATAAGCACCCATTAGTTGTCCCACAGAGCTTTAGTTTTATTAGAAACAATTCCTGTCAGTCTAGGCCAGATGAAGTGCTTTTAGCTGGATTGTTTTGATTGCATTACTTGGAAGGTGGCATCTGAGCGCCTGGAAGGTTAGAGAGATGTGGCATCCGGCTGAGCTGCTTTTGCGTAACGCCGGGGCATGTACACGATGCAGGAGAAATGGAGACGCTGCGGTCGCGAGCGAGGCGAGGGTTTGCTGCAAGGACACACGGGGTGCATTTAAATCTGCAGAAGTGGCTTTTTGGTTTGCCCCGTTTAGGTCAGCCTGGAAGGAATCTCCAAGGATTCAAAGCAAATGTTCCCACCATCTCCCCTCTGGCGTTGGGATTTCGAAAGACGGTGAATCTCAGGACTTGCCATAGGTGTTTCTCTTCCCTTTTTGCTCTCCCTCTTCCTTCCTCACAAGTCTTGAAATTCCCCTTTTCGTAGCATTTTGGGCTGTGGTAAGCTGTTTACAAGCAATTTAGCTTGCCACTCTAGGAAAAAAAAAAAAGTGTGGAAGGCAGGAGTTGCTGCAAATCGCTGTTCAGCTGCTCTTCATCACGCCAGCTCTGGCTTCCATCTACCCGACAGCCCCGCTAAAAGGATAATAATGCTTTAAAAATTAGAGTCAGCCGAACAACTACTTCATAAATTCATGGCCTTGCCCTGATCCTTTCCAGAAGTTTTTCTTTCAGGTCGAGCCCACGTCAGACCTTGGATTCCTTCCCTTTGGAAATGCTGCTGCCTTTCTACTTTCTGAGGGCTCGCTGGGTCACCCAGCGATGCAAAGGGGGTTACCAATTATCTGTCATTATCTCGATGTAAATAAGCCTTGTTTCAGGATAATCTTGTGATCTCTCCTTCAGAGAACATAAGATAATCTCTCCGTGATATTGTCTCATTGTGGGATTTTGTCCTTGACAGATAAACCGGTCCTGCAATCCTATTAAGAGCTATTCTGCCTCCCCTGCAAAGAGACAAGCTCGCAGACGAAACAAACTCCCGGCAAACTCGGGAGAGACCCTTAGCTTTGTCCACCTGGTGGGAAACAGCTCTGGCTTGCAGCAGCTCTTTCCATCTGTACCGCTTCTGAAAGCAATTGAAGATCTAACACAGCCTCGGCTTTCATGTGGGACCGATGGTCCTTCTCGGCTCATCAAATCCACCTCCAGCTACCAGCAGGCAACCATGGTAAAGGTACTGGGGGCTTGCTGGAGATTTGGTGGGGTGGCAGCACTTGGTGGGAAGGCTGGTTGAGTGGGTGATGCAGCATCTTTTCAGTCAAAGGTAGGTCCTACTCATGTCAAGGGGTGAATTGCCCCCCACTGGGTTTTCCACATACCCCAAAGGTGTGGAGTGCTAGAGGAGCTGGGAAGGAGAGCTCCCACCATTGCCAGCCGGAGGCGAGGGTCAGCTTTATTGTTCTGCTTCGTAATTTGGGGAATCCCAGCAGGAAGAGTACCTGGCTGGCAGCTTCCAGGATTTTCAGCCTGGTCTCCTAAAGGAGAAGACCTCTTAGTCTAAGTGTCTTTCTCCCAAAATAACTCTGACTCCAGTGTCTGAATTTAGCTGCATGAAGAGAGGGACAGAGCTCTCCAAAGCTTTCAGGTTTCATAAAACAGAGGTTTTCCATCCTTGGAGACGTATAATGACTCTGCAAATGTTAGAGCCGCTGTAAGACCTAATGTTTCAGGCCCTTTAAACCACCCTGGGAAGCTCTGCTGTGGCCAAGGGGCTGTAGAGGGAACATTTGCTGCTTGTTATGGCTGAGGAAATGTGAAAACCAGCAACCTGGCCGATGCTGAGCCCTCCATGGCTCGTGACATGGGTAGCTCAGTCCATGCCCCCTCTGCTTGCTATCCTTCCCGGCTCCGCGCACCCAGGGCAGCCATCCCACCCGCACGCCCAGCAGCATCCGCACCCAAAGAGGAGCAGTGAAACCCTGACCCTTGCCGCACTGGGTACAGAGCAAAAGAGGGACCCAGGGGTGCCAGGGCGAACCCCGTGAAAAGCATCGTGGTGGCCAAACTGGGAGGTGAACCTCGGTGGGAGTCGAGCTGGTGCTCTGACTCTTACCAGAGGAGCCTGATGCAAAGCGCTTTTAGCCGAGACCGTGCGGAGATGCTGAGCATGGCCAGGACAAGGCTGCTTGGTGCCTGTCACAGACTTGGGTGCAGCATTGTTGGCCATCGAAAACCGCACATGCGAACGTTGCCATCTTTGCTTGCCTGCTTGCTTTGCGAGGAAGAAGGACGCTGCACTGATGGGTGCCTGGTGGCCTTCTTGCTCTTGAGTTGATAACCCGTTGCCTTTTTTTTTCTCGTAGAAAAATGCGGTAGCACAGTGCTGCTGAGTTCCCATGAATAAATAAAATCAATAACAAAGATCCCTAGCGCAGATAAAACCCACCTCCGTCATTAAAGATACCCAGGTCTTCCTAGGCCTGGCATCAAAGAGGAGCCTTGCAGAGAGGAAGTGTAATAATACATGGAGGAGGTCAGGCTCCGGGGAACCAGAAAAGGTTATTAGGATCCACATTTCCTTGAAGCACAGTTTTGTACCCTGCTTAAGTCAGGAGTTTATTATTAATAACAATATTTTGCATTACTGGAGCTCGTCAGACATGAACGCCTTGGAGCCCTTTGCATGGTGGCAGTGTGGGTTTTAGTCCCGGTTTCTCCTGTGGTTTGCTCTGCAGTTGTGGGGGGCTTGTTTTAACCTTTTGGTGCCTCTTCTTAGCAGCACAACAAAGAAACAGAGGATTTATTTCTGAGTACCGAATCTGAAAACGGCAATGCGTTGGCTGGGTCCCCACAGCAGGTCCGTGCCTGGTGGTCGACACGTAGATGTTTGAGATGCAAAGAAATATAGTCTTCACGGCAGCCTCCCAGACACCACTGCAATAAACACAAACTGTCTCTTTGTAGCAATCCCTGCTTGCTTTTCAAATTTAGGGTCTTTATGTCATTAAGGAAGTTGTGGCAATAAAAGAAAAACAAAGCCATCAGCCGTGAGAGGAGTTCGAAAATGTTTTTTCAAGAAGTACATAGATTTGATAAAAAGTATTGAGAGAGGTGTAAAAATGAAATTTCTTCTTTTAGAAATCTGACAACTCCAGCAAAGCCAAATTGCTTCTCGGGGGATGTTGACGGGAAGAGGGAGCCTGCCCAAGTCTGGGATTCATGAAAAAGGAAAGAAAGTAGTCTGTGTTGTCTTAGATTTTGGACTAAATGACCCACAGAGGTCCCTTCCAACCCCTAACATTCTGTGATTCTGTGATTTTGGGTTTGTTATTTGCTCAGAGCCGTTCAGCCATGAAGGACTCCAGCCCCTGCTGTGCATCTGTAGGGTTTGTTGTGCGCGGGCATCAGTGTCTCCCCGTAGCTGTTTTGATGTCTGAAAATAGTGACGGCGATCTAAATCTCGGGGGTCCTTTTCCTTCTCGGCATTTTGCTTTTGGCCTCCTCTGGGCTTTGGGAGGCAGGGAGGTGCTTCCCCCACGGGTCGGGAAGCACCTCACCTGCTCTTGGAGATCTACTGGAAGGGATCTTCAGGATTCTCCAGTTTTGGGGGAAAAGTATGAATACTTTTTGGGGAAAGTAGGAATATATGAGATTATGAATGTAGGAATATATGAGATATATGTATCTCATATAATAAGACCCATTCCCTTCCAGTAGTGTGCTGCTGTGTTCCACCAGTCCTGCGCTGCACAACCTTTCGTAGCACAGTAATTTCCCTTGGAGCAAACAGTAAATTTAACCCTGTAGATTAATCTTGGTGGAGCTGCAGCAGGGTCCGGGTCTGGCACGTCTGCCACCAGCAGACCCACGAGCGGCCTGAAGAAGGGTCTCTCCTCGCTGCAGAAGCCTCTGGGTCTGTAATGTGTCTCCTGCGTGGCATCCTCGCCTGAGGACTAGCAAGCGTGCATCCGATCTTCAAAAATAAATCCATCCCAGGAGCAGGGAGCAGATGAAGCCACTGCAGATATAAAGGTCAAATTATAAAGGCCACGTTAAAATACGCTCATAAGAAATGACAGCTTATAAGTACTCTGTTATCTAATTACTTATGTCAAGCAGATAAGTCTGGACAGCAATTATTTTTAACCTAAATCATGCAAACAACTACTGTAGGAGCTTTCCTGGTTCTCAACATTTATTTTAATTACCAATTTGGGGTCAAAATGTAGACCTTTGCAGGACAAACAGCTGTCTTCAAGGGTTGGTTTTCACTTTCTCCGGAGTCTGAAGGTAGGGATGCTGCTTTAGTTATCTTTTTTCCTCCCTTTCTAAGCAGAGTAAACCCCGTGTGTCGTAGTGCAGGGGCAACACGCGGTGCTGAGCTGTGTTTGCACTGTGTGTGGAGAGGGACTGGGTTTTATTTTCCTGCTGACCTTGTTGGAATTGGGCAAAGGAGCGAGCTGTGGCCGAAGACAGAAATTCCTCATGCAGGAGGAGGGCAGCCCCTGGGTCCTGCTGTGTTGGTGAGCTGGACGTTAGCTGGTTCGGAGAGGCTGAGGGCTGGTCCTTACCCTGCCACAGACTCATGACACGGCCATGGGCTTGAGCAAGCACTGCCGCTGAGAGAGGAGCCACGCAGGAGCACGTGGGGCCGGTGGTCTACACGAACATATGAGGACGGTGGTACTGGGTGAGATCACAGTCACTGGCTCCATCTCCAACTGCACCCAAAGTGATGCCGTGAGATCCCACTAAGCCCAGAGCAAGACCATGGGATGGGAGACCACGGTGGCCTTTTGCAGCTGGGTGTCACAGCCCTTTGCTCCAGCCTGGCACACAAAATCCGGGTCCTCTTGGTCCAGTGTCAGCTTCCAGCCTCTGCATGATTTAAATCTTCTGTCACGTTGCTGGAGAAGCTTTCTAGGCAAAGATATTTCTCTGTGCCTTATGGAGAGATCTTGGAACCGTGTATCATCTTACACAGCGCTTCAGTCTTGGCTCTTTGACCTGTGCCTGGGGGAGCTGCCCCTGTTTTCTCAAGGTCTTTTGAATATCAGCAGAGATGTTCATCATCCTGGGGCCTCACGGAAGGTATTGATCACGTCTGATGAATCGGCGCATGTGTCGTGCAGGAGGAATGATTAGTTAATGGATGAAAGATGTGGAAG
>Ga0065711_1041937_pt1 | contig 15774 bp, 11 predicted proteins | sample Hoacrofraction12_FD_59098 | JGI IMG/M metagenome (GOLD analysis project Ga0065711, IMG submission 59098) | Hoatzin crop microbial communities from Cojedes, Venezuela - Epithelial fraction 12 v2 (version 2) | ecosystem: Host-associated > Birds > Digestive system > Esophagus > Crop | place...
GGAATCAGTTGACCATAAACATGAACAGTGCTGCTATGTTCCTGGTACAGCCCGACCCACCTGGACATTAGGTCTGGGAACGGAGGGTGTAGTCTCTAGGTAACCATTAAAGCTAACCATAGTAGGTAATTGTGTTTTTGTCCAGAGAAATGATGGAGTGTGGTTCTGTGAAACGGACTGAAGAAACTGACCAGGTTTGCCAAGCTTGCGAGCCTAGTGGGCAAAAGGTAATTCCGGCAGAGGGAGACCGCGACCACCGACTCACTGACCCCCTACTCAAGTAATACCACCTACTCAAAAAGAAACAACAGAAGAGGGTAACTGAGTCTGCGCAACAATTTACATAGGAAGTGAGAAAAGTTTACACCAATCGCCAAAGAGAATAATATTGAATATGCATGAATAAAATAAATATGTATGTTTTTGATCTATATAAACTGCATGGAAAAGGTATGAGGTATGCACGTTCGGTGGAATTATCCCCCATGCATCCAGCGCTGCAATAAAGAATGCCTGCTTTTTAACACTACATTGGTGTTACGAGGTTTTATTACCGGATTTTTGGTGACAAGCATATCTTTCATCAGTATGAATGAAGGCTTTGCCTGGCTAAAGAACATTTGGTGTATGACATTAATTTTAAGTTGAATACTACTTCTGTGACCAGATGTTTAAGAAAACATTTTATACAATGATCAGTACACTTTATGTATTTTCTGCAGAACAGCTCATTAATGACACTGTGTCTGCAAGTTCAGACAGTTCAGGCGGTCCCACTGCAGCACAGTCAGCCAGCCGTTCACAAGGAGAAAACAATTGGGCTACTGTAAGGCTAGAAACTAAAAGAGGTGAAATCTACATTTTGTTTCACTCCCAGACCTGAAAAGTGGCTTAAATTGTTTTAATCAGCTTTCCAAAAACAACATTTTGTCAAGTAACCAAGAGATAACTTAAGCAATTTCAGCTGTGGAAAAGAACCAGTGGAGACTGTTACAAATGCCCCAAAATAGCGGGATATAGATTCATAGATTTTTAAGGCCAGAGGGAGCATTAAATTAACCTACACCAGAGCAGTGACCTCCACTGTAAGTGGTGGTAGGGCTATAATTAAACACCATTGACAAATGAGGTCTGAAATCACAGACAATTGTTCTCCCGAGATGGAGGATCTGTTACTTAGTGCTTTGGTTTTGCTATCCTTTGCCTCAGGCAAACTGGGAGTCACCACACTGGCAGTGGCAATGACAGAGAAAACATCCCAGAGCTCAAGAATGCCTGTCATGCCATACTAGTGCAGTTCCCAAGTGATTTTCATAGGCAAAGCCTTGCTCATCCAGCCCACATCTCAGCATTGACTGGCTGCATTTCAAAGAGCATTTCTTGCACAGAAAGCTATGCATTACGCTCTTCTTCGGGAATGCCCACTGACCAGTCCTCAGGCCCAGCTACACTGCAAACTACTTAGGTTCACTCCAATGCACTAAAAAGGTAAAGACCAAACTGCTGACAATCCTGACCTCTCAAACCAGCAGCTCTGGTTCTGTTTTAATATGTGCAGCCTTGCTGCCTTCACTGTCACTGTTGAGAGACTGCACTGTTCAATGACACTGGCACATCCAAGAAGTCAAATAAGGAATAATCCACCCAAATCCTGTCCAGCCATGATCATTCCTTGGCCCTTCTTTTAGCAGAGCTCTTGACAAACAGCAGTATCTACAGATCTGTCACTTCCAATGAACTTAAATGATAACAGTGCTTCGCGCCACTCTTCCCTCCTGGGAGGTTTCAAAGGGCATCGATCTGACTCATCGCCCTGCCTGTGCTCCCGGCCCCGCTCACTGTCTGCGAGCTGGAAATCTGTTCTCCTCTCAAGTCTAACCTATGCTCAGGTCTCCTTCTGGCTCCATTTCCAGGCCTAAAAGTTCTCACAGTCCTAGCACAGCGGGGTTGAGTCCACGAGTTTTCATCAGAGCTTTTTAGTCAGTGTGGGAGCATATGCCCCTTCCTTAAAACACTTCAACAGGTTTGTGATATATTGCACCTCATCAGTAGTAGGTCCATATCAGGGACAATAACGTCAGTAAGTTACAAAAACAAGCTACAAATGCATGCGCAATTGATATAGATTACATTTTAAACAAAGTCAGAATGCAGAAATTCTACAAAATAAAAATACATTGTTTTTTCTCCAGGCTGTCATCAAAATCAGTATTTTTTTTCTAAATATTTTGATTTGAACAAAACCATCATTTCTCACGAGGAAAACATTTCCAAGCTGTCTTATTCTGATGTGTGTTAGCTGGTCAAAATGTTGCTTCACACGTCTTTCATTTGAACATGCCATAAGATAGGGCAATCAAAACACAGACTGCCTTGCAGGTACATTTATATGTAAGATGCAAAGTAGAGATAAAGCGTATAGGTATGTAAGTCTCACATCTGTTCAAAACCAGCAGTTTGGGGAATTTGTTGTAGATGTGTACATTGCTGCAGTTGAGAGACAGCGGACCATTTCAGCTTAACTAATTAAAGAAAACAGAAAATTTAGGAGCAGACAGCTAAGCCAGTAACCTAAATAACAATTTGGTCATCGGAGCCCTAATGGTTTTTATTATTTTCAATGAAAAAAAAAAAAAATCAGGTCTCCAACAGCAGAGTGCCCACTAGTGAACTCTGTGAAACTCAGTGAACTCTGAAGAAAGAGGATTTTGCCATTTTCTGCAGCATCCAATGTTTTCTCAGAGGGTCTTCTACCCAATAATAAACCTATAGCCACACCACTCCTGTGATACGACTACCTTCCAAGCTGCTGTGATCACACAGCTACCAGTACCTGAGCTGGCAAATTTTCAGCTACATATGCCTGTATGAGTTGCACCTCATCTTTAACATTAATATAAACATACCTCTAGCTCTGGTTATCCTGAGAGATGTAACAAGGCTACTGCTTCACAACAGCAATATATCCAATCCTTCTTTTTTATGTTCATTGATATCCTGTTATGTTCCTTAAAAGTTCAAGTTCTGTGAATAAAAAGGACCTATACAAATCTCCAAATACACCAGAGGTCTGGCAGGCGCCATGCAGGGTGGTCCCTTTGCGCAGGCCCCTACCTCCTACTGCACCGAGTCCCAGGGCAGCTCCCACAGAAGCCACAGAGGAAAGGGTAAAAGACAAAAGAAAAAGCACTGAAATTCTGGCTACTTTCCAAGATTTTTCTTTTAGGTGGTCCTAGACAAGCAATTTAATCTCCTTACCTCTTCACAAGCCTCACCTTTTTGTTTTTTTTTCTCTTCTTTTTTCAACAGCAATTTATTAAGGAATGATTCCACACACTTCTTCCCCATTTAAAAAAATTCTTTGGGGAATATAAACAATATATTTTTGGCCACACGCAGAAAAGAGCTTGAGGAATTTAGCTGCAAATTCCACTGAGCTAAGAAATTCACAGATCACAACACAAGCTGCTCTCATCCCCGCTAGCCATCTCTACCACAACTGTGGTTTCTGACCAGCCTCACTGGACAAGCCTGCCTTTAGCTCCAAAGATTTCTCCTATATTACCTTGAGAAGACAGGTACTGAGAGGTACTCTGGCCCTGGAAGCCAAGCTGGCAGGACAGAAGCAGCAAGAAAGACCCAAAAATCAAACACATGCCTGCACGGACACACCAGAGGTTTCGAAAACTGTGTCATCTCTCTCAAGTACTAAGGCAACAAACTGAGAAGAAACAAAAATCCATCCAATAGACTACACGGTGTGAGAAAGACTTCTGAATAAATGCGCAGCAGCCAGGCTAACTCTGGGGCCTGCCAGCAGCTTTAGACACGGAAGCTTGGTTTTAACCTACAACTCAAATTTCTACATCTACCAATGAACCGCTGCTTCTTTTCTGACAAAGGTCTATGTCAAATACTCAGAGCCAAACCCAGTCCATTAAGTCCACTCAGGTTACTTTACTGGTCAAATTCCATGAGTAAGAGGAGGAAGATCACACCTCAGAGCAAAATCCTGAGTCCTCCCTGGCTTACATTGCAAACTGCAGACCAGCTACAAATACATATGTTGTATTTAGGAAGGAGTTAGAGTTGTGTTGATAAGAGTTAACAGGAAAAGAAAGAAGCAAGAAGATTTTACCTACCCTTCCAGTGCCTTAGAACCCCAAAACACTTGACAGCTTTGAGCTAATTAAACATTCAGAAACAAAACAGAGGGCTTATTTTCTGTTGTCCTGCTTTTTATTGCAATGATTCATACAGGAACAGAGGAAGTGCAAACTCTGGCTTTCTACTCTGGTAGCCTTTTATACCCTCTTTTCTTTCCCTGACAGCACAAGGTTGAGGCATGGAGGGTGACAGGGGCAGGCTGGAACAAGCAGCCACAGCAGGGAGAGTGCCAGTACAGACAGGTGGGTCACCGCACAAGGAAAAGCATCTGATCAGCGTCTGAGGTTCACGACAGAGGGCATTTGGGGAAAGTCAAAAGAGCACGTGGGGCAGATACAAAAAAAAGGGTCAAAAGCTCTCCTTCTCCCATTGCTCCTATCTGCACCCTGCAGTGCAGCATCTGCTCTGTGCCACCTGACAGGGAAGAGGCTACACTGGTGCTTGGGCTCTGTTTTCACCAGCATAGCTCCAGCCTGGCCTGGGAAGGGTCTGAGTACTCATAGTGTGACACTGCACAAAGTGGCAGGAAAATGGAAGATTTCAGTTGAAAAGAAAGATGAGGAACACTCCTCAAAGATGGCCACTTAACATGGAAAGACACCTTAATTTCTAACTGTAAGCCTAGCTGGAAAGCTGACAATCAAACCAGGTAATCCTACTGGGTGCTCATTAATTATCATCACTTACCTGTCCTGCTAAGATATTTATATGCCTCTATCACTGTCATACAGAAGCATATGGGATTCTCAATACCTAGAATACAGGAAGCGCCACTGGCTACATATTTCAGACACGGAAACTGAGACACAGAAGGTAACCAGGTACATATCTGCTGCAAAGAAAGGTCAGTTGATTCAGTCTTGAGTCCTTTAGTGTGTCAGTAAATCACGCAGGAAGCTTGTAGCAGAAATGGAAATCAGTCTCTTAGGTGCTAGCGCCCTAGTGACCAGACCATCCAAGTTCTGCTGCTCCAGTCCACTTTCTTCACACATTATACCTTGGCCTCCTCTCAGGAGGGTAAGTGTACATGCAGGCAGGGCCTGGACAGCTGACACAGCATGATTGGCAATGCTGTCAGCAACACAGAACATTCAAGCCCCAGGCCCGTTTCAGAGCAAACACATTCAAACACAAACCAGTTCTGCTTCAAGTAGTTTGTGACACCCACAGTCCTCCCTACCTCCCCACATCCACCTCTCAGTCCCTGGGCTGTTTTGCACCCAGCTGACAGCTCCTGGACCTGTTCACAAAAGGAAAAATGGCAGATGCTTTGCTCTGCAGGGTAGGTTTACAATGGCAATGAGCTTGTCTGCAATGAAGGATTGTGGGAGAGACACACACATACACCCAAAAGTCACATTGCTGTCTCTGGACAGCAATAACACAGCAGTTGCCTTGCTTTCTACAGGAAGAGAAAGCAGTTTTGGTATCCATCAAGTTCAAAGTGGGTCAGCAAAGGAACAAGAGGTAAAGTGTAATCAGAAGTTGGCCCAGGACAGGTGGCCGCTCTACCATATCATCACATGGATTACCACCTTCTCCCGCACCCGGGAGTACTCAATGCTGAGGTCGACGTGCAGAGGCTCTTCTTCTCTTCGCAGTGCCAGTTTGCCAGACAGATGTAGTCCTCCTCCGCTTCTTTCCCTGTAGCTTTGTGGCGCCGTTTCCAGCATCCTCAAGGTATCTTGGAGGATTAGGTCCCTCCATTTTCCACAAAAACTTAACGAAAATTACCCTGTGGCAAATGACCTGCACATCTCCATCCTGGAATAAGGATGAAAGCAAGGCTACAGCATGTACTGTCTTGCTTGGGGCTATATTTACTGCTGATTGACCTCCATGACAGGCTGCCTAGCTCAGCAGAAGTCTGGACAGTAATAACAGATAAACTCTTTTTTTATTTTTTAGGGCAAAAACAAAGGAAAATAAACCTTCCTTCTGAAATCAAATTATCTCCTGATCATAAGTTTGTAAGAGAAATTTCTGGCTCTACTCACTTTCATAATTACTATTAGTTACTTTTATTTAAATATTTATTTAGTAAAGCCCAAAAATTCCAATTTAGATCCTAGCTGCGCTGCGCACACTTTGGGACAGAGCAGGAGCCAGCAGGCTGGTGTATGGGCTGACAGAGGAAGCTGGTTTCCAGACTCCAGCTAGATTTAATCCTCCAGAAGCTCACTTAGCCCATTCAAATCTACTTTGCGATAGCCAAGAACTGTTCTCTTACATTGTCAGGCAGGTAAAACCAAGACTGAACAGCTGCTGTAAACAGCCTAAGTGAACTATAGCTTACTCTAAATGTTACTAAAGTAACATTTTCACCCCGTTTTTTTACCCTCATCCCACCTTATTCTTGCCTACAAATTGTTCTCATTCTTCACCATTTCCACCTCACACCCATTGGCCAAATCTCCTTTGTACCCAACCACTATTTGCTTCTTTTCAGCAGAGGAGATGTCCAGGCTTTGCCTAACTGAGGGCTATAACCTGTCTGTTGCCTGAGGTCTGCAGCTGATCTGCAATCAAGCAGAAAAGGATTGTAGCCTCATGGTCATCTATAATACAGAAGAGTGAAACAAGAATAATATAGCTGTCAGCATGTATTGCAGCTAGACTGTTTGAATCAATGGCACACTCCATACAGGGGCCTGTAATCTCCCTGTGGCTCTCCTGCATTAAAAGCAGGGGAGGGTACAAAACAAATCCAGATAGGTCTGGAACTGCAGGTATTCCACACTTTGTGAGGGGAGATGGGTCCCAGGACATGCATCAAAAAATTACAGCCAGACTGGAAAGATATTACTATTTTAAATACAGCCAAAAGAACTTAAACCAGAAAGAATGAGCAAGAGAAAGAGATGGGGAAAACCAAATTTCTGCAAGTCATGAGCAGAGTTCTTGCCAGCTTTCTGGCAAATGGCCAGGGCTGGGGCACAAAAAGTGGCATAAACCAGCAGATTTTTCCCATGCAATACTTACTCCACAGCCTTTGGAGAGCATCAATTCTAGAGTTTTGCACTGGTGAGTGAAGATTTGGGTCTCCCAAAGTGCATCCCAGAACTGCCTGCTGTCCACTAGAACAGCAGAGCACAAGACCAAATGGAGGGTCTGCAGCTGTTTATTGCTGGTGAATTCAACAACCACCAATTTATATTCATCTATCAAAGAATATGCAAGTGGAAGCAAATATTATGGTCATGTTCATTTGTTTCTGATTACAAAATGTATGTAAATGCATATGCAAATTAAGTGCACCCATCAGGCTCATGGCAAAGTGCCAAATTAGCCCCTAGTATTCCAAAGTTTGGGGTGGCTGGCGGGGAGATACGGTGATTGCAAGTGAGGCTAGGCAGTCCCTTTAGACGCAGCCAAAACTGGGCTGCTCCGAAGGGGCGGGTGGAGGATAAATCCTGCAGTAACTTGTCACTTTAAAGGAAGCTGAGGGGCTATAGAAAAATCTGTTCCTGCTGCAGTTAAAAGTGCGATAATTACAGAGCAACGGGCTCCTCTGTCATTCAGCAGGCAGCATCCCCAGGAAATCTTGCTCTGTAATCAAGGGAAGAGGTGCAATCAGGCCCCTATTCAGGCTTCGTTTAGAAACAGCCCCTGCAGGCAACACAAAGGCTTCAGCATGGTGCTTTGTGAAGCTGGTGATCACATCAACGTCTTGGGTCTGCAACTACAAGCAGAGTTAATGTCATTTCCAAGCACATCTTCTGTTCACCTTTCCTCACAAAGTCCAGAAGGGGCCTAGGGAGAGGAGTGAGGTCTTGGGCCAAAATACTCTTGTACATACAACTTTGCACTCACGCTGTCCACATTAGTGAACTCACTGTCCACACTGCGATGTCAGAGGAAGAGAGAATTTCTCACAGACTGAAGAAGACAACGTGATCCTGAATGAGCACATACGAATGTGCTCACCTGGCTGCTACAGCGGCACGATTTTCAAAATTGGCATGGGGAAGTTTTTGCTGGTTTTTTTTTTTTTCCAGCGACATGAATGTATCTGTGCTGCTCAAATTCCACAGGAACCTCATTCTCCTGGCAGCAGCCTGATCCCACAGAGACTGATGAGCTTTATTAGCGGGGAAGGTGTCTGACTTCAGCTTTCACGTCTAATGCCACCATTGCCCAGAAACATACAAATTAATTGCCGTTCAAATCAGCCTTCCTCTGTACCCTACAGAGCTGTCAGATTCAATAAACCAGTTTACTCCAACTGCAGTTAAAATAGCATCATGTTTTATTCAAAACAGCCAAACCTTCTAAAGCGTGCATGCATTTGCACCCCCACTGTATACACTCAGACACAGAAATCGTACTCTCATTGACCAGCAACGACCAGCTCAGCCACCCATCTGAGCACGTGGCTATCATGACATACACAATCCTGGTGACTCTGGGTGCATGCTATGTGCCAAAAATCTTTACGCATATTGGGGGCACATTCTGGACAGGATTTACAGTTTTGTCTCAGTATGGAATGGTTGTTCTCTGCTGAGGTTCACCATAACTAGGACTGGACTTTGTGTTACAGTAAGCCCTAATACTGTATATGGAGCTTCATTCCGTCTCAGTACAGGGTCAGCAGGTTCCACTCTCTACTTCTTACTTCTCTGGCCACAGAATAAATGAGTTTGCTGTGGTTTTACCATCTGCAGACATAGGTATCAGTCAATAGCCAAGTAATGGCCTGGACACTGTCAAGAGAACTCATTATTAAAAAGGTTCATATTGCATTTAGCTGTTAAAACAGAACTTGTTATTGATTGGATCCCATCAGCTCCCAGTAAAAGATCCAGCTCCAGTGATGAAATAAAAATACGCACACAGACGACAGACTAGTAAATACTGTAATGGAGTTAAGCATGGCCCATAACAGGGAACTGTTGATATCCAGCTGAAGAAGTATATCATTTGCAAAAATGAGACTAGGAATAAAATAACCTTGTTACTTCTGCAAATATCCAGAGGCAGAATAAGAAAACAAAACAAAAGGGAATAGTTCTGACCACAAACACCTCGATCTTTTACGAAAAAAGCAAACAAAGAAAATACGAGTTGGTTAATGGCCAAGCAAGCCACCAGCAGGAAGAGCCTGCTTCCAGTTCTACCGTTCCTACCACATCTTACTGTTCATCAGTGGAGGCTGTGCCACACTCACAGATTTAAATGAGAGCATCTTTGGAGGTCACTACATTTTTCAGTCAGATAAAAAGGTAGCTATACTTAACTTGGTTCCCGTTTTGTTTCCATGCCACTTTTCTTTGTCTGCTTGTTTCCATTTACTAAACAGCTTTTCTTCTACTTCTCCCCTTCTTTTCACAATCTGCACAGACACTGTAACATTTTTGGGTGACAGCATTTAACACACAAAAATCATCACTGCGGCAGCACAAAGGAGGCAGAAAACAAGGCTGATTATAAAATTCTAACAAACCAAATATACACCATGAAATAATACAACAGAAAACTGAAGAACCAGACAAGGTAATGACTGTTCGTGGAAATCTCTACATTTGTTCCACTGGAAAAGATCTCTGCACAGCATCTTCCATGTGAGTGAACAGACCACAGGTAACAGTGAGTTAAAAATGTTTACTAAAAAAGGTGCATCGTGACAAACTTCTTTGCTCACCCTTAATAGAAGGTTGGGCTGGAAACTGATGAATCACTATAGCAAACAAACAGCAGTGGTGACGCATGGCTTCAAAAGGTAACAATAGCACTGCTTGATCCATGATGTCTACAACGGAAATATCCCTGGATTCATTAGAAGATGGATTTCATATTGCTCCACCCACCCAGGAAATGCAGAAATTCCACTACCCAAGCCCTGCTTAGAGTTCTCACAATTGCCCCACAGGTATATGGAAGCCTCACTCACATTATTTTCTCAAGACGTTCACTGAAAACAATATGCTGTTGGTGTCTTGAGCAGCTCCCCGTGGAGTCTGGATCCATTAGCCCAGCAGTAGAAAGAGGCTTATATCTTTACATTTCAGAGTCCACATGCGTGTATGGCTCTTACAACCTTCCATAACCCAAAACTGGCATTTAGATATGAGGTGTGTTTGTTCTGGAAGCATATGAGAATCAGGCCCAGCAGCTCAGCTGCTGAAGTGCCTGGCACATCCAGCAGCCTCTCCAGCTCCACAAAACTCATGGTTCAAGAACAGAAAATAGTTCTGGCTCATTATTGGTTTGGACCTGATTAGCGTGCAGCAAATAGCCAGGAAGAATTCCGGTGTTCAGCACTTTACAGGCTCACACCTCCTATCTAATGGTCACGTACTGTTACTGTAATATTTGGAAATAAAGCCAAATTTTCTGTTATTACTAACAGCACCTTAAAATGAATGCACATATGGATGTCATGTTTATTTTCCAAACCTTCCCTTCCTATAAAAACATGTTTGCTTCTCCATCCACACTGTAAACGTAGAGTTGTATTTACACAGTATTTCTGTAGGGCTTTATTGCTTACATATCAACAGTACAGGACTTTCAGCTCTTCTCACATTCTACATACTGAATTCTGGTTAATCTATTTTCATTGCCAAAAGAAGTAAACAAATGCTAGTTGTGATAAGATGCTACTGCAAACATTTCCATTTTGACAAAATTTCAGGTTTTTTTTTCCTTGAGACTGGACACATCTTGCCCAGGTTTTATCTTTGGCTTAAGCTCAGACTGTTGTGTTTAAACACAAATGTCATAAAAAATGCTGTGATAAGATTCTCATATTCACACTGGGATTTCCAGTTACTTAAGTCTCCTGCACTTACTGAATTCATTGCCATCATGCTACTAAAGACCAAGGCAAAAAAGCTGAAATACACGTGGCTTGAAAATCACATGGTTTGCATGACGTAAAACTTCTAGACTCAAATTTTTACAAAAGAGTATGAAACAATGTAGAAACACTCAAATCCCTCTTTCCTTTGCACTACTAATTAAGATCATTCAGCAGGTCTCAAAGCAAATTAATCAAGGCTGTTAAAACAATCAAGGTGCCATCCAGTGATTAGTATGCAAGCAATTGAGGGGGAGCAACGGGCTTCCACAAACTAGCAACAGCTAACATGAAAGACAACCGAACTTTTGCAATGTCCTGTAAATCAGTGATGTTAGCCATACACACACAGCTCCTGTTTACTGAAACTTCATTCAGTTCTCAGGGACACAAGATAGTGGAATTCACCCAAATAGCTAAGATAACTTCCTACTGCTGCTTTTACCGACACCAACATAGAGTACTTCTGTATTTATTGTTCTCTACTCTTACTAATAAGTGGCTGATGAAAATCTGCCCATGCTACAAATGTAGCCTTTCAGAAAGGCACTTTTTGCAATTGCTCATGCTCTCTATCTACTCCCATTTCATTACTTCTAGCTGGAAAAAGAACAGTGGAACTTTAATTCCTCAGATAGCCACCAGCAGGGATAAGAGCTGTTGTAGCCCTGCTAAGTGACAAATTAACTCTTTGGATTATGTAAGGATCAATGGGAAGCAGGGAAGTACTCTCTTACCTTCAGAACACAGCTTGCCAGCATACCCAGTGGCTGAGCAGTCACAGTGTGGCTCACCATCCAGAAGGAAGCAAGTGCCACCATTTTCACAGGGGTTTTCTGCGCAAAGCCCTTCCATTTCCAGTCGGACCCCTTGACTGCCCAGGAGCTGCGGCTCAGAGTTGCCGTATTTCAAATCCAGGATAAATCCTTGAAACGGAGGCTCATTCAGAACACCGTCAAGGGTCAAGGCAGCAGGACGGATGTCCAGCGGGACTCCACCAACAAAAAGGTCACTGACGATATTCATATACTGGCGTTGTGGACGCACCTCACCCGGCTTGGCTTCACCGTCCAGCACTAGCACTGTCCGAAGGTGATTGCGGCTGACCATCAGGAAGTGCCAGTTGCTGTCATTGACCTGCTTGTCTGTGATAACTGTAGTCTCTGCACAGTCCATGCTGAACTGGAGCTGGATGTGCCCATCAACAAGGGACAGACAGAGGAAGTCACAGACACCACCGTCATCAAAGTAGAGGAGCAGCCCAGCAGAGACATTGGTCTTGAACTGGAAGCTGAGTTCACTCCTAGTGCTGGCATCCCAGCGGAGGTAGCGGGCCCACTGGTTGGGGATGCCCATGAACTCCAGACCCAAACAGAGACCCAGCAAGGAGCCCAGCAGCAAACTCACCTTCAAGGTGAAGTAGACAGAGTGCAGAGTGAAGCCCATTGTTTCAAGAATCTGCTCTTCCCTAGGAGAAAAACAAATGCCCCGCTACTGGGAAGAGAACCCCAACAGTCAACACCAAATGTGTTCCAGCGGGAAGAGGAGGAGAGCACAGAGAGATGGAGAGTAAGTGGAAAGTGAGATAGCAAGTGCACGTGACCAAGGGGAAATGTCTCCTCCCCAAGAAAAGATCTTAATTATCCTTTAGGATCCAGAGGCTTTTATCTCAGAAGTACAGGGTATATGAAGTGACTTCTCCAGCAGGCATACTTTTGTGAAGGGCAAAATTCACCCACAGTGATTTGTTTTGGTGGAACACAAAGCTGACACTGCTTGTTCCAGGGAGGAAGGAAAGGCAGAGCTGTAGCCTAAGCCTCAAATTCTAGTTTCCTAGAAGTGATAACAATATTGACGGAGGTGGCAGCGAGATGGAGGAGAGAGTGAATTCATAAAGCACGTGATCCTTGAGAGGGCAAAAATAAAGTCAATCTTCATGATGCACTAGTGGCTACCCAGCCCATAATTCACTGCTTGACACTCACGGAGCTTGCAGGATCTGTGGGGTCAAGAGGAGAAAAGAAAGGAAAAAGTGAGTCCCACTATCACCATATCTTTATCACGAAGCTTATTAACATCTTGTCCCAAAACTCATTTACATTTCTTGGTACTCTGGCCACTTCTTCATGCCTGCAGTTGGCTACGTAGTCCTCAAAAGCAGCAAGAACATCTATGTCCTCAAAACTAAGAGGACCAAATAGCGAACTCGCCAAGTGATCTGCACACACCACAATGCTGAGCAACGTAAAAATACATCAAATTATTTAACTCCTTTGATGGATGCAATCTCACTGACTTTACTGAGAGAAACGGTGCTGAAGCTTCCCCAGTAACAATTAGCTCTCAATGAAAACGCTTAGGGCAAAGACCAGAGTTCCTTAGAGCGTAAGAGCTCATATAGGGCAAGGGAAGACATTATCCAAACTTCCCATTCCACTGCTTTCATTATGCTTCCTAGCACACCAAGCAAGCATTAGAGAAGACAACCCTGCTGTCAGCCTGTCATGCAATAGCTGCTTTTACTTTACATGTCTTGCACACTTCAGAGACTCTAACAGGGACCTTTGCAACCTGGAAACACATGCTATGCAAATTATATATGGCAACCTGCAGCTCAGATGATAGGAAACTTGTAGCTTAGATGATAAGAACTGTCTAAGCACTTAGCCACTTATCCTGGTCTAGTGGTTTGGCAAAAAGGCCAAATTCACCCCTAGCTAACAGCGAGCAGTTCCAACTGCTTTCAGCAAGCAGGAGTTACATCTGTTAACACTGGGATTTAATTCACTTCTGCCTATTTGCATGTGGGTGACTGTATACCTGGGGTAGGAGGATGTTTTAAGATGACAAGTAAAGACACCACAAAGCTAGGCTCATTCTTTGAAAATCCTGCTTCAAAAGGAAATAAGTTTTCCATTAACACAGGTGCTTGTTCACAGAGATTAGCTGGGCATGAGAACAGCTCTGGAAACAGCTAACATTACCACAGATGCAAAGCAGGAAAGGAGGTGATGAGAATCAAGGCCTTCAACCTTCCAGAAGCCAGCATGCACACAGATTTCACAAATTGGATCACAAATACTGCGAGACCGTATTTGTTTGGGAAGAGTGTTGTGTGCTGCGGACAACGAGAGTTGCTGGGGTTGCTGTCGCTCCCAGCAGGTGCCTTTCAACCCCACTGCCCACCTTGCTCTGAAGGAGACCCACAGACGCTGCAGAAACGGGCAGTACAGAAGAGTTTCTGTTTGGTAAGGGCAGCGATTGAGCTGGAGGACAAGCACTAGGCAACAGAGGGGAGAGCTCACATAGTCACAAGCCTCTGCCCTACCTGCCCTTCAGAAGCCGTAAGTCTCCAGGGCTGTCAGTCCGGCAAATTTAGCGGGCACAAAAAACAAGTCGCTTAGAAAACAAAAGGGATCAATTAAAAGAGAAACCACAAGTTGGAGAAAAACCTGAGCTTTCAGTGCCCAGTGGAAACCAGGTCTGTTCCCTGCAGCTGCCTGAGTGGAGCTTGTTAGCTAAACTGCTATAAACACAAATAAAATCAAGTCAAAACCAGAGGGAAGATAATTCCTTTTAATTGTTAACAGCTTGGCTCAGGAGAATGGAAGGAGGGAAAAGGAGGTGTTAGGAGAAGTGTAAAATGAAAAAAAAACCCAGATCCAAATGCTCAAATCATCTGTCTTCCCAACAATCACGATGTTGGCTCATTTCATAGGGTTTTTTGGGGGCTTTGAAAATCAACTGGAAAAAAAAATTATGTGGCTCTTGTCCATTTACCTTTCTCCTACGTGTTCCCTAGTGGCTCCACTAAAATAGCCCATGATTTATGGAGAAGGAGAATAGAGTGAGAGGGAGGTAGGAGAGAAAGTGATGACCCAAGCCTGGAATTATTGATGTGATGGGAATAGGAATATAATATTGCGTGTAAATTAGCCAGCGATGTGCTCACAGCAGCTCACAGATCCCTGGAACATTTACCACCACCACAGCAAAATTCACTGCTCCATCAGACAGCTCTGTGCTCAGCCTGAGCTGGAGAGGGAGGCAAGCCCAGTGTGGCACCAACCACCCAGAGAGACCCCCATGCAGAAGGGCTCTCACTGCAGCTTTCGATTCTCCTGGGCAGGGTGGGTTACACCACCTGCATCAGAAGTAGCCCTCAGCCTTACTCTTCTCTCCTTGTTTTAGAAGACTAACAACTCGAGAACCAGTGAAAGATGCTGTAAATAACAGCAGCAGGTGTGAACACTCTACAGGTAACCACAGATGAGATGCACATGCATATGCCCATGGACAGCCCAACTGCTTGTCCGAAAAGCCTATCAATCTCTCCCAACCCCAGGCTGCAGAAACCCTGCTTTACACACACAAGCAAATCTCAGTCTCCACGGGTTACTTCAATCCTTGGGATATTTCAAAGGCACAGTAAAGGGAGCAGGCTACCTCCATGGTACAGATTTCTGTAATATCGATACACGTTCATTAGGAGAGGACAGAGGCCACAGTTAACAAGGGAAATCAGGCAGAAACAGTTAAAGAGGAATAGCATCATTGACTCAGGGAAGCCAAGGCAACGACCATGAGCCAGCAGTGTGCCCTTGTTGCCAAGAAGGCCAATGGGATCCTGGGGTGCATTAGGAGGAGTGTGGCCAGCAGGTCGAGGGAGCTTCTCCTTCCCCTCTACACTGCCCTAGTGAGGCCCCACCTGGAGTACTGTGTCCAGTTCTGGGCTCCCCAGTTCAAGAAAGATGAGGAGCTACTGGAGAGAGTCCAGCGGAGGGCTACAAGGATGGTGAGGGGAC
>Ga0065711_1041938_pt1 | contig 15773 bp, 4 predicted proteins | sample Hoacrofraction12_FD_59098 | JGI IMG/M metagenome (GOLD analysis project Ga0065711, IMG submission 59098) | Hoatzin crop microbial communities from Cojedes, Venezuela - Epithelial fraction 12 v2 (version 2) | ecosystem: Host-associated > Birds > Digestive system > Esophagus > Crop | place...
TGGAACTTCCTGTGCTTCAGTTTGTGCCCATTGCCCCTTGTCCTGTCGCTGGGCACCACTGAAAAGAGTCTGGCCCCATCCTCCTGACACCCACCCTTCAGATATTTGTAAGCATATATTAGGTCCCCTCTCAGCCTTCTCTTCTTCAGGCTGAACAAGCCCAGCTCACTCAACCTCTCCTTGTAGGAGAGATGCTCCAGTCCCCTCACCATCCTCCTAGCCCTCCGCTGGACTCTCTCCAGTAGCTCCTCATCTTTCTTGAACTGGGGAGCCCAGAACTGGACAGAGTACTTCAGATGAGGCCTCACTAGGGCAGTGTAGAGGGGGAGGAGAACCTCCCTTGACCTGCTGGCCACACTCCTCCTAACGCACCCCAGGAGGCCATTGGCCTTCTTGGCAGCCAGGGTACACTGCTGGCTCATGGTTAACCTGTCTTCCACTGGGACACCCAGGTCCCTCTCCACAGAGCTATTCCCCAGATCGTTCTGTGGTTTGCAGTGAGACAGCTGGACTTGACGCCGCGTGGCATGGTACTGAATAGGGGTGCACAGAACAAGCACAGTTTTAATAAACTGTTGCTTTTATTGAAGTTGCATCTCTTTATGGTGAACTCTGTTCAGACTTGGTGTAATGAGGTTTTTTTCTCTTACATTGTCCTAGCATCATAGTGAATAAATAGTCAAAAATACCCTACTATTTTTGTTACATTCTTTCATTTTTAGCTAATTTTGGTCTGTACTTAAAATGATAGTGGTGATTGCAGCTAGGACTTTGTTTTTCAAGGTGTCTCTTGAGATGCAAAGTATGGCTATCTTAGTAGTAAAAGGTGTCATGTTTTTTGCAAGATTCCAGTTTCTGTTTCTCTTTACTTTCTTTTTGAGACTGGTAGATGAACAGTTGGGGTTCTGGGAGTGAGAGCTCTTTGTTTCAGGGTGGATCACTTGTCCTTTTCTTATATGTTATAGAAGGAGAAGGAGATGCACAACGAAATCCAAGTGAGCAAACCGGAGAGGCCCAAGGGGAGGCAGCAAAGCAAGAAAGCTGACATCCGACTTTGACCGACTGGAGCAGCTGCTGGATGTTTTCAGACTACGAGAGCATACTGGAATAAATTTGTTTCCATGAGCAAGCTGGTAGAAAAGAAAGTGCATGTGTCTTCACTGCTGGAACCCACTCAGCACAATGCTAAAAATGAGGGTACAAGCTGTGGCAGAAGACAGAATTTTCTCTACCTCTGTCATTAGCAATGGTTGAACATGTATTGATTTTTTGGGATAGTGTCATCAGATGGATCCCTTCATAATGACTACTTGATGGGAACACTTTTAAAAAGTAGAACAGGTAAATCTTGTAGCAAATGGCCTTTGAAACATCAGAGGATCTAATTGTGTATCTTAAGCAAAGGCTTGTGTGATCCTCAGAGTTTAAAATTCTCTGGCCAAAGTGTTCACCCATTAAAAGAACTGTAAAGAAAGCACTGTTTTTAGAATTTTACGTCTGTTTTACAGCTCTGTTATTTACAATGGTTTTTGTATTGTACAACTTAGATGCTCCACACTGCCCCTTCTCAACTGCTTATGAAGAATATTTCTGTTACTGTGAATTTTTCTACCACGCGTTTTGAAAGGGCTGGTTTTTTTCATAATGTGGTGATATGCACATGATAGATTTAAAACGTCAACTGCTAAATTGAATATGCCTAAATCTAAATGACTCAGCAACACTCTTAATTTGTTACTAGATGAGCCTTCAAAACGATTTGTTAATGTGAATACTTCAGCGTGTTTTGTGTCCTTGGTACAGTTTTGCCACTTGCCTGTAGTTAGTTGCATATCGGAGACTCAAATTGAATCTTTTGTGTTTTTCTTCCCCATTTTTCTAATTTTACTCCCAATTTCTTAATCTTTCTCCAAGATATTTTTTTAAATGTTAGTCCAAGTATTTTATTGTTATGGTAGTTTTAAGAATACATTTATAACCTTATATGGGTTAAAATTCAAACAAATTCCATGGTGCTAGAGATTTTCCTGGTTCACATGGTTGAAGATGGGTGTTGTTTGCACACAGGCGAACAACTATCATAGGTTATTGCCAGTTATGTGTTCTGGAATGAGTTTTAGATTGCAGGATAGTCCAGCTAGTGGATCATGGGCTGGATTCATCCAGGGGGACTATTTTTCATATTCCTTGCCTTTGCCTCAGTTGATCAGGCTGTTGTGTTTGTACAGCCAGTAGCCTGTTACTGATGCACCAGGTACAGCTAAGTGCCGGAGGCTGCTACAGCAGCCTTTTGGCTGGGATGTGGAGACAGAAGTGAGACTTGGCATCTAGCACCCAAAAGACTGGATTTCTCCCATTTCCGCAATTCTAAAATCACTGGACATTCATTGAAATACCAGGATAGGTTTTCCATCCAGGGGATTACTTAAAGTATCTAGAAATTAATAACATACTCTGCAGCAGCTATGCTGATTGGTTTCCTTCCCCCCATCCTGCCCCAACAGAAGAGTCCATACATGAGGCTCTGTACTGCAAAATGGGGCAGCCACACCTTTGTGTGACTAAGGTGAATAAAGAGAGTGACTAGTAAACCGTGGCAATCACATAAGCACCAATCACAAAGTCAGAAGATTTATTTTCTTTTATTAACAGGAGGTGATGTCACTTTCTTTATATATAGTATATAAATATTATATATATTTTTGTGTTGTTGTTGGTTTCAAATGTTATGCACTTTTTAATGTTTGTAAACTTTTACTAATGAATAGTGTGATTGCTTCCTGAATATATTAACCATCAGTTAACAAAACATCTTTGTGGCCACAGCTGTTTGTTTCTGCCATGTGTACCATAGTACTTGTCAGCTGAAATTCTTTTGTGAGATGTGTGGAGAAAAAAAAAAAAGCACTTCTGAACAGTATTATGAGCTCATCTATTAGTGTTAATAAAAAACAAGCCAGCAGTATGCTTGTGGCTCATTAGTGTAATATTAACTCTCACCTTTTATTGTTTGGAAGCTGGATGCCTTGCTGTCTTACTAGCTGTCAAATGCCCTATCTTCTTGGTAACAGAAATAGTCCATTTGCTTTGAAAATACTGTTACCCTTAAACTAATTGTTTATTCATTTGTTTCACTTGGTGTTCCTTTCAAACTTAGCACATTATTATTGATTTCTTTAAAAATTATTTTCCCCCCTTTGCTCTTGCATTGAGTCTTCAAGCTGAACTGGTTGCCCCTTTGTCATGGACTAGTTACTGTCAATCTAGCACAAACACCAGAAGGAAATAAGATTCTAGGGCTTTTTATAGTGTTACTTTATTGATGATCCATGAAACATCATCAATAAAATGTGGAAAAAGGCAGTAGTGGAATAAGTAATTACAGTACATTAAAATGTTGGTTTTCCTTATTTTCCTTTAGTGCTTTTCTTTATTTCAGTACACTTTCCTTCTTCTTAATTCTTCTGTGTTGTGAAATAAAATTCATCTCAGCCTTTCCTCTCTATTTTGTACCTGTTTCTTATATTTCTCTTCTTGTTTTCTTTTGTTTTTAAAAAAATTACAGAGGCCTTTGCTGGTTTTTGAAACGCATCTCTCTGTGATGGAAAATAATGCTCTTAATTTTAGTAGAGTAAAAGGCTGTTTATGTTCCTCATCCCCCAAAAATGTACAAGTGCTTGTTGTATCACTTGAGCTCTGCTTGCTCTCTTTATTTGGTGTATTTCTGTAGCATCTATAAGCAGGCCTTACTTTATGTAAATGTGTGGTTAGTCTGTGCCAAATCACAGCACTGTATCTTATATACTATTATTACCCAAGCAAATACAAAAGAGCTTGTTCAAGTACAGTCACACCTTTACTTCTGTGTAGTGGCATCATATAACAGGGACACTGATGGCAGAACCAGACTTTGACTGTGTTATTTTTCCCTTTGCTAGTTCTTTTCCTCAGTAAGCCTGCCACTCTGGCTTCTGTTCCAGTATCCTTATATTTTATTGTTTTCATGATAGGTGAAATGTTTAAATGTTTGTTTAATCCAGGATTAACCTAGAAAGATCTCTCCAAAAGCTATACAAACTCAACAAAGTTAGGTCTGGACTGTCAGCTTCATAGAATACTCCTTAAAGGTTTGGTTTGGTGGGGTTTTTTGTTTGTTTTACTGTGTCTCTTGCTGTATGTTTTCAGTACTTCCATCACCCTGCCAGCCCCGTCACTTCAAAAAATAGTCTCTGTACTTATGTTCTTGTTGGCCATAATAAAGTCTATGACTCTGTTTGCAAGCATTGCAGTTGCAAGGTTTAGATTCTCCATCCCATTGAAACATAAAGAATATGGAACTAGAACTGGATGAGGGATATTGGCATTTCTTTCTTCTGCATATTTCCAGTAATGTTGTCCGTGTGCTTCAAAAAGCTTCTATTAAAAGAATAATGTGCAAGCGTGCACATACCGTTACTCAATTGAATTAGCTTTTTAAGCCAAAAGTTCACCATGACCTTCCATACAATAATTATTAAATAAATATGAAAAAAGGTGGTGTATATATCCCTAGTATTTCTCTTGCCATGTTTTTTTCTACAATTTTGGAGTGGGAACGAGTGTGTCCTCGTATGAGTGACAGGTCCTGAGGGGTTAGATTTCATGCAGACGGATAGTGAAATGATCTAGTGTCCAGAAGGAGGGAGCAGCTACCGAAGTGGTGAAGCTGGAGCTTCTACAGTATGAATGCCATCCTCAGCTAAACAGTGAAGAACTCCAGGTGTGCTTAATGTTTATATTTTATGTTTCAGAAACATCAGTGCATTTTTTACAAAGGAAAGACTGAGACCTGCTGTTGAGACTGAGCAGAGTAATATAACCTCAACTTGGACAAAATTTGCCTTACCTCAGCAGTATTCCTACCTTAAACTGCTGTATTTTTGTTCTGACTTGTTTCTTTGTTTTTCTCTGCCTCTTTTCGTAGCTGGTTTATTTTCTGTTCTGTGCTTCCCTCATGTAAAATAATACCCTAGGATATGGATAGAGTGCTGTATTGGATTTTCTGTATTTTTAACTGACTGAAGTCTTATAGTGGAAAGGTTGTTTCTCTTCATCTTTCTGATCAATGCACAGAGGGGGATCTGCTTCAAAGTTCTCAGCGTGAGAGAAGCAAAGCCAGGAAGGAAGTGTGGATTCAAGAAGATAGGCCAGCAATGTAAGAAGGATGTCTTTTGTTAATAGTAAGGCAGGTGAAGCCCAATGCAGCAAATAGCTTCCTCCATCATATGATGCACAGTCAGAATGTGCTGGCCTCAGCTATAAAGAAGATAAATTGTTCAACTTAGGTGATATTTTGACTTCAGAACCAGCTTCAGCTTTTCAACAGGGCTCTGGAACCGAAGCGTGCATAAATTTGTGGCCCTTACCCTTGAGACAAATGAGAATCACCAGGTTCTCATGAAAGAGAATTAGAGATTTTTTTAGTTAGCTTAACATACAGGATATTCTCTGAAAAGCAGAAGCTTCTAAGAGCTAAGAAAGTTATAGGAGTAGAGGTAGCAGTAGGAACGTTCTCTGCAGGCTGAACTCTCTGCTTTCCTGCAAGAGAATAAGGACAGAGATGGTCAGTGTGGATGTTTGGTATATTTCCACTATTATTTATGTAACGTACTGCCAATATCTGTCTGAGAGAAAATAATGGTCAAAAAATGGTCTGGAAAAATAGGATAGTAGGCTACTGCATCAATTCCTATTATTATGTGTGACTAATAAATCTAATTGTGAGTTAACAATACATGAACAAATTTTACAAGCAGAGAGTAAAGCTAAACACAAATGTAGTGCGCTTGTGCCGACAAGAAGCATCCCTATCTTCTGAAAGTGGCAGGACTCCACGCTCTGTCCTTTTACATGGATTCTTACATGATGGCTTGGAGCTGCTGATGTTTTAGGATGGAGGGCAGGATGGAATCATCAACTCATGACGTGTGTGTGCAAATGATTGCGATATTTTCAGGCAACGCATGCTTCGGTACCCTCAAACCAAGTGTTCATAGAAAGACCAGTGCTAGTAATGACTTGCTTATGAGTTCTTCAGTAAGCTTTTAGCAAATTAGCCATCAGTATACATTTTCAATCCTGTTTGCTATTAAGAAGTTCTCTGGTGCTGATCCATGAGTGTAGTGTAACAGGTGACAGCCTGATAGACTGGACCAAGGCAGATCCTCTTGAGTGTTCCAAGAATGTCTGAGCCAAAAATGTTTGCAAAAAATCCACGCTACCTTCTTGCGCTAGCAAAGACAGGCGGTAACAGTGTTTTGTATTTGTTAAATAAGAAACCTATTGCATCAATGGTTAATCAGTTAATGATTAGGTCTACTTCCATGAAAAAACCCACGTTTTGATCCTGAAAAAATAATCAGGTTTTAACATCCAAAAGGATGAGAGATGAAGTTAAAAAAAGTAACTCAGCAGTAATTTATAGGAAATAGTGGCATATAATCTGAGAGGTGGATGGGAGATATTTGTAGGGAAATCAAATCTTGAGCAGCTCTACAAACCAGTATCAGGGGATTAAAGTTACCTGTTGTTTAACCAGTATTAGTGTGGCCCAAATAATGCATGTGTTAGCAGGTGAGTTGATCCATTCTGCATCTCTCTTGTTGCAGAAGCATGTAAATTAAGTCTCCCGTTGTTCATCAAACATGGATATTGCAGATAGATACACAGAAGCAGTGTTTAAGTATAAACACATAAATATTGGCTTTCAAGGCAGCAAAGGAGAAAACAAGATTGTTTTACCGCCTAGCATGCTGACAGACCCATTTCATTACTAGTATGCTTCCAGCTGTATGCCCCTTTTTTGACTAAAAATATCACAGGTGTGATTGTGCAGAGAAACTCAGTATTGCAACATGCACATCAGCAAAACCCTGCATTTGTCTAACAGTTCAGTCATTACTTGGGACCTCAAAGGGCAAGTATATAGCCAATGTATTAGCCCTGTCTTTGGTATGGGAATGTTTGACCGTACTTTTTCAGCAGAGTTTCACTGTTTTTCCTGTGAGTTCAGTCAACTCGCCTGTGAAATTATTTCTGTTGTCCATATTCTTTTTAGTTCAGTGATTTAGCTGGCTGTTGATCTAAGAACATGTACTGCTGAAAGTTAACAACTCATGTACAGTAATGATATCTATCTGCTGCTTTAATATTTGTCTTTAGCGATTGAACAGGATGTACATGAGTCACTGGGGTCTGGAACTATGCAGAAACATCCTGGGACTGCCATTGCTGGTGGGAATCCAGTAACTGCTCCTGGAAGAGGCCATGCTATGTTTTTGGTGGAATGGTGTTATAGTTACAGATGAATATAAAAGACCAAGACTACGAGTAAATTTGGGGAGGGAGGGGTTGGGGACAGGAGAGGCTAAGCTTGCAGTTTTACACAGGTAGCCTGAAAACCATATCCTCAGTGAAATGTGACTACTAAATTAGATTTGGCAAACTTATAAATCTAACATTTTAAGAAGTTTGGCCATAACCCACACAATGTGGCATTGTATCTGGAAATCTTTTTCAGGCTAATGATTTGTCCTCAGCAAGGATGGCATACACTTTATCAAAACACACGTTGATTGCAAGATGCAGCAGAAAGCAGAAATAGTCAGTCTGACTGTACAGCCATGAAAAGCGTGTCACTCCTGCATGTTGCCCTCCCTCACATACAGCATTTGCAGGTAGTACTTGTTTCAACACACTGAATTTTAATTTGGTTGGAACAGGATTTTCAAGAGACCCTGTGAAATGCATCTGAACCATACATTATATCAGCAGGCAGGGCTGATCATATTTTATCAACTAATTACTTCCTATCTGATGTTCGAATGACATGAGATTTACTATTCATGCTAATGTATGCTTCTGAATATCCATGTGGTAATAAATATGGCACTACTTTAGGCTGTAGTGTAATAAGACGTCCTGTAGTCATTTGCAATGTCCTATGGATATGCACATATTTTATGCCTATATTTACACTGAAAATACACTAGGTATCTTTGAATTAAATAGCACAGACCAAATGGGAATATGCAACATAAAAATACTGTGTGATATTTAGCTTTTTGTAGTATACGCTCATCTTTTTTTACTAATCCTGGAAGTTATATACAAGTGCAAATAGGACACAATTTACATGTTTCAGTAAAAGCTCTTCATTTCCACAGCTTCATCTTTGATCTTGCAATGCAGTCAAAATGTAGACTGTGTAACATCTCATTATAGTCATCATTTCCCTAGCAACAGACTGATATCCTCAATACATTATACAGTATACTTCAGAGAACAGGGCATGCTGTAATGGAAGAAGATGGATGGCTTCACAGGTCTTTTTCATCTGTAATTCTGCTCATTCAGGGAAAGAATTAAGAACTCTCTCTGGACACAAACACACCATCCTCATTTGTTTGGAAGTGCCCAACGCTATATAATAATAATGATCCTATAGAAACTGCTACCACTGTGGCGTAGTTACAGAGCCCTCCCCTCAAAAAAAAAAAAAAAAAAGGGAGCGCGCCGGTAAGTAACCGATAATTAGCTCGCGGACACCTCCTGGTGGCACTGGGTGGTGTTTTCAATAGGAGAATTGGAAATTAAACCTACTTACAGAATGAAACAGCCACGGTGGCCCTGGGATGATCAAGGTGTTGAGAAAATTCTTTGGAAATCATGGGAGCCAAGTAGTGTAAATGCGTCTTTTACACGATTGAATTACAGTCTTGACTTTTTTCCTTAATCTCTTAAAATGCCTATCATTTTTCAGAGCTTCCCCAGGATCTGCATCCGTATCCTACAAATAAGATCTCAGTAAGTGCTGGAAATAAACCTAGGGTTTTAAAGTAGGCTTTGCAACTGATTCCAGTACTTGAAATGAAATCAGAAATGCATTATTCTTTTGTCTTCATACAAACTCTGATTGCTAAGAGGACAGTCCACAGAATCCCAGCCTGCGTTCACCACTCTGACAGCGCAGTCAAAAGACTGTACCTTCCTAGTGACCTTTACTATCAGGAAATTAAGAACCTGAGTATATCAAATAGGCTTTAAATTAAAATAAGTCATTATAGCAAAACCAAAGAATACTCTTCTGCTATTTGTGGGAAGTTTGTGCTTACTGGAACTCCTCGGAAAAAACTCCTGGAAATGTCATCCAGACAAATTCAGAAGAACAAGCAGGGGCATTCCAAAGCGTTACACGGTGCTCATGGTAGACCGCTCTGTCCTAGTGCTAACCCCATGATCAGGGCCAAGCAACTAAATGTCAAAGAGACCAATAGTGAAGGGATTTAGTGGCTGTTACCATAAGCAGCCAAGGATGTTTCAAAGAGCAAAGGAACACAAAAAAGCAGCTTTTTAGTGCAGAAAAGAAGAGATCATATAGGAAGGTGGACGAGAAGCCAGTTCACTTTAGTCATCTTTTAAACAAGGCTGCCTGCCATTTCCTTCAAGAGAGGCTTAATGTTGGAGGATATGAAAGGCCACAATGCACTCCTAAACTTGATCACTAATCCCAGGCATGACACCAGGAAAGGCTGGTAAGATATACTTACGTGTTGCTATGCTGTACAAGTGCAGAAGTCCCAAAAAGCTTCTTTTCTGAAGATTAACAATGCCATGCAGCAATCAGAGTCCTACCACCTCTTCCACCTCACCTGCCAAACTGTGTCCTGTTGCTGACAGACAGTCTCACATCTAGGCTTTAGTTTCTTCTTTCTTCAAAGAAGTACAACTTTTCAACATGTTTTTACAAAAGACCAGAAGAGTCCTGAGATAGGATGTCAATCTCAAAGGCCTAAAACAGATGAGACACTTACAAAAAATCTCAGAGAACCTTCTTCACCAACATCAGTGCATGTTTACAGACATACAGCTAAGAAGACGGAAGCTTTCTACTGTCTTCAGTCCAAAATAGCTCTCTAGGGGATCACTCTTAATCCATGATATTCTGTTACTGCTCCTCTCTCTGTTTTAGTGCTAATTCCACCATATTTCAGGAAGTTTTGGCAGGTGTTAAAAGCCCTGGAAAAGTCCACAATCTACAATACTTGCCTTTCTAAAGGCAATAATTGTCAAGATAAAGGATTGTCCATTCACTTCAACCACATAATGTTTGCATGTGACAACACATAATCAATATTGCCACAACTCTGGTGAGTAAAGCTAGTTTCTAGCTTCTTTCCTGATGTGACATAGTGCTGCGGTGGGTTCCATGTCATATCAACAAATTTCTCATTCACTATCTATAGTATGTTCCTTCTTCAAAATCAAGTCTTCAGACCAAACATTTTTAGGTTTATGAAACAGTTCTGCATGAAACAAGGCCACACAGCGAAATTACATTCCCTTCGAAGTAGCCTGCCTGTGCTTTCACAAATTCAGGGTACACAGAATATGGCAACATTTTGAATTATGACAGTGATAGTAAGTTCTTGTGCAATGGTACTCCCAAACGTAGAAAAAATGTTATGCTTGTATCACTCAAAAACCAGAAATTGCTATTTAACTATTCCAAACACAGTTCTGCCATGTGCACAGTTTTCTCCGTGGAGTTACTGGTATACCTAAACGCTGGTAGCCACCTGTGAGCCTCATCAATTATGGATTCTGTTTCTTTTGTTTGAACACATTCTTCCCTAAAACTTCCTTGTTTTTGAAAGCTAAAAATGATAAATCTCCCTGACGAAAAGTATTTACATTCCTGATATATATATACATGAATATTCAAGGACTGGAAAAAAATAAGCAGACATTCCTTTCTTTGGTCTGCTTTGTACTAATTACTGGTCTATGAAAGTCAAAACATGGTTTCATATTTAATATTACAGAAAAATTGACACTCTTTACTAATAGCATTCTTCTACCAAATTTTGACTATAAAATACCTGATGTTAATGTCAGTTCCTTGTATTGTCACTGTATTGCCCTGGAGACACTGTTGTTTAAAAAGACTAAGTATCTTATTTATTCTACCATGGTGGTTTTACCATCAATTGTGTTGATGCAAAGCTTGTACACAGATGTACCGACATAAGATCTGATCAGTGTTTGACCTGCAGCAGACCTACTTTCATGTCAGCTACCTGCAAGGCCAGTCACCATCTTCCTAGGAGCTCACAACCTCTTGTTGGTCCCTCCCTGCTGTCTCCCATGAAATATTCAGGCTCTGTTCTCTGCAGCATTATTCTGTGTCTCTAAAATACTTCAGTGCTTGTTATTCATGAGTTGTGAAGTCAGAAAATATTTAAAACTTACTACTTTTATCTCCTATACTAAAACATTGTTATTTTTTCTCTGCTGTTTTTCTTTAGGGCAAGTGAGACAATTCAGTAGATCTACCAGTTGCATGAACATTTTCACACTAATATTGAATGTAAAGAACTGAGAGCTAATTTCAAGCTAGAAAAGAAGCAAGTAACTACTTTGAGTTTTACACCACACTACATATACAGAAATAATAAGCAGACTGTGCTCAGTACATTCTGCAAAAATAACACAGTTTTTAAAAACCTCATTTTTAAAAAACTGATCTGATTTATAAGTTCATAGAGCAATCTCATAAAAACTCCCTTCACTAAAGATGATAGACTTCGACCAATATAAATCTCATGTGGAGGTACACTCTGACTACCAGAAGCAGATTCAGCTGATAAATTTTTGATGAGGGTTTCAACCACAAGGACAATTAATGGAGTATTTTTTGTCCTGAAGTTTCACTAAATAAATTGCCCCAATTTAAAACCAATGATTCCTATCCCTCATCTAACCAAGTGTACTGGGTTTGGCTGAGATAGATAGATAGATAGATAGAGTTAATTTTCTATGTGCATAGTCAATAGAGAGAGAAGATTCTTCAGGGGACAATTAAGAAGCACAATCTAGTTTAGGTTATTTGAATTACTCCCTATGAGGGGGGCTACCTAGCTTAGGTACATAGACAATCCCCTTCAGTTTCTAGCATGAATATGCCTGAGATCCCACCCTGGAGTCCTGCGTCCAGCTCTGGAGCCCCCAGCACATGGACCTGTTGGAGCAGGTCCAGAGGAGGGCCACAAAAATGTTCAGAGGGATGGAACACCTCTCCTGTGAGGAAAGGCTGAGAGAGTTGGGGCTGTTCAGCCTGGAGAAGAAAAGGCTCCAGGGAGACCTTATTGTGGCTTTTCAGTACTTAAAAAGGGCTTATAAGAAAGATGGGGACAAACTTTTTAGCAGGGCCTGTTGCAATAGGACAAGGGGTGATGGTTTTGAACTAAAAGAGGCTAGGTTCATATTAAATATAAGGAAGAAATTTTCTACAATGAGGGTGGTGAAACACTGGAACAGCTTGCCCAGAGAAGTGGTAGATGCCCCATCCCTGGAAACATTCAACGTCAGGTCGGACGGGGCTCTGAGCAAGCTGATCTAGTTGAAGATGTCCCTGGTCGTTGCAGGGGGGTTGAACTAGATGACATTTGAAGGTCCTTTCCAACCCAAACTTTTCTGTGATTTTGTTATACACTGGAGAATCATGACTCATAAACTTGTCTTTTCATCTTCATTTTCTACTCATCTCATGAAATGGGATAGCAAGGGCTCGTATCCGAAGTAGAACAGCTATTCCAAAAACCTGTGCCAGTTTCACTATAAACATCATTATGTTTTAGGAACCACTTTAACTTGCAAAATATTTAAAGTGAGGCTACTGTATTTTCTCCCTGGGTGAATGCAGTTTTGCAGATTTACATACAAGATGATTTACAACGAAGTTGCAGTTGATAAACACACCAATACTACTACTCAACATATAGTAATCTACGGAGCTGAAACAAACACCTTGGAACTTATAATCAAAGCAGTACCCCAAAGGACTCTAATTTGTCCAGCTGTGCAAGGTTCTGAATAAACCTGCTAACAGGCATCTGGAGTTTGTTCACTTTAGCAAATAACAGCATATAAAACCATGTGACTGAACTGATAATCAAGTGCCTTCGGTGGTAACAGAGAGCTACAAGTCTCTGCTTTTAAACCTTCAGTGATATTTGACGTGAATTTGAAAATTGTTCTTACATGAAAACTTGAAAACTTTTTCATTTATGAAAAAGCTGTTGATTGGGTTCTGCCAGTGATTTTATTTTAAAGGGACACAATGAGACTGCTGTATTTCATATTATCATATTTCCTTGCACTTACATGGTAGAAAGAGGAGGGAGATATTTGTCACCTTGAAACATATTTCCTTTCCGCCTATTACCATGTTCTTTTCTATTTTAAGATTCAAACAGTGCTGCAAAGTGAATATAACAGAATAACTATCATAGCGAATCAGACCAGTGGCCATGTTTGGAACCAAACATGATATTTAATAGAGTTCAATATAATTACATATAATCTATTACTTTTTGTCATGGTTTAGCCCCAGTTGGCAACAAAGAATCATGCGGCTACTCACTCATTCCTTCCCCCCTTCCCGGTGGGATGGGGAATAAAATCTGAAGAAAAAGGCAGAACTCGTGGGTTGGGATAAAGACAGTTTAACAGAACAGAAAGGAAGAGAACAATAATAACAATAATCCCAATAAAAATAATACACAAAGCAAGGAATAACCAGTGCAATTTTCTCACTGTCTGATGCCCAGCCTGCTCCCGAGCAGTGATTCCCCTTCCCCAGTCAGCTCCCGCCTTTAAATACCGAGCACGATGGTCCATGGTATCACATACTCCGTTTGGCCAGTTTGGGTCAGCTCCCAGCTGACCATGCATTTTACCAATGCATGTATCATACATATTGGCAAACTGATTTCCTTTTGTACTGGTTATGTACCATATGCTGACATTTCTCTCTGTACTTTGTTCTGCCACTTTCGGAAGACTGACTACATTGCTTGTCTGAGCCTGAGATACCTACCTTTAATACTTTAAAGATTAGCCTATTTTGGCCTCTTTGAGTAAAATCAAAAGGCTTTTCAAACATTTTTACATGGGAAAGGCATCACTTCAGAGAAGCACATGCACTCAGTAACTAATAGCTTTGAGGTGAAAATTCAAGTTTTGTTATCCTGCTGTTTCATCTACAGCCCCGAAAACACTCAGGAAGGACTTCAGAAAGATCTTCATAAATTTCTTTCATAAGAAGGAGGCATACCACCTAAGAATCACAGAATCACAGAATCACAGAATCACAGAATGGTAGGGGTTGGAAGGGACCTCTGGGGGTCAACTAGTCCAACCCCCCTGCCAAAGCAGGGTCGCCTACAGCAGGCTGCACAGGACCTCCTCCAGGTGTGTCTTGAATATCTCCAGAGAAGCAGACTCCACAACCTCCCTGGGCAGCCTGTTCCAGTGCTCCGTCACCTTCAGAGGGAAGAAGTTCTTACTCATGTTCAGATGGAACCTCCTATACTTCAATTTGTGCCCATTGCCCCTTGTCCTGTCACTGGGCACCACTGAAAAGAATCTGGCCCCGTCCTCTTGACACCCACCCTTAAGATATTTGTAGGCATTTATAAGGTCCCCTCTCAGCCTTCTCTTCTTCAGGCTGAACAAGCCCAGCTCCCTCAGCCTTTCCTCATAGGAGTGATGCTCCAGTCCCCGAGTCATCTTTGTAGCCCTCCGCTGGGCTTTCTCCAGCAGTTCCTCGTCTTTCTTGAACTGGGGAGCCCAGAACTGGACACAGTACTGCAGATGGGGCCTCACTAGGGCAGAGTAGAGGGGGAAGAGAACCTCCCTCGACCTGCTGGCCACACTCTTCTTAATGAACCCCAGGATTCCATTGACCTTCTTGGCAACCAGGGCACACTGCTGGCTCATGGTCAACCTGTCGTCCACTAGGACACCCAGGTCCCTCTCCACAGAGCTGCTCTCCAGCAGGGCAGCCCTGAGCCTGTCCTGGTACATGGGGTTGTTCCTCCCCAGGTGCAGGACCCTGCACTTGCCCTTGTTGAACCACATCAGGTTCCTCTCTGCCCAGCTCTCCAGCCTGTCCAGGTCTCGCTGAATGGCAGCACAGACTTCCGGCATATCCACCACGCCTCCCAGTTTGGTGTCCTCAGCAAATTTGCTGAGGGTACACTCTGTCCCTTCATCCAGGTCATTGATGAAGAAGTTGAACAAGGCTGGGCCCAGTACTGACCCCTGGGGAACACCATTAGTTACCAGCCTCCAAGTTGACTCAGTGGGGCTGATGACAGCCCTCTGAGTTTGGCCATTCAGCCAGTTCTGAGTCCACCTCACTGTCCACTCATCCAGCCCACACTTCCTCAGCTTCCCTAGGAGGATGTTATGGAAGACCGTTTCGAAATCCTTGCTGAAGTCTAGGTAGACAACATCCACTGCTCTTCCCTCATCTACCCAGCCAGTCATGCCATCGTAGAAAGCTATCAGATTGGTCAAGCATGATTTCCCCTTGGTGAATCCATGCTTACTACTCCTGATAACCTTCTTTTCCTCCAGTTGCTTAGAGATGACCTCCAGAGTGAGCTGTTCCATCACCTTTCCAGTATGGAGAAAGCAAGGAAGGGATGAAGGGAGGGAGAGAGAAAGAGAGAAAGAGAGAAAGAAAGAGAGAAAGAGAGAAAGAAAGAGAGAAAGAAAGAGAAGAAAGAAAGAGAAGAAAGAGAAGAAAGAGAAGAAAGAAAGAGAAGAAAGAGAAGAAAGAAAGAAAGAAAGAAAGAAAGAAAGAAAGAAAGAAAGAAAGAAAGAAAGAAAGAAAGAAAGAAAGAAAGAAAGAAAGAAAGAAAGAAAGAAAGAAAGAAAGAAAGAAA
>Ga0065711_1041939_pt1 | contig 15773 bp, 9 predicted proteins | sample Hoacrofraction12_FD_59098 | JGI IMG/M metagenome (GOLD analysis project Ga0065711, IMG submission 59098) | Hoatzin crop microbial communities from Cojedes, Venezuela - Epithelial fraction 12 v2 (version 2) | ecosystem: Host-associated > Birds > Digestive system > Esophagus > Crop | place...
GGCATCTTCTCCAGACCCCTCCTCAGGACCGGACCTGAGTGTCTTTGCGAGTCTCGTCCCCTTTGCTTTGCTGTGTGTGTGTCTGAGGCTGTGAACGGGGTTGTGCCATACGCAGCCATCACGCTCTACAAAGCCTTGTCTCTGTAACGCAAACTGTGATAGCTGGTTGGGAGTGTTGGGCATTCAAGGTTTGAGGCTGCAGACCTGCCCATCACGTCTCAAGCCCACGTCCTGGCCAGCCCTCCTGCTGCTGCGGGGGAGATCTTCACAGAATCACAGAATCGATTTGCAGAGCAGCACCAAGACACATCAGTTGTGATGTATCAAATCACATTGTACGCATCTCTATGTGATGATGGAGGGGTGACAGAGAAGGGAAGGGACTGAGAAGTGTGCAGGAAAACAGGAGAACACAGGGAGGGAACAAAGAGCAAGTACCTCCTCCAGGTGTGAGGTTTCACCTGTCTCTTCAGACAGGTTCTCCATACTACTTAAGTGTTTTTATCACCAGGTTGTCAGAGAAAAAGACTCAGGAAAGTAGGAAAGATGGATTCACCTTAATCACAGAGAACGAGAGCATAATTTTCTGGGTGCCTAGAAAAATTCTGCGGGAGAGCAGGTGTGCAAAGTTTTTTTGGGTACTTCTACGTAACACATCGTCTGCTGGTGTGGAGTGGTGGGACCACGGCACAGCTCTACACTGGCTCGGCAGGGCTCACTACAAGGTCCTGAGCCTTTAGGGACCCCTGCTCAATTGCACCTTCTCAGGCTCAGCACGGTGCTGGGGCTCTGTTTTCCCCATCCCCTGGCCTCACACACCTGTATGTTCTGCATTGGACAAGTACCTCCATGAGAAAGCCGAGAAGGTACCAGCTGGCCAGAAAAGGGGACCACTGCCAGATTAAATCTCGCCCAGTGGACCTGTATGTATGAAAAATGTGCTCCTAGCAATTTTTGTACATATTATTTTACATAATTTCTACCATGATGTCACTTAGGTGCCTGGTTTTTGACCTAGATCTGCACTAGACATTTGCAAGAGAGAGCAGGTGACATTTGGCCAAATTTGAAGCAATGACAGATTTGCTGCTTGTTATGAAATATGTATGTCGTAACTGTTGTCTGTGAAAGCTGTGAAATTAGAGACCAAGGCTTTGAAACCTCAATAACATTGACTGTGTACTATTATTGTGTTTGTCATGTCATCGGTTTTGAGGTGTAACTAAATATTCCTAGTGGGGACCAGGTCCTCCTGGACGTACCTATATCAGTACAAGTATACACTCCTTGTATAGCTATGTAGATAAAACCTGGTGAAGTATTCTGGGAATATTGTCCATGTTTGTGAAATGCTAGAACATTCCCTTGCACACATTTGGCCTATTTGTACTAAGAGTTACCCCAAAACCATTTCTTCTTTGAAATTGCAGAGACAATTTCAGGCTCTCTAACCTGTCTCATTTGTTGTCCAGAAATTTTATCCTATGAGATATATGTGATAAACTGATCCATTTTCCTAATCAACCTTTTCTGATGCAATCATAGGATGGTTTGGATTGGAAGCGACCTTAAAGATCATCCAGACCACCCCCCTGCCATGGGCAGGGAAACCTTCCACTAGACCAGGGTACTCAAACCCCGTCCAACCTGGCCTTGAACACCGCGACCGAGTGGGCAGCCACAGCTTCTCTGGGCAACGTGTGCCAGGGCCTCACCACCCTCACAGTAAAGAATTTATTCCTTATATCTAATCCAAATCTCCCCTCTCTCATTTTACAGCCATCACCCCTTGTCCTTATCACTCCATGCCCTTGTAAAAAGTCCAGCTTTCTTGCAAGTCCCTTCAGGTACTGGAAGGTTGCTGTAAGGTCTTTTCTTCTCCAGGCTGAACAGCCCCAGCTTTCCCAGCCTTTCTTCCCAGCAGAGGGGTTCCAGCCTTCACATCATTGCTGCGGCCTCCTGTGATCTGGATCCAACAGGTCCAGGTCTGTCCTGTGCTGAGGGTTCCAGAGCTGGATGCAGGACTCCTGGAGGGTCTCTGGTTTCACCGCCACATCTGCAGGCAACTTTGCTCATTGCAGCCAGGCAGAGTTTTGCCTTGCCCGCAGGCACCTTGCGCTGCAGGATGGTGCTGGGAAATGGTGCTCGCCTCTGCAGAGCTCACCCAGCGAGTGGCAAGGCAAATATCCCCTCTGATAAATGGGAACGAGGTTTTGCACGGATGTTACCAGCTGTGTTGCCCACGAGGCCATGCCAGAGTGGGAGAAGATAATGCAGCTGGAGAGCACTGGCAAAAGCCTCCCCTTTCATTCCCAGCCACATGATTTGGGCACTGGGTTGCAATGACCCTCAATTATTTCTAACCTAGGGACAGAGCAGGTTGCAATTACACCTCTTTTAAAAAAACAAATCTCTCTCTGATAGTTTTGCTTCAGCTAAGGTTTTTCCAACCAGCTTTGCTGAGGAGCTGCCACCAAGTTCCCAGGACAGAGTTTACAACAAAAGACTGTTACTGGAGGGGTTAAGGAGGGAATTTAGGGGTGGAGGATGGGGCTGAATGGATATGTCTATGAGGACGATCTGTCAGTCTATGGCAAGGAGACATCTTCAATCAATGAAGGCGTTTGATGCCACAGGAGCCTCGAGGAAAGGGATAAAGGGGTTTGGAATTGTGTTAGTTGCTACCACACCGATGAGCAAGGAGATCCTTCTTCCCCAAATAGACAGGACCCTCTGGGACTGGAGAGATGCGATCACAATGGTGTTATACTGGAGTTACTCTAGCTTGACACTACGGACAAAGATCACCCACCACCTCTGTCCTGGACGCTATCTGTTGGCCCCTTCTTTCCTTTGTAGGGAAGGCACTGACACAGCAGTGCTTGGAGAAGAAGAAGACAGTAAATGGGTATTGCTGGATCTGTCCTTTTGTGTCCAAAGGGGTTAAGAAGGGAGCTATTTAGAGCCAGAACAGTAGCACTGAATATGTTTGACATCAGTCTCCTTGCAGGGCTTCTCTGAAATTGTGCTGGAAATGGATTGATTTTAAGCCACCTCTTTCTTGAAGAGTCTTCTTTCATGCCACTGTTTCATTTTGAACTTGTCTGTTCTTTTTGAAGCTGACTCATCTACACAGAAGGGAGATCTACTTGCAATGTTTTTTGTGTTTTTCTGTTTCAGAGGAAAAAAATACTTCTGAACTATGAAAAAAAAGGCTGGTGCCATTGCCATATGAGGAAGTAGCTGTAGTTATAAGGAAGAGGAGTTCTGAGAAGCGAGGACATTTCTCTGGCACACAAGAACTAAAAAGTTCCTAAGAACTGCAAGATGAGACTTCAGAGCTGCAGGACCTTTCCCTTGTTTACAAACTCTGACTGACAATGAGCAAATCCCTGGAATTTTAGCTTGTTTCATGCCTCTTTTGATTTCATTCTGTTCTTCTGAGGAGAACAACTTCAGGAGACACAAAAGCCATAGACAAAAGTACACCTGTGCCAAGTCTCAAACCACCATCCACCAGAACACTATGGGGAAGGTTACAGTGGATAAGAGTCTTGGATTTAGGTTTACCTCTTTGCTCAGGCAGAGCTGCAAATGAAACGAAATTTTTAATAGCTGAACACTGGGAATTCATTATATGAAAATATGGTGTGTAGTTATTCCTGTAAATGAAGTTTTCCCTTTAACCAGAAGAGTTGTTAGTTCAAGCTGTTGGCCAAACAAGGATGCCTCAAGGTGGTGTGTTATGGACCCAGAACCAGGCTAATAAAGTGCAAGTGAAGACAGCTGTTGCAGAAGAATAGGCTACAAAGGTAAACAACGTGATGGCTGCACAAAGCACTCCTCAAATAACTATGACTGACAAATGAGTTGGTGACAGTTAAACCTCTGTGCACAGACAATTCCTGAACAAAAGATTCAGTTGTTTGTTTTTTTTTTTTCTCTCCAGTATTTTGACGTTTTAACTGGCTCCAGAACTCTGGCTTGGGACATGCAGCTCTGGAGTTTCCATCCTTGCATATTTTAGCTACCATGGATGGAAAAGTGAAAAACATTATTTCTGAAGTTCCATTTATGTCTAGAGAATCCGTCCAGGATTCTTCTGAGTTTTTGTAGATGTACAGACATGGAGAGACTAGGTCTGTGCCAGAGAACTTAGGGTAATTGCATTTTGCCATATCATCTAAGGTGTGTTCAGATTTTCAGCTTCCACTTAAAAGAAGTTAAACATCCCAATACCCTGGAAAAACAAGGCAAGGACTTAAAGTCTGAAACTTAAATTCTACCTAGTTTCATGAAACTAGTTTTTAGAATTGTAGAATCACAGAATGGTAAGATTTGGAAGTAACCTTAAAGATCATTTGGTTCCAACCCCCCTGCCAAGAGCAGGGACATCTTCCACTAGACCAGGTTGCTCAGAGCTCCGTCCAACCCGGCCCTGAGCACTGCCAGGGAGGGGGCAGCCACAGCTTCTCTGGGCAACCTGTGCCAGGGCCTCACCACCCTCATGGTGAAGAATTTCTTCCGAATATCTAATCTAAATCTGACCTCTTTTAGTTTACAGCCATTCCAGTTTCTGACCAGCTGCTATCTCTGAAGGCTTTGAAACACTACCGGGAAACACTAGACACCAGGGCTGAAGAGGACTTTATGCTAATTCTGGGTGGAGTGACTTCAATCCTATTTTTGCCTGGGGTTCTGGGTATCTAGCGGATTCAGCGATGGGTTTTGTGGGTCACAGGTCATTGTCTAAACTTGACTGGAAAAACAGCTGCAAGAAGCCACCCATGCACCGGGAAGGCAAGAGTCACTTGAGAAGGGATGTGGTTCACAAGAAATCAGAGGGCATTTTGAGCTTTCATGTACTTTTCCTTGGTTGGGTTAAAATCTGGCTGTGCTCATTTGTACGTCCATAAGGTGTCTGTCCTGTTGCTTTTCCATCACTGCACATGCTTTTTGCTAGTCTTTGATTTTCTCTGCACCTTCAGAATTTGTTTACTGACATCCACATTTAATGAGATTAAAAGAAGATACTGAATAATTCATTTGAACGAATAATTGAACCGCAGCGACCTTTATGTTAATAAAAGCGTCCCTTTCCTCTGTGCAATCACTTTAGCCTTTGCAAAGCAGGGAATTCATTGCATCTGTTGAATTCACAAGTGGCTTTTTTTGTTTCTGTTTGTTTTGTTTTAAATAACTGCCTAATAGCTGGAACTGGTATTGTGTTTCTCCTGCTGACTCACTAGTTTCCAAAAGCTCTGCAGTGAGTGTGACATCTTTAAACACCACAGAACATACTGTTTCATTTCAACCAGGCATAATCTGCAGTGATTCAACTCACGTAAAAGAACCGTGTGGTTACAAGCATCCCAGCTGAATACGACAGCTTCCATACCTCCAGCCTCTGTGCCTTGTACCCAATGTGCTATGCTATTCAAACACAATTCACTATGGCAATCTGTAAAAAGACACTGTCTTTGTTTCCAAAATCATGTAATGAACATGGAATTTGACTGAGGCAAAATAGTCCGTGCCTATTAAAGTGAATAATTCCAGTTGTTGCCTCTAATGGGGTATGAAGTGTACTGACATTAACTACAAAGTAGTTATATAGGGTACCCTGTATAGGGTAGCACATTGCTTGGAGTTATGAAAGAGGGTAAGGACAATAAATCATATACTAAAAAGTCCCTAAATCACTGCCTGTTAAAAAGCATCTAGATCTGAACATTGTGCAAGGATGGGAATTCAGAGAGAGCAGAGGTTAATTCTGTGATTCTGCCATTTGCTGTCTAATCTGGGGCAAGCTTCCCCATTGTGGTCAATATCAGTTCCTCATCTGTAAAACGAGGACAGTATCTTGCCATTCTTTTGTGTACATAGACCAAGCTCTTCAGGAAGGAGATAATTTTTCAGCTGTGCAGCTAAAGAGCTGAACACAAGAGGGCTTTTCTTCTGGGTGAGATTTCTAGATAGTGCTGCAAAATAAATAATCTGTAAGCATTCTTGTGTTTATGTGCAAAACCTTTTTATTTGCTTTTTTCAGACTGTTTGAGTGTTTACTCGTAAGAATGTCCGTGGAAAGTTAAGTTGTCAGGAGAATTGGTGAGAATAAATATTCATGAGAATAGTGTCGTTGCAAACACTTTTGTGGCCATCTGTAAAAGCTTTTTCATTATTCAAACAATGCTGAGCTTTTGCAGATAATTTGCCAACAAAAAGCAAAAAGAAAAAGGTTTTTTTTCTCCTTTTTTTTAGAGACTGCTGATGCTGTAGTGGCACAGCTATCATCATTGGTGTGATTTAATATCCAATATGTAGCACAAGTAGCCAGGAAGAAGTGATGAGAACACTACTGCCCTGCTATCAGAGAGACAAAAATATGCCTACACCAACTATTTTGAATAAGGAACAAATTAGTAAAACCACCACCTGTTTGTGAATAATTAAGACAAACAAATAAAAGATTCTCAATTTACGAAATAACTTGTTTATAGCAGCAATTCCCTTTAATGTTGGTGTGATGCCTTACTGCTGTTACACAGCACCGTTCTGTTCAGAAGAAAATTCTTCATTGTGGGTATTTCCCTCTCTTTTTAACATGAATCAGGAGTCACATGACTTAATTTTTCTTTTATTGGTCTTTTCATCTAGATGTCTGTGTTTTTCAGCACCATATTAGCAAGGCATGTCCAAAGTGTTATGGCTCTAGACTTACACCACCTCCTTTTTAAAGTAGACTTGTCATTTCTGTGTTACAGCAAGGGAAATGTGGTGCAGACATAGTATTTGCCTTCTGTTGAGATCAGCCCAGAAATCTCTGGCAAATCTGGGAAATGCAATTTTACCCAAATCCCTCCTATATTGCCATTAGCACAAAACCATCTTTTCCATTGATCATTCTACTCCTTCTTTACTTTATGCTTTGGAGCTGAAAGGGAGCAAAAATTGGGAGGATCTCTCTGTTCTTAGACCTTTTCTCTGTGCAAGGACTTCTTACCATAGTTGGAGAGATGTTTGTGCACCACAAGGGCTATAGATCTGACTGAGCTGTGAGTTTTCTCATTTTCTTTCCTACCCCATAAGAGTTTCACCAAAAATTACTAGCACATTTGGTGTGCTGTTAAACTCCTTACTATTCTTCAGCAGTAAGTTCCACAAGTTATTTATTCATTGCATGCAAAGTTATTATTTCAGTTTTTGTATTTGACTTCTTTTTCTGCTTAGGGTGTATAGGATTTTTTTTTCACTGCACTGATCTCTGTTCTAGCTTGTGCATATCTCAGATTCCTAGGTTGTGGGTTCTGCTGAAAGTCCTGGGGCCAGACATTTACCTCTGCGCTGAAAGGGTGAATCTGCTTGAAAAGGCAGTCTTTGGGATCTCTTTTTCTTTAAATGGGGACTTCTCCAAACACCTTGAATGTGTAAGAAATTTCGGCTGAAAACATCTCAACAGAATCTGCTTACAGTACTCCATCTTCTCTGAAATGAGTCACTGAAAACTTTCGAAATATCATAGGAGCGATGGAGCGAGTTTCCTCCTACCTCATCGCATCAGGGTGGCCAGAAAGCAGGGAGCTGCTTCATGGTGCCCGACCCCACATCGTGGATCAAAATCAAGGCTCAGGAATTAGGGGAGCCCTGTAAGCTTTGAACCCCTGCTCTGTTCAGGCAGTGGTCTCTGGGGAAAAGGCAGTAGTGTGATCTCAGCGTTTTTCCTTCTGCGGCAGCAGTGATGAACACTTGAGGGAGGCAATGTGCTTCTGGAGGAGGCTTCTCCATCATTTCAGGGGAAAGGGCCAGCCCTGCCGTCAGTGTGGGTGCATGGGTGCATCGGCATGGGGCCATGTCCCTGTGCACCTGCCTGAGTGTCTGTGGACATGGCTGGGCTGCTGGGCGGTCTCTGGGTTGTTGGTTGAGCTGGAGTTCAAATACGTTACTGTAAAAACTACAGGGAATCAATCTCCAGGAAAACTCTCCCTTCTCCCAGACACATAGTTTGCAAGACCCCTTTTTTTGCAAAAATACCCTATTTCCCAGCTTAAGCCATCGTGATAATTTTGAACTGTTCTCATGGACTGACTCAGTCTCTGCTGCAGACCTGGTCCTGATTCTGACTGATCGACAGGGAAATAAATCAGGAAAGCATTGCATTTACACCAGTGGTAACAGCAGTCCAAGCTCAAAATCATTTCTTTTTCTTCAAATCTACTCTTTGCTGCCTAAACTCAAAATTTTAATCTTTCTAGCTAACACAACCATTCAGACTCCTGATCATTCGGGGTAGCCAGCTACAGTGCAGTTAGTGGATGGAGGGACAGACAGATTTTGAGCATGGATTTCACAATGCTCTCAGTTCAGAAGGTCTTTATACCTATCAAATATGAACCAAAATCAATAAGGATACATTTCATCCATGGCTTTATACCATGCCCTGCCTAAGACCCCAAATTGAATGTCATATACAGCAGAGTGTGTTCAGACCCAGACCCTGAATTTATGGTGAAAAATAAATTTCCCTCTCTGAACAAAACTGGCTTGCACCCTGCAGCTCACGTCCTCCTGCTCTCTCCCCTTCATCAATTCTCTATTCCCTTTCTCACGTCAGCTGCAAACATCTCATTTGGCTGGGATGTTGAAGGCAGGCTCATCTCTAGCAGTTCCAGGCTGTTACTTCAATCAGCTCTTATATCAGCACTAACATACGTGAAAAAGGCTTTTGAATTTCATGACCTTGTTAAAAACTCAGATAGATTTCTGGAAGGATTATTTGATTTGCTTCACTACGTTTTATAAAGGTTTGTACATAGCATTTAAACTATTATTATTTACTTTTAACAAGCTATTTATGTCCTACTCTGAACTGCATAATCAATACTGTTCTCCCATCTGTTCAGAGATCCTGACATCAGCAAATTTCAATTCTCTTCTGACTGAGTGAAAAGGAAGGAATAATTTAAACACAGCAAGTGAATGAGAGAAAAAAGAGCCCAAAAGAGACTGATACGAACTAAATCTCTATGTCCAAAGATGTCCAGGCATTCGGGAATTGTGCGTCTAAGTCCTAAACTTGCTGAGGACGTTGCTGAGAGCATTCAAGGAAAATGCTATGCCTGGGAGTAGATTAAAGTGACTGCTATCCCTGACAAGAAGAATATTTTGATGGCCATTAAAGCTGCTTGAATGAGTTTTCTTTTGAACTAATTTATTGAGCCTTGTGAAGGTTTTTTAACTTTGCCCTGGAGCAGATCAAGGGGTCTCACCCGGGCATTTCCAGCCCCTCCGCTGCATGGCTGGCACAAAGTAACTTCTGAAACCTCTTTGGCTAGATGAATTCACCCCTCTGTATGATGAAAGGTGAGACAAGGATAAACGTCTGTGTATGCAGAGGGATGCAGAAGCACAGATGGGTGATACAAACGGAAGGGGTCCTAGTCTACTGCTGACCCACTTTGTCAAGGTCTCAGGAGATACCCAAAATCATGGGGCCAAAGGTTTCTGGCTTAATTTACAGTGGTAGAAATCTGGATTAACAGCACTGAAGCTTTTGGATTAGGTCACTTGAGGATGCTCTGATTTCTCCTTATTCAGTGATTTCAGGCAGAAGAAGTAAGGGTTTGGGGTAATATCTTCAGCCTGTTGGCATTATCACCAGAAACATAGCCAGAGATAGCACAGAGATCACAGCAGCTGGATTTACTTCACAGTATTTTTCGTGGTTGTTCTCTAGCTAATAAATATTTAGCACTCTAGGGGCAGGCTTAGTCGGTCCACGTGGACTGGCAAGTCCATGCAGCCACTCTGCTGCCTCTACAGCTCACAGTTTAATTAGTGCAGCTTGTGATCTTCTTGTTCTGATCTCATCTGGAAGGAGATTCTTCTCTCCTAACTCAAAGTGACTTGACTTTCGGCACTTACACAGGAGACAGCTCTCTTGGTCCTGTGATAGTCAATCGAGACCTCATCAAAACGGCTGGTGAGGTTTAGGGTACAAATTAAAGATTACTTAAGATTAAGATCTACTTAAAGATTAATTGATTTGTATTATAAATTTCTCTGACAGTAATAATTAGTCCTTAGTGACTATATATACTATACATATACGATATACTCTTGAACATATATAACTTGCAGATCTGTGATTTGCTAGACTAGACCTTAACATCCCAATAGCATCTCTCATCTCTCAGATGAGATAAATATGGCTTGTGCTATCATGGAAAATGGATTCCAAGCACAAAACATTAAACTCAGGCCTACAGACCCCGAAGAAATGGGTTTATCACCATATTATGCAAGGTTTGCATTGCCTGCAGAGCCACACTCAAATAAAAACACGTTCCAGGCTGCTCTTCCACTTTCCTGTTTTAGTGTCAGCCCAAGGTCACTCTGTAGCAGCACCCTCAGTTGAAGAAGCACAAGATTTTAATCCAAAATCTCTAATCAAAGGAATAGGCAGATGTTTGGGTCTTATTCCCTGGTATAAACTGGGCAACATACTAGGGACATTAAGAGTTATACACCTGGTAAGATATGGAGAAAGCTGCCTCCATCTGAATGATCAGTTATTTCTTCCAAAACTGAAGAGTTTGATCGTAGTTTCACCACTGTTCAGGCTCAGCGTTTGGTTGAGCACTGACAGCAAGGATGAACTGTGTATTTCAGAGAGCTGCTCCACAGGGATCAGACTTGCCTGTTTCTCCACACCAAGAAAAAATGAGTCTTTTCTGTTGCAGTGGTCCTCTGCAGTCCCAGCCTGTATGTTGAACTTTCCTAATCACCTTCTCAGCTATGTCTAGACCCAAAATTTTTGCAGGCTTTGGGCGCAGGAGATCTTATTCTCCTCTGTCCTCCTGTGATGACAAAGAGCCACTTCACAGCTCCCAAGAGGTCCATCAAAGACCCTCCATTTGGAAGATGAGAACTTCTTCAAGGTGGTTACTGCTCGTAAAAATAGTGGCTTGAGATGATACAGCTGTCTCCCTTTAGTGGTTAGTCCACATAAGCATGTGAAAGTGTTGCTGCTTTTAAGCCAAGGCATTTAATTGAAGTTTTAAGGCAATGGCTCATATTAGCAGGTTGAAGTTCTGCTTTTGGCACAAAGATAGCAGTTTTTCTGCCAAATCTGCTGTGGTCTTTTGTGGAGACTTTCTATTTATTCATTTATTTTCTGTCCACCGAAAGAAAGAGAAGCAAATGCATGACTTGGTGTGGAGACAGCCCCCCAAAAAGAAACAGCTAATGCTCCTCTTCCCATCTGAATTCCAGTGTTGCCGGATCTCTTGATGAACTAAGATGCATTATTAAGTTTTAACACCATTTTTTACAAGAAAGGTCATTTTGTGTCACTGCTGACTCCTACCTCACTATCTCAAAAATGCCACTATGGTCTGTGATTTATTATCCTTATGATAACAGTGTGCTCAATTTTCCCCATTTTGTCAGTTTTTTTACATTTTTCATTATGCCTAGTTTGACCAGAACTGAGTTGATTTGCTGGGTGAATTTTTCTTTCTTCTGAATGAGGGTTGCTATTTTGTCCCTTTTTCTCCACTACTTTGGCCCCGTGACATTTCTGGGGGAAGGAGGGAGGCAATGAGAGGTTATATCTTGAAGAATTTCACCCTGGTGGAAAATACCAGTGATTTAAAACAAATATACTCTCTGAGATACCACATTACCCTGCTGAGCTCATATACAGCAGAGATAAAATGGCTTTTTTAAACCGATTTTTCATTCCTCACCAGCTGAATGGAATAGCAAAATACACAATTTAAAGTAACTGTTAGAAAAAAGGTTATACACAATGCTATCAACAGAAAGGAGCTGAAAATTAAATGGAAATGATTATCGGAGAACGCGTTTCCTTTGCTACTGGGAGACTAACACCAATAATAAAAAAGAATTTAGAAGTGAAAGCTGAGATTCTCCCTTTGATGTCTGAATATTTTCTGTTTATATTCCTTTGAAATTAAGGGCCACAGCATAGATTAATTGTAATGCTTAATTTTTATTTTCTCTCCACTCAGACAGCATGTTTTCCTCTAGATGATTATTAAAATAATGGTTCATGTCTCCAGCTGCTGTATACTGGCAGGTTTTTGTTTAGCAGTGGAGCAGCACGGGTTGAGTGATAGCTGGGTCCCAGACTGACAGAATCCAGTTGCCTCTTGGAACAGAGATTAAGGCTTTATTTTAGTTTAACATGTGAAAATGTAGAATGAGAAAGAGCCTGTGACCTTAAGCATTTCTGTAGGCTCATCTTAATTGAGCATCTCCTACGATACTCCAGTTATTTAGCCAAGATTTCAACCCGCTTCAGCTTTGGAGGAAACACCATTGCTTTGATGAGATATCTCAGGCTGATTGACCATACTCCAGGTTCCTACATACCGGTTACACTGGGGCCCTGGATGTCTTTAAAGACCAGTGCACCATTCACAACCCACAGGCACCCTGGGGTGCACCTGCAGGTAGAGCTGCACTGCAGTTGGAGAGCCCAAGCACACCCACCGCTGTTAGGATGGACACAGGCTCTGTCCAGGCAAGGCACATATGCGCAGAGTCTTTCTAGATTCCAACCCACCAGTGGCTGTCCCAGGACCTTACCAAACACTCCTAAATGGGCTTCACTTTCTTTATGGCAATGGACTGTGGGAAATGTCCGTGGCTTAGTAGCTGGAGCTTTCTAAGATAAAATGTAGACAGGTTACAGCTGGGCTATATCCAACCACATAGACAAACACGCAGTAGCTTTTTGCTTTGAATAGATTAAGACCATGAATGTGGTCTTCAACTGGAGTGCAGAAGAAAGCAAATGTCACTCGTATCTTCAAGGAGGACAAGGAGTAGGCTAAGGGGTCTGTAGGCTGGTCAGCCTCACCTCTATCCTGGAGAATTTGATAGAGAAAATCTTCTGGAAAGCAATTTCCAAACTTGTTATGGACAAGAAGGTGATTAGGACTAGTCAGCATGTATTTATGAAGGGGTAATCAAGTCTGCAGAAAAGCCCTCTACAGTGAAATTATTAGCTTGATGAAAGAAGGGAGAGCAGTTGATGCTGTTTATCTTGATTTTCACAAAGATTTCAACATAGTCCATAACAGTCTGATGAACATCTCTTCAAACTGATGAAGCCTAGACTAGCTATGTGGATGTTGAGGTGGATCAGCTCCTTGCCCATTCCTAGCTCTAGTTGCCAAACCAGGGTGCTACAACAGAGACCTGGGTACTGTGACACTCACAGCATAGTCATTCAATACTGGTCTTGGGAGAACAAAGCCTCATTCACAGACAGATGAAGTATTTCTATATTCTCCTTATTAATACAATGGCACTACTGTATCTACTGAACCCCAGAAGTGATGCACAAGGTGATGCACGAATTCACACAGGGTAGCACTTGTCTACTTTTCTAGAAAGTGAAAGTGAAAGGAGAGAAAGTTCAGTGGATAACTCATGCCATCTATCTTAGAATGGGATGAATCACACTCTTAGACTATTTCCACTGATAACAGAGGAAATGTAGGTGATTACTTTGGGAGCAGCTAGTTAAATTTTAATGAACTTTAAAGATCACATACTTTTAGGCAATTCAGGTTAGTTGAGCTTGAAGTCTATTCCATGAGTCTCCATTCTGAACAATGTAGAGCAACAGAGTATGAACTATGTCCATTTAGAGCAAGAAAACTCAAAGCCTAGCAAGGTAGCTGGAACCAGGCCACAGGAGATATGTACAGTAGAACTTGGAAACAAATCTAGGTCTACAACAAAGATTTAACCACAGGATCGTCTTCCCCCTCAGACATGTCTTTCTGTAAAGTAGTGTTGAATATTGTTAGTTCAGTTTTGCTCCAACTTAACTCCTTCGAGAGATCAACTAGACCTTGCTGACCTTTTGAGGAAATCTCGGAAGGTGTTAAGGGTTTGCAATGTTTTTCTGCATGATTTTCATGGACGTGGACAAAGATTTCTGGCAGAGCTTTACTTTGAATTTGTGTCCTTGTTGAGACTGAAAGCAAAGACTGTTCTCAAAAGCAAAGACTGTTCTCAAAAGACCACAAACACTGAGCTTTCCCCCTCTCTGGTTGTCACTGCTTTACTGTGGGAGAAGGGAAGATGCTTATCAATGGGAATGCAGGGTTCTTTGGTCCCCCTTAATGAGAATATACCAGGAGAATGAAGAATTTCCTCCACAAAGATTTGTTAGCAACTACAAAAAAAATGTTGATGACTGTCAGAAACTGAAAGGGTTAATATGAGTTAATGCCTCAAATATTGTGCTAAAGTAGCTGCCTCAGCCCCGGGGTGGCTGTCCTGAGCAGGCAGGATGGCAACCACCCACACTGGGGAGTTTGCCCAGCAATGGCAGACTGCAGACAAGGAGCAAGGTAACACAGGACGGGGAGGGGGGATCGGAGGATGCGCGGTCCTGCTTTTGTGATGTGCCTTACCTAAATATGGCCAGAGGTCACACAAAGTCCGTTAGAGGAAGGGACTTGAGACCCTCTAAGCAACCCATCGCAGCATCTTCCCCCCCACTGGCTCCTGTGCAGAAGTTCATGAACTTTCTAGAAGAATCGCCATAGAAGTCACCAAGAGGTGTGACTGAGGGTGGAGACTGGGCGATAAAAGACACATGTGCAAAGAGCCTCACACGTGCCTCCCACCAGAGGATGCCATGCCTGTCGTCATCATGGGATCCTAGGGCTGTGATACCTTTTTTTTTGTTGTCCCTATTTCTTTTCTTCTCTTTTCTTTACTCTCCCTCTTACAGATCTTTTTGATAGGAACCCACATTGACAATACTTTCCATGTTTTCCAAGTTACCTCTATTATAAGAACTCACACTGACAATGCTTTCCATGTTTTCCAAGTTACTTCTATTATACAAAAATGCTTAAATTGATCATTTGGTGTAGGTTCACCTTAATTTAGCCCAAGGGGATTCACAGAATGTGAGTTGCTTTCCCCCCACCCCCCGTCATAGACAGGACACGAGAACGACAAATGCTTGGCATCTTTTCTTGCAAGGCTCTTCCTTCATAGGGACAAAATATGGCAACATTGCCACTCTCAAGTTCAGGCTCTTTCAGTAGCTCAGTGCTGGCAAATGTCCCACAAGCAGCCACTGCATGCATGTAGATCCAGTCTGCCTACCACGGGGCTCACGCTGGTTGCTTCCAGCAGTCGCAGGTTTCCTCTGGCTGGAAGGCTGGTGAGCATCACGGTAAAGGCGATTCGTTTCCAGCGTTTTTCAGGACAGGAGTCAAGGAGATGGCATTTTTGCAATCCAGTGGCAAAAGAAAAAAAACAACCAAAACAAACGTGTGTGTTGAGCTGTGAGATTCTGTTCACGTCGCAAGGAATGACTCGGCTGAGTGCAGGTGCCTGCTGTAGGGAGAACTCAAGCACCGGGCTTGGTTCAGATGCTTATGCAGAGATGTCCACTGCTGTTGGGGGTGCTTTGGGATAATGCTTATAAATATCTGAAGGGTGGGTGTCAGGAGGATGGGGCCAAGCTCTTTTCAGTGGTGCCCAGTGACAGGACAAGGGGCAATGGGCACAAACTGAAGCATAGGAAGTTCCGTCAGAACATGAGGAAGAACTTCTTCCCTCTGAGGGTGACAGAGCACTGGAACAGGCTTCCCAGGGAGGTTGTGGAGTCTCGTTCTCTGGAGATATTCAAGACCCGCCTGGACAAGTTCCTGTGCAGCCTGCTGTAGGTGACCCTGCTTTGGCAGGAGGGGTGGACTAGATGACCCACAGAG
>Ga0065711_1013367_pt1 | contig 15772 bp, 13 predicted proteins | sample Hoacrofraction12_FD_59098 | JGI IMG/M metagenome (GOLD analysis project Ga0065711, IMG submission 59098) | Hoatzin crop microbial communities from Cojedes, Venezuela - Epithelial fraction 12 v2 (version 2) | ecosystem: Host-associated > Birds > Digestive system > Esophagus > Crop | place...
CTTCTCTGGTCAAGACCTGCCTGGACAAGGTCCTCTACAACCTACTGTAGGTGACCCTGCTTCGGCAGGAGGGTTGGACGAGATGACCCACAGAGGTCCCTTCCAACCCCGACCATTCTGTGATTCTGTGATTTCACACGGGCAATCCCATCCGGCGCCCGCTCACAATTCTGCACTTGGGAGAACTGCGTCCAGCCAGCACCTGGAGGAGAGTGCTTGGAAGAAAGCACCAGAGCTAACGTCTTTCTTGGGCTAAGAAACACCGCACTGAGAGACACAAAGACAGACACAGGCATTTGAGAAGGTCTGCAGGAGGCTCGTCCCAGTGCGCCGGCCAGAGAGCTCAACCTCTTCAGACCACCCCGGGGGAGATGGAGACCTGGGATTCCTCCTGCTCGCTTTACCTTCCTACCCACTTACAACCCTTCCCTTTCCTTTCCTCCAGCACGGGAAGCTTGCTACTACCCAGCCAAGCTGCACGCTGGCCTCTGCAGCTGCTGCTGTGCCAGCGATGCCACCTCCAAGCAAACGCATCCCAGCCCTGGCCGGAGGAATCCTTCGGCAAACAGCTGCCTGAAAGCACAGCTGCAGCATCTCAGCGTCAGGGTCAGCGCCTTGGGAAAGGGTGAATGGGGCTCGTTTTGGACACAAAGCCACGTGATAGAAGAAAGAAAAGGTGGCACATCCTACCCAAAGCAAAGCCCATCTCCGCAGCGGAGCTTTCTACAGTACCAAAAATAGACCCCAATCTAGTATCTCTCGCACTGGGGAAAGGTTGGATGTGGATCCCATCTCCCCAGCTGCCTTGTCTCCGAATAACCCACCCCCCAGTATTTTTAGCCCTGACTCCTCCCGGAATGAGCTTACGCAACCGCGCTCTTTGCCTGTGTGCCTCCGTCTAACAACCTTCCCCAATAATTTGTGAAGCCTTCGGCCAATTTTAACTAAATTTGACAGAGGAACAGATGGCTCAAAGACATTAAGTACCTGCAAGTCTAGCACAGATAGGCAGCCAGGTACAGGAGAGGGACTCTGCGAGTGCCCCACGGAGAGAAAGGCCACATAAAAATGAGATTCATCCTCAGCTGAACCTTGGAGAATCCACACAGCGCAGAGGCTGTCCAAACGTCCCCGCCTCAGGCGGCAAGTCATTTACTCCTGCTTGGACCAAAATGAAGCAAACTTGTAAGAAACCCGGCTTTATCAGCTTCCATGCCAGACAGAGGGACAGCTTTTGCATATGAAAGCAGAGCCTGCATGACAACTTAGACCAAGGAGGAAAACCACCCAGGAAGGAAAGTCAAGTTGCTGCTGGCACCAAGGAACTGCTGGAAATCTTGCACCGAAACCAAACCTTCTCCCACCTATCCCTGTGCCTTGGACCAGGGGATGGTTCCCACACCAAATTTTGGGTGGCTCCACGGAGAGACGTTGCTTGCGTCCAGGGAGGGCACGCAGCACATCGCCTCGGCGGCACCACGTGGCACGCTGCGCGCCAGTAATGGGGCCGCTCATCTATTCCCCATCGATGTATCTTGTTAATGAAGGAAGATGGCTTTTTAATAAATAAAACCTTTCGCCAGAAATAGCTGCGCAGTCATCTATAATCCCCTGAAAACTTCAAAAGGCCCAAAGCCGAGGCGCAAAGCACAGAGCAATAGCTAGCGGCGGGTGGGGGGGTGGTGACGGAGAAGTCAGCCACCCCCCAAATCTTCTGCAGCAAAAAAATGACACGCAGCCCCTTCTGCACGCACCCGTGCTGCCGGCACCGAAAAAAGGTCAAAAGCATTTTGCAAACTAATCGATGCTCGCAAATTCCCAAAGCTTAGGCAAGTACTATTGCTCCTGTTGAAATACAAGGGGGAAAGAGGCAAAGAGCAGCAAAATGACGTCGTCTGCAAGGGCGAGCGAACGGTACAACCAGGAGCGAGGACGCAGCAGCCCCCCCATGCCCTGCCCGAGCCAAAACCGGGGAGGGATTCGGCACCGAGCCACGGGGCCACCTCCCCTTTCGTGTCTATCAGCACCATCTCCCCTCTCCTCCAAGTCAAACAGATTTGTCCACAAAATCAGCTCCGGGTGGCGCAGCCTCGCCCAGCAGGTACAGATGGGCTCGCTGATCAAGATGAATCATTTGGCACGTGAAAATAACCCGGACGCAACCGCAGAACGGGCTTCTGGCTCGGTGAGTCCTCCACGGCCGGGGCGTCGGGGGGAGAAAAACCAAGAGGAGCCTCGGAAATACAGAGGACCCCCACGCCTGGCCCCTCCAGCTCACCTCCCCGCCAAGGTCTGGCTTGTTGGCTTCCCCAAAGCCCCCCTCCCCGCTCTCAGACAAGGTTAATAGGGTAGAGAGAGAGCATCTGTTTATGAGGAGGTTATCAAGTGAAAGGCAGTAACGCAGCCTCCAAACCAGCTTTTCATAGCCTCTTACTTATTATTTAATTTGGCTCCAGTACGTGAAATTAGGCTAATGGCTGTTAAGTGGTTAAGGCACGCACATTGTCCATCTGCCGAGAAGGCTCCAGGCCGTTGTTCTGTTTCAAAGGCTAAGAAGGAAAAATAATAGGAGAGTTGCATGCTGTTAGTTTGAGAGCTCATAAACGCATTTTCTCCCTCTTTCCCCCGCTTTTTTATTTCTTTTATCTCCAGCGCTTTGCCTGTTGCAGCATTAGGAACTTCTGGAAAGCGAGTCACTGGGTTGTTTTTTTTTTTTTTTTGTCATTGCTGTTGTGCTGCTTTTTTGCTTTTTGCCTTTATGTTTTGTTTTAACCGAAGGGAAGGGTGAGCCAGCCGGCTGCAGCAATGCCACGGCGACCAGCTGTTGCGGTCTTCCCATTCAGGCAAGCAAAGCACAGCAGCCCCCATTTGAGATCGGCCGCATTACGAACCGAACCCCCAGCTTTTGTCTCTCCTCCTTGACACCGGGACTGGCAGGCTGTCCCCATCAACACAACATCATCTTCACGGCTTCCCTTACGCGCAATCTGGAGCGCTCAACCCCTCCCCACCTGGACTGCTTGCTGCATTTAATGAGTAACTCCACACATACCACGGAGGACGCGTTCTTTCCTACACATTTCAGTCTTAAATGACGCACGCTCAGGCTGGAGCTCCCTTTTCCCTGGAGTCTTGCATATGGCCAATGCCCACGCGGATTCTCGGGTGTCTCGTACAAGAGTTGAGATCATTCTGTCTTTATTTCAAGTGGACTAACAAGTTCTCTGCACCTCTACCTGCCTATTTTCCTGGAAGCTGTGAAGTGTAACACCCAACCTGATCAAAATCAGCCAGCTGATACACTAAAGTTAGCAGGAATGGTGAAGGGGGAAAATCGACACGCAGAGGAAGAGAGATCACCTACACCTTGCTTCTACGAATGCACCAGGAAGCTCTGAACAACTTCTAGGTAAACGACCTAGAGAGAGAGTGGCTAAACTGGCCAAAAATCCTTAGAGGAAGATCCCATAGCTAGGAAAAATCCATCACTACAGTGACACGTGTTGTCCCTTGGTCCCCAGACGCAGTTTGCAAGCTCTGCCTTGCCCACAGAAGGACAACACCTCACCGCTGGATAAAGCTACCACATGGCTGGACCTGCTTTTCTTAAAAGCAGGTGGACATGGAAGGATCATGGAGAGTCATGGGCATTTTAAGCCGTTTTTGGCCATCTCCCCAGGAGCAGGCGCCTGGGATTGCTGCTGTCCATCCCCCCAAAGGCCCACGCTTCACTCATCGTTGGCATTTGACTTTAGCCGGGACTGACACCAAGGTAGTGGGCTCAGGTGAGGTGCACTGCAGGCAGGAAAGGCAAGGGGCCCTTCAGCTGCGGCCAAAAAATCACAGCCCAAACCCAGCTCTCTCCTCCGAGTGAGAGCCGAGCCGCCTCCGAGCGGGAAGGGTTATTTATGGGGACGTGAGGAAGGAGAAGGCAGCTGAAGAGCATTTCTCTTTTTGCTCCATTACTGCAACAACCCCACTTGAAGTCCAACTTTATTTCTTCCTTCTCAAGCCAGGGAGAAAAAAAATATAAAATAAATGCCGCAAACAAAGTCAGCCTTCCCTCCCTTGTTATCCTCCCAATTTTTGCCAGAGGTTAGCGGGGCTCTTTCAGACTCGCAGCAGGAGAAACAAGCAGCAGTTGGCACCACCCGGAGAAAAGATTAGAGCATTTACGAACGGGCTCGTCCCCCCACCTCTCCCCAAAGCGGCCCCCGCCGCTGCTTTGCCAAGGGACCGCTTTTCCCGGGTACGGCTGCGGTATCTGCGCTCGCCATCTGCGCTGGCTCCCGCTGGCTTTATCCCCGTCTCCTGCCTCTCTCGACAGGTATCTGCACAAATTACTCTCCCCCTCTCCCTATCTCCGTTCATTAGCCGTGCACAAGGTCTATAAATATATATATACACACACACACACAAGCTTGGTCCGCGTGTGCAACGGCGGCTGGCGCGTGCAGAACGCAAGGCTCCTTGGGAGTGGTTAGCTATAACACTCCAACCCAAAATTATCATCCATTTACTCATTTTGAGACTCGTCTTCTGGGTTCCCGCTGAATCTAACCCGAAACGCACCACCCTGACTCCGCTTTTCGGGGTAGGGATGAGCAAAAAGGAAATTCGGCGGCGGAGGAGCGCTGATCGGCGCCGCCTGACGCGAGAACAAAGCGGCTGTAGGCTGGAATAACGGCCAAAGCGAGCTGCTCGGCCCGTGTCCTGCAGCTCTGCACCTGCTCGCGCTGACAAATCGCTGCATGGCATGCGAAGCTGCCGGGGAGCACGGAGAGGAGAGCGGGACTCGCGGAAACTCGCCCGGATTTGGCCGACCGGGGCGGAAAACTTCCGCCGGTACAGCCATCTCCATCGGCGGGGGGAGCGAGCTCCTGCAATAATTTTTACTCTGGCAAAACCCCTGCTTTGAGACGTTTATGCCTGCGTGGCTATGCTGTTGCCAGTCCCGCTTATTCCCCTCGCAGGCTGGTAGAAGCTATTAAGCTATCCTAGCAGAAGTCTGACACCAGGAGAGTTTTGTGTGAATAGCATATCCCGACAAATCTGCAGGATAGAGAACATCTGAAAATCAGGTTAAGGGATAAATACCGACAAGCCCTGACTGGAGAAAAGAAAGCCTTCATTCAGAACCGGAGGATTGCTACGGTTTTCGCCCCAGAACGATGCTGAACCAGGTCTGCGGCTATCGAGCCACCTGGGAGACAAGAAGCAGGAGGCGATTCCCAAGCTGAAAGACTCTTGAACCTCGCTGGGGTTTTAGAGACCCTTCAACCTGCGCCTGGAGCGCGGGGGGGTTCCATCGGAAACCTGGGGGAGAGCTGGCGGGGCAGGACTTGCAGGAAGCCTCCTTCGAGGAGTCCTTAGTGCTAACATGCTGCCAGGGAGCATATGCGAGGAAGGGAGGCATTGCTTCTGATCATCGGTGTTTTGCAGGGTTTTCTTGGCCTTCGTCGCCAGCAAATTTGGCAAGAGGTTTCCCAAGCACTGAGCTGACAGTTGTAGGAAGGAGGGTGGCTTTAGCCAAAACATAAAAATCCAGGGAGAGGGCTTTGAACTACAGCTGACGGGGGAGAAACGCAAAAAGAAACATCCTCGTGGGCACAGCAGCTGCTTCGGAGGCAGCAGGGAAAATTCATGGAGATGAGAGCGAGTTTGGAGGAGAGTTTTTCCCAGGCTGCAGGATCGCAGCCTGGGAGGAGGAGAGCCGAGGAGGGCAGGTTCCATCTTTTCCCTTTGATTGCTTTAAGAAAAGGAAGCTTTGACCCCCTCCTCTCCTCTCGGTGAGGAAGCACAAGATGCTCCCAGCCGGCAGGCTCGCCGGTGGGATGGGAAATCGCTCTGCCCTGCTGGGATCCGCAGCCCGGGCCAGTAAGGGGAGTGATGGATGAAAGGGAGGGAGAGGAGGAGGAAGCTGCGTCTTCAGGCTCTGCAGCAGCAAATGGCCTCGGCGATTAAAACTGAGTGGGCAGTTGTGTATCACTCTGGATTTTCTGCCTGTTTCATCACTAGCAGTGACTCAGGAATATTCTTCATCGCCCTCAAGCGAGGATATGATCATTTTCTGCCACTTGAGATGAAGCTAATTTTACAGCAGCTTAGAGAGAGAGATGTCATGTGCTGATGTCTGTACTGCCTGCATCACACATCAGTGCAGCACAGCAAGCCTATAGGTGCTCAAAGTTCTACCGATACCGGGAGAGGAACACCGTGGGGTCAGGGGAGGGCTGTCTGCAGCTGCAAGAGTCCCTGAAAGATGAAAGGAGCAAAGCAGCGCAGGATCGAGACTTCCCAGCAAGCAGAAAGATAACAGCGTCCCCTCTCCAGTGGGGTCTGTTAGGGGGAGAAGCATCCAGACCGCCTGAAGGTTCTGAACACGCTGCTAATAGGACAAGCGCGCTGAGCAAGACTGACGGGCTCAAAGGACAAATCTCTCCACTCCAATCCAACCCAGTCCCGGAGAGACTGAATTTACCGACACCGAAGCCTGACGCGTGCGGAGCCCACGCTCCAAAGCGAAATGCATTTGCGGCGCCAGTGCCAGATTGCTCCCTTGGCACCTCGAAGGCCAGGGCCGGCTGGGCTCCCCATCCCATCCTACCTGCGCTTCCCGCGGGGCTGGGACGAGGTGGCAGAGGAACCGGTGCCACCACCGGCCCCGCAGCTGGACCTGCTGGGACCCTGGCTGGGAACCCACCAGCCCTACAGCCACATTCAGATGGGTTTTCTCACTCGCTCATCAGGCCACTTATTTATTTTCGAGCTGCAAAAGCTGCCTTCGCACCAGGCCCTGGCAATGCCTCGCTGGGCTCCCCGCGCGAAGCCGCGGTCTCCCAGCCGCCGGCCGGCATGCGATTCCTTGACAGCCCTGGCTTCAGGAGCTAACTGGCAGTGGTAGCTGCATTTGCAGGGGAAACGGAGCGGTACTGCCAGCTTTTAGTGACAAAAGGAGTGTTTATAACAGGCGCGGTGACAGCTGTCCGAATGCCACATTTATTTACAAAACGTTAGTTAAATTACTGACAGTTGGCGCTGCAAAGGGAAGCTGAGAGGAAGAGCTGACATCTTCCCCACCGCACTCATTCTCCGCAGGCGTCAGCCTCCCCTTGCAGCGCGGCTGCAAACCCCCGGTGCTCAGAGCATCGCCCCGCACCGTCCCTTCCCACCGAACCCGCGAGGGCTTCGCGCCACGGCTCCCGCCGACCCCGGAGGACCAGCCCCGGCAGGGCGGGTGAGGTTTCTCCTACACAACGCATTGCCATCAAGCCTTCAGGTCTTCTCTAGCAGGACCGGGCGGATATTTATCGCTCTGTGATCTCCTCAGACCTTGGCCGTCTGTTCAGACCACTTAGGGCAGTGGCACTTGGATGGATGGAGGTCACCGAGCGGACCTCTGAGTGGCCACAGATGTCTGTCACGCTGGTTTCAGGCTCACGGAGGTGTCCGAGGTGAAGGGCCCCATGTCTCACTAAACAATGTCGACAGCCCGCACATTGCTTGGCTTTAAACCAGCGGGGACATCGCAGACGCTGTCCTCCACGAGCCAAGGACGACCAGAGAAATTTAGGAGACCCAGCTGACGCGCACCAGTGAAGGCATCTCCCTCAACCACCCACCTCCACGACGAAGCAAGAACAGCCCAAGACAGGGTTTAGACCTTCTGACCATGGCCCACCCCGCCACGGAGCGTAAGCACCTAGCGAGGGGAGAACCTTTCTCTCATTCCATGAGTCCACAAGCCAAGGCTAAGGGATACCTTTTGCTCCCCATGTTTGCAGAGCAGTAAATCGCATCGGAGCGTGGCCACGCTGCTCCCTCCCAGCGCTGCCACGTTCTGCCCTCGCTCGCACGCTGTGCAAGTTTGCTGAGCAAACAGGGTCACGAGGCGCATCGGCCAGCCTGAAATTTGGCTTGGAAAACACATCTTCAACAAAAACCTTGTCTAATTCAAAGCAGGACAGCTCCTCCAACTAGAGGAAAGCCACGTGAAGGAAGAAGCATGGCAGAAAAATTGCCTCAAAAATGTAAAGCACTTCAGAAGCAAGAAAGGAAGACTTTTTTCAGCAAAGGGGAAATGCTGTGTATTCAGAAATCCTTCCCTTCTGAGACTGAATGAAATCCAAATTGCACCTTTTCCTATAAAACACTTTAAAACCCAAAATCTCGCTTCAGCTTAATCAGAGAGTTTCCTGTAAAATCTGACAAGGTGCTTCAGTGAACTCATAAACTCAGCTTAAAAGAAAGACCTGGTATTCTTCCAGCCAAACTCAAACCTGCCCTTTTCCCGACAAGGAAATTCTAAACTAAATATTTTCCAGTCAAGGTACGCAGGAAAGAAAGGGATTGTTTGGTCAAAAGATCTGTTTCAGAAATTAAAAATTTAAATGCATTTTAATACATTTTAATGCATTAAAAATTAAAATGCATTTTCTTATGTAACAAACAGTACAAGTCCAAAATTTTCAAATATAAATACAAGAAGCATTAGCTTAGCTCCCACTGAACCGCAATGCAAGAAAAGCACGAAACCTTTCGAGACTTGGAAAATTCTTGCTCAAGCTTTCACCTAGGTCACTCTTCCTTTGGACTCCTCAAGAGCTTTGTACTGGACTGCAAGAGAACAGGGACGGACGATAATAAAGATGATCCTGGAATAAAGCCCTACACCTACAATTCACTGAATTTGAAGGACTTCAGGGCAAGAACCCAAACATGCCTTCAAACATTAGTGCTGTGCCTATCTGTAGGTCCAAACCACGTCGAGACTTGGAAGTGGCTCTGAACCTGGACCTGCCCCGCTCTCTCTCCGTGCCTTTGAGAATTTGCTTTTCTTGACAGTTTTCTATCACGCTCCTTATTAGAGATGTGTAAGAAACAGAAGTCTGAAAAACGCACTGGATTTGCTGAACTGCGGATGTGAAGCTGGGAAAATAATGATCCCACCGTGAAGAAAAAAAAAAAAAAAGAATAAAAAAGACTCAAAAATCCAAAGTAATGAATGTTTGGATCCTGTCCGGGGCTCTGCATGTGTCTGATAAAACAGACGCAGGTGTCAGAGCCATTTATGGTTGCAGGCGCAGAGCCGGTCAAAATCTCCCATCTCTGGGAAAAAAAAACCTGTGATATTTCACCAGCTGCTCATGTTGGAAGGTGGTTTTATTCCTTATTTACTCTGTGCTCATTGACATGCAGAGCTGGACTCGCACGTCTCCTGTTTGACCCTTGGTGTCCTTTCCTATTCAGCACTCTCCCCGAAAATGTCCCCACCTCCAGACCAGGCTCGGCTCGCCAGACCTTGTTCTCCATCTCACCGACGCTGGTCCTTCCAGGGGAGAACCCAGCTGCAAAGTCAAGTTTGCCTTCAGCCTTCCCGTACCCACCCATCTGCTCTTCTGCCTCCTTACTTTGCATATCAACTCATGACTGCTGGTGGCGAGAGCCAACACCACTCACCGCCAGCTGAAGAATCCTTCTTTAAAGCAAGATTTTTTAATATACTAATGATTAAGACGCGTTTGGCATTTCAGCAGACGCTGCAGCACCCAGACAGCTAAGGCCAAGTCTCAGACTTGGCTCCTTCGCTGCCTTGCACCTCTGAAAACCAAACCTGAGGAGAGCAGAAGATATCTCCCATTTGCTTTGCAAAGGGCTTTCTGCATCGCTATTCCACATGCAACCCATGAACAGTTTGCACACTGTAGCAAGGCTAAAATGCTGTCTTCCAACCTGCTCCACAGTCCATTACAGTTAGGATAAAGACCTGGGGTGACGTTAATGAGCACTGGATCAGCCCCTTGGTTGGCATAAACCTCTCTGTCGCCTTGGTGGGATTGCATTTTCCCATTTGCTTGTTTCTTTGGCTCTGTATTCTCATTACAGTTCCTATTAGCCCNTTCTCCCACTGATGGGGTCGTAGATTAGTTCCTTCCTGATTTTCCCCTTTCCTCCTGCAGGAAAACACAGGTGTCTGAGCTCAAACTGGCAGGTTTAGGCGGGTATGGGAGGAGGAAAGAACAACTCAGCTAGACCAAGAGGAGGATTCTTCCAACAGTGTAAGCTGGAGTAACTCCAGTGAAGCCAACAGAAGCAACAATGATTTGGGCAAGCTGAAGAACCTGCCCAAGCCACCTCTCACTAACACAGGCACGGAGCTGCCAGTTCACAAGGTGAAATGCCGAGCAGCGGTGCGCTCGTTGCCACAAACAACTCTGCCAAGGTGGAGCAGGACAGCATGGGGACGATGCACCAGGATGACCATGAGCTAGAAACAAGGTTGGTTGCCACCCCTTGGACATCCACGAGCGCTTAGGTCCGAGGCTTAGGTTAGCTTGTGGTCACAACAAGAGCAGTTTCTCAGCAGGGTTTGGGGCTGAGAGTTGTTGAGGGTGACACTGCTTTCGCTGGCCCCAAGCCCTGATTTTGCTCCAGCTCCTACCAAATGATCAGCCACCCACCAAGCAGCTCTGCAGCACCCCAACCGTACACCGCCTACCCCTGCAACGACAACCCCCTGGGACCTCCAGCTGAGAAAGGCCCTCAGCAGCCTCTTCCAGCTCCAAGCAAGGGCAGGACACCGGTGGACATCTGTGGTGCCCTGCAGTAGGACACTCCTAGCATTTTCCTTACAGAGGGATGCATCTTGCCACAAAAGGACTGCAACGCAAGCAGATGACTCACGGAGCCAGAGAAAGGAAGCGTTGCAACTGCCGCGCACGAATATACGCATTTACAGGACCTAGGAGGCCACCTGACGTCACACGAGGAGCTGGTAACAGGGCTAAGAACCCAACCTCCATCTCATAAACCTCCCTAGTGACTAGAAATGCCACCCCAGCAACCCTCCACTGGCCAGCTCTGCCACCTGCAAGGCTGCTCTGAGCTCCCTTCCTCCTCCCCATCGGCCCTTGCCGTCCCAGAGGAGCAAGGTACAAGTCTGGTTGACTTAAATCTCTCCACAGCTGGTCCATCGGAGATGCTTAACCCTATGATGGAGATGACAGCTCCAGAAAAGCACGCTTGTCCCCCAGAAGACCCCGGCCCAGACAGCTCCAGTGAACTAGAAGCACCAGCTCTACTAGGAGAGCTATAAAGGGAAACCCTCCTCTGGCACAGCAATCAGGAGCTTGTCATCTCAGATGGAAATTGCACTCAGGGAAGAAAGAAAAAAAAAAAAATCCATGCATATGACAATTTTTTTTCCCCACTTTAAGCTGATTCCATCTCCGAGATGGGAGAGAGGTGGCGAAGATTTGCTGACACGTCACTTTAGCAATGAACTCCTCTCTCAGAAACGTGCCGTCGCAAGCACAGCCATCGACTCGCAAGCTACCAACAGCCGCGAGCATCGCGCGCGGGCACCGCTCGGGGCTCCTGCAGCCCCTCGGATGGAGGATCTCCAGGAGGAGAAAAACCTGTCCGGAAAGCAGGACCCAGCAACGACAGGAGGAGGAGAGAGGCAGGAGCGAGGTGGCACCGTGCACCGACAGGAGCAGGAACTCGAGTCCTAACCCTCCGTGCTGCTCACGTTTGCACTGATTTCCCCACTACGGGCGCAGAAGAACATGCCCTCCCGCTCCTTCACCTTCACCGCAGCCCTGAATTTATGCCCTAACCCTCAGGAGCAAAAAGGAGAGAGGTTTGAAGCAGAAGGTGAGCGTGCTATATGCTGACGGAGTCAGGAGAACGAACTTTGTTAATCTGCGAGTCGGCAGCTCAGCTCCATCCCCGTGCACAGAGGGGGAAAGATGGGGCAGCACAGAGTCACGGAATACAGACCCATTTCTGGGGAAATAATCTTTTCTGCTTAGCAAACAAGCGCTTTCTGTTTGCATCCGTCAAACAAACACGCTTGATTTTGTTTTGTTTCGCGGCCAAATTATCATTTCTCCAAATTTATTTCAAGAGCACAACAGGGGCAAAATAAATTTGCAAAACAGGCTTAGGTAAACCACGGCAGATCTCAGCGGCAAAGTGCACGGCCCTTTCCAACGTCCGAGTGGAAACCACGGGGAGCATCAGGGTTCAAAATAAAAGCTTTGGCTCACGCTAAACTCAGATTTGACTTTTAGAGTTAGAATCTAAGGGGTAACAAATAAAGGCATCGCATCACCCTGCCAAGGAAGCCAGAGGAGATGCACAGAGGGGCAGCGGCCCTCGTCCTGCAGCCAGGTCTGCCCGAGGCAGCGGCGAGTTCGGGGGGTACCACGCCAGCGCCCACTGACGGGATCGTCAGAGCCTCGCCGTGGAAAGCGCTGACTGATGCCAATTCCAGTGAAATCATAATCAAGCCATTTGTTTCGGTGCCGAGAGAACTGCTCCAAAGGTCTCAGCAACGCCTGGACTCGCTTCAAGAGCTGGATGAAAGTTCAGGACAGGTCCTCTCCGGCACGAACCACTCGCTGCTGGTAAGGGCAGATGCTGTCTGGACACGATGGGAAGGGACGCAAACCCTCCTCATCCTCACAATGTGACCTTGTGAGATCCACCAAGACATCCAGCTCCGACCTTCGCACGCACGCGAGCCCTCGGTGTAACCCCAAGAGCGGGAGCAGCCCCAGCTCAGGGACCAACCATGTTTACTGATTGTTACCATCAGTAAAAACGCCAAGCTGCTAGACCCACCACCCACAGGCCCTTTTCCTACCCCTGCAGGTTTTGCTGCATAGAATCATAGAATAGTTTGGGTTGGGAGGGACCTTAAAGCTCATCTGGTTCCAACCCCCCTGCCATGAGCAGGGACATCTTCCACCAGCCCAGGTTGCTCAGAGCTCCATCCAACCTGGCCTCGAACACCGCCAGGGAGGCGGCAGCCACAGCTTCTCTGGGCAACCTGGGCCAGTGTTTCACCACCCTCACAGTGAAGAACCATCCAGGATTAAATCCTACCCTTCCTAGCCCAGATGGCACCTCTGTCCCGAGGTCTAACCCTAGATTTAAATTTAACAGAGTAACCCAAAATGCTGGTACCAAAGCAAGGCACACGACTGTGCTCTCCAGCAAGCATCGCAAGACAGAAGAAAATATCTGCACATCTCTGGTGGCTCTGGTCCTAAACTGACTCCTGATGGCAGATTTACAGCAGCCGGGTTCGCATGGAGCAAAGCCTGCACCCTTTACAAGTCCAGCCCCTTTCACCGGCACTGAATTAGCTCTGCTCGGAGGGGATGGGGCTGAGAAGAGCCTCCTTGGCAGGGCACCGCTGCTCGACAGCAGCTTGGGGTCCTCACCACCCCGCCAGCCCAGACAAAATCACCTATTTCCAAGAGCCAAGCCCTCTCCCTCTGCGGGGACAGGGCTTTCCGAGCACTTCGGAGAAGCAGCAACTTCTGCTGCTAAGTTCTCAGCTTGCTCTCCCTCTCGTCGGCTGCGAAAAAAACAACAAGGGACCTCTAGAAACATCTCCTTCCTTCCAAATCCTTGGCTGCGACTCATCATCCTCCCACCTAGCAGGGAAATGAGTGGGAAAAGATGAGACCCGTTTTTGTTTCTTCCCTTCCCGCGCATCCTTCTCCGACTGCCACCCTTGCAGGGCTGGGGAGAGGGCAGGAGATGGCCGGGAGCAGCGGTGGGCTCCACCAAAGGCCTTCTGAGCAGCACTGCTATTCCGAACCAGTTAACTCCTCCACGACAGATCGACGGTTACGCCGGGAGCCGCGCTGGGAGGGGAGCAGGCAGAAGATTCACGCTTCCCCGACTTCCTTCTCCGGCAACGGGTGGTCTTCACGTGCTCCTCTCTGCTCCCGCCACAGCGCAGCACGGCTGCAGGGAGCGGGACCTACAGCCACGGACCACTGACCGCTCCCACCCCAAACCAGAAGGAAAACGCCCCAAAACGCCAGTGCAAAACACAGTCCTCTACCTCTGCGGTCGCACAACCAGTGCAGCGAGCCGGCGGCAGCAGCAAGCCGTGAGTTTCCGAGAGCAATGCCCGCTCTGCCGGCAGGACAGCGGGAATTTCATCGGCACAGCAGGAATTCCATCGGCGCAGCTGGCCCACGTGCCCGTCTCCCGGGGCACGCTTGTATCGACGAGGTGACAGCGTGGGGACACGGATGTCCCTTGCCACCAGACCGGCTCCCCAGCCGAACTGGGACACTGCCCACATACAGGAGCTTTGGGGTGATGCTGATGAGCCACTGCCCCCCCCTCCCAGGCGCAGGATTCGTCCCCTTTCCCACCAGGCCTCACGGATGGAGGAAAGCATCCCTGCTGCTGACTCACCCCGGCTTTCCTTTGTTCTCCACCAGCGCCGGGGCAGAGCGCTGGCATGGTCTCTGCTGGAAACCCCGTGCCAGAAGCCCTTCGCAGACCCCCACCAGCGCACCAGCCACTCGCCTCCTTCCAGGAAGTTCGCAGAGCACCCCTGCCTGTACCACCCTGCTGCTGCCATCCTCCCGCGTGTTTCGCTCCCCAGACCCCCAGTACCCCAAACCCCTCCCTCTCTGATACCCCCATGGCAACATCTGCAGGACTTCTGGAGCCCGGCGACTCAGGAGAGGAAAGAAGCTACTTTTTTTTTTTTTTTCCCAGCTCAATGGGGCAAATTCCTAAGCGAGAAGCCCCGTTCTCCACCCTCACCCACCCATTTCCAAGCCTTTTCACCCAGTCGTGCCATGACACAAGAGAAATCCGGAGGAACGGCCACAACAACGCAGCTCCCTCCCTCCTGGGAACACGCAAGGGCGGGGGGTGGCGAGAGGCTCGGCTGCAAACAGCTGAGTTGCACAAAATACCCAGGGAGTGGATTCACATTTCCAGGGGCCAAACCGAGCCCGTGGCTTAAGTCTTCCCACCGCTCGTGAAAGAGACCTGGCTGAAATCCCTCCTCGGGCTTTTTTGGGGTTTTTTCACCCTGGCTTGGCCCTGCTCCACTGGCTGGCGTAAAGCAGGAGTGCGGCTTTCACCGCACACACCCAGCTGGCCCCGCAGATGTTGGTGTCACCTACACGCAACGCGCCGGCGGAGGAAAGTCACTCCCGAGCGCGCCGGAGTCGCAAGCGCCGCAATTAAAACCTGGCTTTTTCTTTTTCGCGTCCCTCCCAAACCCCCTCCGGGACGACGGCGCCCATCTGCTGCGAGGACAGCCGCGGGTCCCCGGCCATACGACGTCCCAGAAGTTACGCCAGTCAGAACGACGGGTTTCTCGGCAGCCCCCGCGCCCCTCAGATCGCCGGCGACAGGACCCCGGCGCAACGCCCAGCCCCACGTTTCCCCCCCACCCCAAAGAGTTAACCGCTGGAGGGGAGCCTCCGGAGTAAGGGGATTTTAAAGGACCCATCCCGCGCCCCGCTCATCCCAGCACCTCCGGGCACGGGATAAAGGCACAAAACCCCACCGGCGGGTCAGCATCTCCCCCTTTCCCCAGGTCTGATGAGCAGAGCGACGTTTACCCGCGCCAAACGCAGCCGAGCTGCCCGAGCCGTGACTACGGGCAGCAGGAGCCGAGCACCCGTGCGGGGCAGGGGGCCAAGAGGGCATCGCGCTCCCCTTTTTTCACCCCCCCAGTAACTTTCCCGGAGACGAGCGTGGGGGAGCTGAGCCAAACCTCGCTCCCCCAGCACCCAAATCTCCCTCTCGGCTCGCTGCCCCGCGCCCGTCCCGCGTCGCCGGTCCGTCCCCCGTGGGGAAACTGAGTCACGTCCCCCCCTCGCTTCTCCTACCTGAGCGTGGCACTCTCCCCTTGCCGCACCGTCACGTTGTCCATGGCTTTGGGGAAGGTGGCATCTCCGCTGCGCACGGGCACTCCTGCGGGCACAAGGAAGAGCAG
>Ga0065711_1041940_pt1 | contig 15771 bp, 12 predicted proteins | sample Hoacrofraction12_FD_59098 | JGI IMG/M metagenome (GOLD analysis project Ga0065711, IMG submission 59098) | Hoatzin crop microbial communities from Cojedes, Venezuela - Epithelial fraction 12 v2 (version 2) | ecosystem: Host-associated > Birds > Digestive system > Esophagus > Crop | place...
ATCCTTGTAGCCCTCCGCTGGACTCTCTCCAGTAGCTCCTCATCTTTCTTGAACTGGGGAGCCCAGAACTGGACAGAGTACTCCAGATGAGGCCTCACTAGGGCAGTGTAGAGGGGAAGCTGCTGAAGCGAGCTGAGGCTGTACTTAGATCAGTCAATGCTCAACTCATCAGCAACCTTGCAGTTCACATGGGCAGTGTGCTCCCACCAGTGTTTCGAGGTTTTCCCAGGTTGTCACTTCTTCAGAGGTTTCATCCCATCCCTTCTGACACTGTGAGAATTTTACTGTTTCACTGAGGACTTTCAGAACTCTAGACATTTCAATTATCAACCCATTCCTTCCAGAAACTTATCAGAGAAGGAAATAAGAAGGATAAAAGGAAGGAAAGTAACAAAAAATATTTACTACAAATTTAAGAGACAATTAGATATTTTGGGAATGAGGGCTACATAACTGCAGCAATTATGCAGATGTTGACAAATATACACAACTTTCAAAATTATAAAGTTTCTCAAAAAGTGTTTCCTCATTATTCGTTGAAAATTAACCAGTTCCAAATATCCACTGATCATCTAAAAAGTTCTGTGTCTCCACATTGAAAACTCCTTAAAAGTATTAGCTGTTGTGTCTGTCATAGTTTGACATATGTGCAGGTTTATGTGCAAACATGGCCGTATTCAGGGGCCTGGCTATGGCCCTTTCATTCAGACACAGGCTACACCACCACTATTCCTTGCTTTTTTAATATTTCTTCTCTCAGAAGTTCAGAATTAATCTGTCATTATACACAAAGTTCGGATTTTATATGATTCTGCCAAACATCCAGCACGATATTATGCAATGTGTCATTCAGAAAGCAATTGTATTTATAACTTTTCAATTACACTTGCTGAACCTAACACCAACTTTTTTTTCCAACGTTCTAAGCAAAGATTGAATTAAAACAGTGAGAGCAACAAACCATACATCAAGCCAAACAACTCTAACTGCCTTACATCTAAAACCAGAAGAAAACTATAAACACAGAGTTTCTGTGCCTTTACACAGTGACTCTTAAAGCACTGCCTTGCACAGAGTAAAAATTTTAAAAATATTTTTAGCAATTTAGTGTTTGTGACATTAATAACTTCTCCCAATAAGAAAATTATTCTCATATAATAATGTGAGGAAATAACAGTGTAACAGCAACTGCTTTAGTCTTTAAAAAAATGCTTCTGAGTTTCCAATTATGAGAAATTTTCATAAGATTATGCTTAACAGCATATCATGTTACTGATTGATAAATCCTAGCAACAGAATGGCAAATTTTACAAAGTATGGCAAGCGGTTTAGTAATAAACCTAAATTTATTCTTTGCACTTCAATGGTGCTCACAAATAAAGAACTTAGATTTTATCATCATAAATGATAAATCTGTCTTGTGTTTTGCACACAGAAAGACTGTTTCACAGTATAAATAGATACTGTGGTAATGTGAGAAATGCAGTCTATACTCTTGGCTGTGGTTATTTCTAATTTACAAAATATATTACAGCCAAAGCTGTCTAGATGGTTCAAGCCAATTAGAAAGATTCCCAATAGATATGCATTCCTACAACAGATATTTCATTAAAAAAACAGCCTCATCCCCTTTTCAGTTTTGTTTGTTCAACCTCAACTAAATATAACCTCTGATGTAACTTACAGCATGTTGGGATGTATGCATTACACAGAAAGTCTCTGTAGGAAAAAAAATACAATATAGCCTCTGGAAATAAATAATGGATAGCCTACAAACAGTAAGCATCTTCTTTCTCATACCATATGCCCCCAGTAATCATTAATACATCCTGATGTTCAAGAGACAGACAGACAACTGTGTAAATAAATAGACCATGGACTGCATTTTGATAGCTATATAAATGAACAGTGTATTCACTATTTAATTAATTTAATTAACGTACTAGCTTTCCAAATCTTTGGAACAACATCAACATGCCTATTGCTAACCATTCCCAAAGTTAGGTATTTCATTTATTCATCTTAAAAGGAAGTCATAAATGGATGTCATGGATCTGCAATAGCAGCAAGGAGATGCTGAAGTCTACACCACTTGTTTGGTGGATCAGTTCTCACCACAGCATACGCCCTTCTTTGAAGAGTCTCCGAAACAAAGAAAATCATTGAGAAGAAACATGAGTCATCCTTCCCTATGCCTCTTACCCGCAATGTCCTTGGAAAGCACAGTGAAAAACATTCAGGCCCAATCTGATTTGATAAAATGCTTTCTGCCCATTGTGTGCAGGGACAGTGACTCCATAAAGCAGAAGGCAATAGAGAATATAACTCATGAATTGAGAACGAGAATTCTGAACCTCCCTTCTGTGGATGGCAAAACTTTAAATTACTTTTACCCACGAAGAACTGACCTTCTATCACAATCTGTTATTCATATGCAGAGTAATGGGATATTATAGCATAATGAGATCTGTATATTACATCCAGATAACATTTAGAAAAAAAAACTCAGTTTTGTCTTATTTAACAAATGCAATATACACGTATTCTCAAACGTTGTTGATAGTATGCTCGTAAAATCATAGAATAATTCAGGTTGGAAGGGATCTCAAGAGGTCTCTGTACAAAGTACTGCTAAAAGCAGGGTCAGCTGTGGTATCAGACCAGGTTGCTCAGAGCTTATCCAAACTGGGTTTGAAACCTCCAAGGATGGAGAGTGGACTTCACACCATACATTTTATAATCAGCTTGCAGGGACATAAGTAAATAGACAACCTGTGCAATCAGCTTAACAGCCACTGTGGCAGAGGGCAGCCAGGAGATACGCTGGGCAACACAGCTGGGGAGCTGAATTTAGTCCTTTGTCCGTAAGGCCCCCTTTCTTCTTAATAGCCAAGTACATCTTCCGTCTCTGGGAGACTGTGCCTTGCCTGGTCTATGAGTACTGCAGGTCGTCTCAATCCTCGCATAAATCAGGGCAGCACTTACTGTATACACTGTCACCGACAATCCCTCCAAAAGCAAAAATGTGTCTTTAAAAAGATCAGATATTTGAGTACAATCACCAATCATGCTACAAAGGTACATTTCTGCTTTTACAAAAATAGCCTCCTATTTATAAGAGTATCCTACAATGTTAATTGTGACCAAATATGAAAAGGAGCCCTACATAAGAACAATCCACAGCTTTTGCTCTCTGTATCTTCCTTGAAGTATGCACTGAACTAACTCCAATTCATAAAATTTTCTCCTTAGTTCTCATGCAATAGTAATGTCAATAGAACCAATAAATCAGTTAGGATTAATTTGCCCAAAACTCCATTTTTATATCAATAAAGCTATTGGCCTCAAAATGAAGAGGACAGTATGAAAGCATGAGCACAAAGTTTTTACATGTTGAATAAAGCTTTTTAAAATGTTTTTTTTCTCTTAAACAAATGGTGGCAGTGTGAAATTTGATAATCTTAGCAGCAAGTAACCATAGGTTACTCTATATGAAAGATGAATCCTAGGCCTACAGACATGGGTCTTCTGAAGACAAGTTATCCGTTCCTGGACTCTTTCCCAAAGTCTCTGTACAGAAGTTCTTTCAAGAATTCTTTCTTTATACATGTCCAGTGAACCACAGACAGCTGTATACAACATAAGCACGAGATTTTGAAAAGTGAAAGTTGTGTGTGTGTTCTTCTGTTGTGGGTATTGTTTTGAAAATTATATGGGATGCTTCTATCACCTCTCTACCATTTTCAGGGAGTATAATGATTTCCCTTTTCTGCAAGAGCTTTCACCTTCGCACCTTCCCATTCTGTCTCTAGTCATTAAATTTCCACTTTCACCCAAGCTCTATTCATTCCCACAAGCACAAGGATCAAGAGAACACCCAAATATGCAAAACTGCTTTATCTAACAAAACTCAGATTTACCATGAAAAAAATCTCAGAGGTCATTTACATTTGGGAACAGAGCTGCAGCTCTCAATGAACTACACCTCTTCTGTCCAATTGTAATATTAAAAAATAATATACTCTGCATCTAATTTTCTCTGTCCTAGACATGCATCCTCACAGCGTAGCTTAGAAGAAAAGACCCACATGATCTCAACCAGTTTGGTCAAAGAGAAAAGATTCCTCACCAATTTTAAAAAGATCCAAGTAAACTGGACAGATGCACATTTGGATATAAAGCTCTCTGTCTTCAGCCACAAGATACAAGAAGCTGGAGTAGCACAGGGAAGGATTTGTGCTGGATGGGAACATCAAACATAACCAGTTCATTTCTAGGTCAGATGAACCCAATCAGATGAACTAGAAGGTGACTTCCTTGCTTAAGGAGTATCTCCTCCTTCCGTAACGAAACATTGCCTTCTTCCCCAACCAAGCAAAGATCAACCTTCTACCCTGCAAATGAGGACAAGTAAATCAGACAAAGGAACAAAACCTTCTTTCTCCAAAATGCCGTCAACCTCAGACTATGCTTTCCCGTTGCACTTGATCATTTCAAGCATTGCCCTATTTTGAGCTTTCACATATTTCACAGTTCCACATACTCTTTTACAGGATCTATGTCGTTCATACCATGCCTTGTTTCCTCTACCACACAATTATTCTCATTCTCCTTTTATCTAAGTCAGAGTTTAATCACATTTGTCAAGTAAGCAAGCATTAAGCTCTGTCCCTGGGTGAATTTATAATGCTAATAGCATGCAACAAAAGGAGAATCCCATCACTTTATTGATTGTCTCCACAGAAAGGCCAAAACCTGATTTAGCATGAATGGGACCATTTCTTATGTTTAAAGGCTGTATCAGAATGAATGGCTATATTGCTTCTGTACACGATCTGGGGAAAAAGAGGAACGGATTGCCCAAATGCATAAAGTTAAACATAATACATATTAAATCTATTTCAGAAGTCCCCCAAAACTGGGTAATAATTTGATTGCAATATGGAAAATCATCTAGAAAAGTAACAACACTGGACAACAACCCACCTTCTAAAATAAACTACACTCATTAGGACATTAATTTAATTAGTCCACTTAACCTGGTGGTAAATCATATCATAGAGTGTATAGATATAAAAGCTGTAACTGAAGATAAAAAAATCCCAAACAAACCACTTCTCTTAGAATAAACCAAAAGGTATTTCTAAAATCATAGCATAGGAGCATCAGCCTAATGCTTATTTTACACTTGAACACTTTCTAATATCCAGACAGCTTCAGTGTGTAAATTGGTGTCGTTCATAAAACTAATTAAGAAGACAGGATAGAATATCTAGACATTATAAACATTTTAAGCAACTGATAAAGCTTCTTCATCTTTTCTTAATAAGTACGTTCAACTCTTTTTCTATCCACAAGAACATTCTGAAGAAAGATTATGGAATAGGATGCATTTATAAACAAAATAGAAATACGAACCCCAAAAGACAAGCATTTTTTCAGTTCATTTTAGAAAATAAGATTCAGAAGGAAATAACACAACAAGACACAACAGAGGGAAGATCACCCTGTTGCAGATCATTACACTGTGAATTTATGGGGTCTCTGCCAGAAATTAGTTACATTAAATGGAATTAATTGGTAGTGATGTAATTTAGGGATGAAAGAGAGGGGCTGTGAACAAGGAGGAGAAGTAATTTCTTTCTTGTAGGGTCACAGGTGCTTGTGGTACTCAACACTAATACAAAAATGGAAGATTAGCATGTTTTATCAAGTTCTGATCCAGACATTCAGTTCCTGCCTGCCCTGACCGCCGCTACTGCCCGGTCTGACAAGGAGCAAACCAAGCAACTTAACTGCAGAGACGGTCGGTCCAAGCAGATCTGCTCTGCAGCAAAGGGCCTGGCACTGTAACACACCACTGCCTGCACCCAGCTCAGTCCACAACCCACGGCTGCCTACGGCAGTTGTTTATAGATATACAGATAGCTATATGTGATATAGTTATCTCACTGCAGATACAGACAGAAAGAGACAGGGAGGGACTGAGAAGCTCTATGTATTGAATACAGCTGTGCACAAAGTGAGAAAGAGCTCTTCCTATCCACAAAGAGCCTTACAAACCGCATCCCAGCTTCATGGCAACTTGCATCTATATCCTAGAGTGGAAAGCCAAAGCTCCGCTACCCTTCAAAGAAGGTCTAAATACATTTTATAATACCACTCTGTTGTACAAAAGCAAAAAATTAAGTAACTATATTTCTTCTCATATTTTATTTGGGAGAAATCATAGATATTCTAATATGCTTTTCTCTTTATACAAAATGTATCTGAATGAAGAAAGGATGAAGTAGGATGTCTCAATGTGGATCTATTCAAAAGACATCAGCGCTCAATCTCACCCTACAGCATAACTACTGCTGCGGAAAAGCAGCAACAAAACACACTGCCTATCACTTGAGGTCCTCGTAAAAATTTTAAACAGATTGCTCCTCTATACCCATAGGTTATTACTGAGAATATTCAACCATTGGAGCTGTATGATTTCTTCACAAACACGCAATAAGTCAGTAGCAAAGTTAGAACAAATTTAAAGTCCTGTTTTAAGGTTTAGAACACAATTCTTTCTACTTCAGAATTTTGGAAAAAAATTGAAAAAATGAGGGTTTTTTTAAATATAACTAGTCAGAAATCAGACTAAACAGACTAATTTGTATTTATTGGGCTGCTAGGTTGCAAATATCTGTGATTTCCAACATTTCCTACATATTTTTCTTCTGAGGAAGAGCCCAGTGTTTCTTGGTAACACTAAAGGTTCTGGACAGAAAAGTACAATTCCTTTCTCTAGGTCCTCGGGTCTCCTTTTGTTCTGCCTCATGGAAAGCAATTATGACAGTATTGTTCTACTTTTGCTCCACTGAATTATCATGGTTTTTGATACACGTTGTAAAAAGATTTGCCATTTCTTCTGCTTTTGGACTTCCTTCAGTTTTTATGATTAGGAACAAGCCTCTACTTGCCATTTTCTTTGCTTCAGTGTCTAGTCTGTCTCCAAGTAGTACGTACAAGTGAATATGTTTTCCACTATCTCAGTCCAGCGCTGCCAGGACTCATTTTCTAGACATTTTGCTAGCATCCTTTGCAATTCACAAGTTTCAGATTATCAGACCCAGATAGTGTCTGATTTTCAATATGATGCAAAATACAAGGCCATTCTGCCATAGTTTTATCTTTTCCCTCTTTGAATCTTTAAAGTACGATTCTCTATTACAAGAGCTATAAACGCTAGCTGGGCTCTCAAAGAATCATGGAGAAAACATATGATCAAAAAGAAATCCCTCATACACTCGTTTATTTTGAATGGACTGTTTTTTGCTAGAGAGCTTTATAGCTTTGATTTTTTTTAACACATTATATATGTAAAAATAAAATAATAAAAATAGCGTTGAACTCTTAATACATTTACAGTTTTTATGGAAGGCTTTCATTGTTATGGATCACACTAAATTTACAAGACAACCCTATTTAGCAGTGATATTTTTAAATGCATACATTGAAGTGCAATGCTCTTTTCTGTTCATAAACTAAAAGCCAAATTCAGAACAGGGCATATTATTAATGGAAGTATGCGAATATCACAATTTATATCCATTTTGAATTTCTTAAATTGAATTACTTTTTAATTACAATACATGTAATACATGCATAAAGAATTCAAGTACAAATATTTAGGCTGCATTACTAAATTCTCTGGGATATAAAAATATACTCCATCCCTCTAGCAGCTACTGATGACTTATCCCACTCTAGTAAAGCAATATAGATTACATTTTTCCCAAATACCTTTGCAAGGTCATTATTTGAAAGTATTATTTGAAATGTAAATTACTTATACTACAGCAGTATCCTCAAAAGTTTTCATTTTGTGGATTATCTCTCCCTCACTCCATCTGTGCTATTTTAGGATTGTGAAGTCTGAAATGTTTGTTTTCATAAAAAGACATGTTAGGACAGAACAGAGACAACGATCCAGAAAATGAGTTTTCCTTAATGTGACTGGTGTGGCCAGGGCCTCCCATTGCCAATCCTTCTTCACCCTTGCCTTACAGAACTTTATGAAGTAATTAATCTCGCTTTCCTCCCCATGGCCTCTGCCCCTCCAGTCTCTCAAGGTCACTGCATTTTGCCCTGGCCACAAGAGCTTTCTCGGGCCTTCTGGCTTTGTGTCACCAACAAATTTGGTAGTTGAAATCGCGTGAAAGAAACACCCAACAAAGAAGATGTGAAGCAGCTGCACATCAGACAGAAAGGCCATAGTTTGTAGTTTCTGTCATGAAAAGAGCTTCTGTAAATGCAGTTGCCCAGAACAGTCAAACACTACCTGAGAACCAAAACAAATTTCACTAGTATAACAGATGGAGCACACCAGCACGGATTGTCATGCAATTTGTCCCCAAAAAGGCACGTGCTGCGAGTAAGATCTTTCCCAAAACATGCACTACTATATCTAAGTTATGCCACTGAAAAAGTAACTGTTTCATTAAATCATAAACTATAACCTGATATCCTCCAGGAAAATAAAAACACATGCAAAAAGCCAAAGAGATATAAATATGCATTTGTAATACAACCACCTTATTTAAGCACCTTGTTCTTCGAAACGGATATTCCATTTCTTTCTCCAAAATCACAGGCCAGAGGGAAATACTTCTCCAGTATAACTGATACGTCCCAAGTCAGCAATGGATTCAAGCTGCTAAACTTCACAGATCTTTTCTCTCTTTTCTCCGACTTTCTGGGAAATGTTCTTTCAGCTGCATTTGCAAGTCAACTGATAATTAAATCATATCTATATATTCCCTATGGAGAATACATGAGGTATTTCAGAGATCCTATTTAATGTTTATAGCAAGTAATGTCTGAATTCAAATAGGATGGTGACTGATACTCATTGCACATACTGTCTTGCTCGCATTTAGCATTTATTTCAACACAGTACTTTAAAAATAAATCTAGAAGAATGCCTCTAATAATTACTATGCTAAATTGGCACCAAAATATTGTTTAATCAGAATTTCTGGATGTGAAATGCAACAAAATCTTAGATACTGTTTCAGTTCCTCGTATTGAATTCTTGTTGGCCTGTTCTGGCCCTAATTAATATCCAGAAAGTTTTACTGGTGTAAACGGTAACTGCATCAATAATGATTTTACACTTATAGCCCACTTTTCCTTCAGAAAAAATCTCAGTATTTTACCAAGTACAGGTTTAATGGGAGCATCAGTTTATACATCACTGACACCCAAGCGTTTTTTAAGAGGATGCAGGTGATATCGTCCTGCGACGGAGCAACAGGCCTAAAAATGAAGACTGCTGTACAAAATGGAGGTGGAAGATTTTGAATACAGAAAAAAAAAAACAAAAAACCCCTTAATTTGGACGTGACACCACAGCAAAGATTCCACAAAGATTTGGGAAATACAAATTCATGGGAATTTTAGGAAGTTGAGCAGAACCCATGCGGAATTACTTTTTTTTTTTTTTCTGTTGAATAAATGAAATCTCTGCGCAGTGATACCACAAGATGCAGCTGGTTTCAGTAAGTCCGTGGTAAGATGATCCTACAAAAATGTTTAAGAAGACCAGTTTTGTTTTCTCCCATAAACTATCACAGTTTTTCCTGAGCAAGGAAATACCAAACACAGCAGCAGGTAAACCTAGAAGCTGAGAAATCCCTTCACTCCCCTGAGGTGCTAACAGTTAGGATTCAGTCAGTTTTCCTTGCCTCTTTCTTTCCCATTCTTAGATGTTTACATCCTAGAACATACTCTCCTTCTGAAACTGGAAACTCAAGGATTGGTTAGTAACAGTAATAATGATGTTAAATTCATAATATGTCCAGTCAAGTCACTTGGGCATTGCAATAGAATACTTGTAAGCCTCCAAACATCAAGAAACACCAAAATGTGTTGGCACTGGAAACAAAACAGAAGGAAATAAAAGGAATTCAAGTTATCCACGCACCCTTCCTTTGTTTCTTCTGTTTTCCAGTCTATGCCAAAGCAAGGCTTTTTGTGGTCAAGTGCTTCCTAAAATAATGCAGACATTAATTTCTCTAACTTAAAAACATAGAATTTTTTGTTAAATCCAGTCAGAGGTAAATACTAAACGCAGTTATTTTATAGACCTTTAAAAGCAAGTCTTTGTTTCTGAAAGCAATGTGTATTCCAATGCCACTGCCCTAGAAACTATAATGTGCTCAATTTGTCTGCATTAGTTACATTTCGTGGCTTTACTTGGCAAGATGTACTACAATGTGCTCAACTACACAACAAGAAAGTCAAACACTTGAGAGAAATGGGACTTCTCCAAAAGTAGATATGAGAAAGTAAAAATGAACAAAAGTATTTCTAAAGTTTTTTGGTTAAAAACAAAGACAACTGTGCAAGTGAGTCAACAGACATTGACTGAGAAGACGTGGTACTTTGAAAGAGAAGAATTTGAGAGTACTAGAAATCTGACACAGTCTATTGCAGTGATTACACAGAGTAATAAAAATCGAGTACGCTATTGACAAGCTTTATTTAGCTTAATATGGAAGCAAACGTCCTTTGAAACACTGCAAAATATTTGAAAGTTCAATAATATTGGCAAAAATATAATAATAATTAAAAGTCAATGGAGGAAGGAAACGTAATTGCCAGATATTTCACAGGAAGTACACCTCTGTCCTTACGCTTGCAAAGCTCCATCTCAAGCCGGAACATAAGTAAAGACACTGAAGGTGCTGAGGATTGCAGAGTGAGAGTCAGCCGGTGGCGCGGGCTCACTGGACGGTCTGCGAACCATAGGAGAAAACACTCACAGCACATCCTTCCCGCAACTGATCCACTCAGTTCAGGGTTTCATGAAGAATCCTTTTTCCACCTGCGGCACCTTTTCTTCCTCAATAAATTAAATTTGAAATCATGTATCCACCACTAGAGGACAATTCCTGCAGTCTATATACTCTTTAGCGTATAGTCTATATACACTATACACTAAATATACATGCTAAAACAGTGCTGTGCACACTATATACTGCACTGTTTTAAACAACAATGCTTCTTCTTTTCGATTAAATCCCTAAAATGGGCCAGTTGTGTTGCTTTCAACCCTTTTATTAAATATAAGACCTTGGCATCGTAGGGTGTGTCTATATAGCACAAATATAGGCTGAATAAAATATCTCATGTTCCAGATAGCCGCATTAGCACTTTGTTCTACTCAAGCTAATTAACCCCACTGAAAAGATGCACTTGTCCCCGTGGCCTGTGATTCAAATCTGACTTCTGATTACAATTTCAGTTCTAGTTGAATAAATAATAAATGGAATGCTATATGCCACTAAAGTTTTTCAACAAAATTTTTATAAAGAATTATTTTATTTAGACTCTAAATGGTAATTAACTTAGGAGTACACTCAGCAGTTGTAAAATTCATGCTGTTCTGCACTTGTAGAGGTACAAAAGGTCCCTTGTTTGCAGTACTATGCTGATTGATTCCTACGGTAGATCTGTTGATTCTCTGCATGAGTTTTCTCAGATAACACATGGCCTTTTAAATATTGGTGCACTGGGTATTTATAAAGCATATATTTTCTACAGATAAGCTGGGCAAAGAAAGCTTATTGAACTTTGTAATTTAAGTCAAACAGTGAAAAAATATCAAAGTTTTATAGAACCTATTTTTAAATGATGAAGGTAAGTTTTATCATGACAAGAATGACCAGTATCAAAGAGAAATGTATTATAAATAGCATTATATACTGGAAATTTGAGGTACTTACACAGTGTATTTGTGACAAACATACCCAAATTTCCTTTACTTTACCAAAAATAATAATCACCTGATAAATATCTGTGATTTTTGAAATATTGTGCTCAATGGGGTTGCACTACAATACATTGCCAGTAAGCAAGCACCTAAACTGTCTGACCCTGGGACCTTCTGAGGTCTATGCCCAGCACTGCGTATTGCTCCATATATGACCTCTAAATTTGAGTGCTTCTACACAGATAGAGTAGTAGTTATTCTCTCTCCTATTCCTTGTAATTCAAATCTTTTGTTAGCAGTGTACTTCAACTGACTGAAGCATCTTGAAGAACTGAAGCGGCTGTAGGAGAGCTATCTTATTTTTCTTTGGGTGCACGCCAGCATAAAGCCAGGCAAGAGTGACTGCTAAGCTGCAGTCTTTTCAGAGTGGTGGCACGGAAAGTGCCAACATTATCAATTAAACAAAGATGCGAATACTGCTCTCCCAGTGCATCAGCTCTAGATCTAGCAGCTGTATACTTTACAAATATGAGCAGCTTGTTCTGTTTGGGAGCCTTCTAATTTTCATAAACTAGATGGCTTTACAAACAGGACAAGATGTTGCTGAGGATCTGGCAATGGAGGAAAATACAGCTGCTTTCTGATTCCTGAGCTATAAACTGAGTTTTCCACATAAATAATTCTCTCCATCTGTAGTACGAAGTTTAGGGGAAAAACATAAGGCCACCAATTCTGTTCTGCAAAATGCAGGCATCATCTTTATGAATGAATTTCGTGCAAGGCCTCAGTACTATTTGCTCCTGATAGAGCAAGACATACAGCTTTTATACCATAACTATCTAAAGCTTGCTTGCTCTCCTGAAGTGAATGTCAATTTTAAGAGTCAGACGATGATCACATCAGTGCTTAAAATACACACAAGATGCATGACAAGCATCACAAACAGGACATTAAAGTGCTCCAGAAAAACCTGTTTTGTCACTAAAATGGTCTTTAAGAACTTTCATCAGTATGAGATAGATCACGAAGTTAAAGCATTGTAAAGTGACACACACGTGTTACCATCCGAGGAACTTTTATCAATGTAAGAGAGGGTATGGAACATCATATGCATTGTAAATGATTACAGATTTTCAATTTCAAGAGCTGCCCACATGGAAAATCTTCTCTACTTGGAAGGAATTTCCCTGACTCTGCGTGATGTAGTCTCCTTATCAGATTGCTCAAAGCAAACAGCAGTTGCAATATGAGCATAATTATCAAGAACAAGTCCTGTTTTGTGGAAGAGATGTCTCTAGGATTATCTGTTAGAGGCATCGGACTACTGCATGAAAGCCTACACAAAACCTCTGAGAGCTTTTAACCCATATTTTTTTATGACTAATGAAAAAAAAAAACCATTTAGAATTAGACCAAAGGCATGAAAAATATTTTTTTTTAATGTTATGGAGCTTAGAAATAAACCATAGAGGGTAAACAAAATCCTCTTTCCTCACATAACTTAGAAGGAAGGTAATAACTGTGTCCCTTTGACATGTGAATAAAGCAGGAACAACACACATACGGAGTTCCAAAAGATGCAATTAATCAAAACACCTCGAGGTCACACAGACGAGGTATATTTGCAATCTTGACTACACAAAGACACATCATTGTTGACAGTGGTTATCATCTGCAGCTTGCCTGAGAAAGCTTCATCTGATCTTAACAAAAAGTTTGCCCAAGGAGGGACTAAAAGTCTGATCTAGTGAAGCTGATTTTGATCCAATTCTGATGGAAAACAACTGGATATTTAATGGTAGCTGAGGGCTTACAGTACTCATAACAAGAACCTGATAGTAGAACATAAATGGGTATTCTGTGACTAAAAGCCAATGAAAAAACTCTTCTGCAGTTAACTATAAAACAGTCTACACTAAATATGTCATAATTTAATGCTATGAATATCGGTTCTCCAGATTATGAAAAAATGTTTTCCAGATGAAGTGACAAATTAATAAGAAATGTATTTTGCCCCAGCGTTTCTGCCACACATGAATGGAAAAACAACGAGAAGCCAATTTCACAGGAGCTGATCTAATCCCTACATTAAAAAAAAATCTGTAATTAAAAGAAGTAATTGGCATACTACTGTAATTACTGCAACATATATTCTTCAAAGAACAACATGACCTGATGAAATGAACAGGTTTAAACATGTAAATATCACTTCTCCTCTGCTAAGTGTCCTTAAGAAGTACCATTTTGCTTGCAAAATGGCTTCTGCAATTTGACTGGTCTGCATTATAACCAAATTTCTCCATAACACATCTCTAAGTTCTTCACCAGCAATCAGCTGACAACTGGTGAAAACAGCAACAATTGGAAAAACCTTTACATGTCATGACGCATTAGGCTTGACCATACTGGAATATAACATAACACCAGAGATTATGGAATTCTACCACATTAGAAAGCAAACTGGTAATTTCTTTCTCTCCAACACTAAACAGAGCCAATACGCATTCTCCTCCAGGAAAAGGTTGCCAGCTGTCATGAAAGGAGAGTGAAAACAATCAGAGTATTTTCTGTTTAAGTATTTTTTTTACACAACCTGAAGCTCTCCAATTTAGAGTTTCACTAACTCTAGTTTTATTCATACACGAAATCTTGCCTTCTTCCCTTCACTAGTTTGCCTCATTTCAGATGCTACTTTTTAAAAATTATGTTTCAATTCATTATTCCATATTTACTTGTCACCAATGAAGAAAAGAAACTGACAGAAATTCAAGTATTTAAATTCTAAGTACAGCATAAAAATTAATGCTGTATGACAGTCATCACAGGATGCGTTCTCTAAACAACAAAAGACAGATTTTCCTTATGAAACAAATGCAACTTGGTTCTTCCTTACTTGTTTTATTAAATAAAACAGTGGCATGATAGTCTCTCTGAAGTACAATTCACTTTATTAATTTTAATAAAATAAATGGGCTCTGAAAGCCAGATGTGAGATGGGGACTTCTGCATACTTGTTTCCTACCAGGTAACACCTTTGAACTCATTTCACCATGATGCAACAGGTACAGACAGAAGAACCAGTACAAGGAAATGAACTGTGACGTAGCTTGCAATCCAACAGCAACAAATACTGCTTGGAGAATATTTGGCCTCATCCTGCTATACATGTCTTTAAAAACATGCTGACCTAATATACTGCAGTTTAAGGACACCACATGGTATTACAAACAGGAAGGTTCAGCTCTTTACAAGGTTCAAACAGTTGTTCAGCTGTATGAACAGATACGCACAGACACATGTCTCTTCCATACACTCCCTTCTGAAAAGCACTATGGCACAAACTGGTGGCTCTTCTGATCCCACCTGTAACCCATAGAATCATGGAATCATTAAGGTTGGAAAAGACCTCTAAGATCATCAAGTCCAGCCATCCACCCAACACCACCATGCCTGCTAAACTATATCCCGAAGTGTCACATCTACACGTTTTTTGAACACCTCCAGGGATGGTGCCTCAACCATCTCCCTGGGCAGCCTGTTCCAATGCCTGATCACTCTTTCAGTACAGAAATTTTTCCTAATATCCAGTCTAAATCTCCCCTGACGCAACTTGAGGCCACTGCTTCTCGTCCTATTGCCTGTTACTTGGGAAAAGAGACCAACACCCGCCTCACTACAATCTCCTTTCAGGTAGTTGTACAGAGTGATAAGGTCCCCCCTCAGCCTCCTCTTCTGCAGACTAAACAACCCCAGTTCCCTCAACCGCTCTTCATAAGACTTGCTTTCTAGACCCCTCAGCAGCCTTGTTGCCCTTCTCTGGACATGCTCCAGCACCTCAATGTCCTTCTTGTAGTGAGAGGCCCAGAACTGAATACAGTACTCGAGGTGCGGCCTCACCAGTGCCGAGTACAGAAGCACGATCACCTCCCTGCTCCTGCTGGCCACACTATTGCTGATACAAGCCAGGATGCTGTTGGCCTTCTTGGCCACCTGGGCACACTGCTGGCTCGTGTTCA
>Ga0065711_1041941_pt1 | contig 15771 bp, 7 predicted proteins | sample Hoacrofraction12_FD_59098 | JGI IMG/M metagenome (GOLD analysis project Ga0065711, IMG submission 59098) | Hoatzin crop microbial communities from Cojedes, Venezuela - Epithelial fraction 12 v2 (version 2) | ecosystem: Host-associated > Birds > Digestive system > Esophagus > Crop | place...
TCATCTAGTCCAACCCCCCCGCAGCGAGCAGGGACACCGCTAACTAGATCAGGTTGCTCAGAGCCCTGTCCAACCTGGTCTTGAATGTTTCCAGGGACGGGGCCTCCACTACATCTCTGGGCAACCCGTTCCAGTGTTTCACCATCCTCATAATTTCAGAAAATATTGAATATATATATATTGAATATTTATTTTCCCCAATATTTCTATTTTCAAAGACAAAAGTATTAATAAATTAAAAAGTGTTGCTGATTTCAAGAAATGAAGGAGCACACAGATTAGAAGCAGAGTGAGTCAATGGTGACAACATCCAAATAGGAGCATTTGGATGTCTATAACTAGGGTGAATATTTTAAATACTCAACTTACTTCCAGATTGCAGCGTTCACCACGTAGAATTATGTCACCACCTGGAAGCACCATTCTTGACTCAGAGTGACATCACAGCATCAGCCAACTTTGATTAGCTGAAACTATGACTTCCTCTTAGAGATGGCCCTTCCTGAAGTGACATAACAACATGGTAGCTCCCTAGTGTTCAGCGTACCTTGGAGGTAACTCTGGTGTCGGGGGGACCACCGGGCAGCTGGGCAGGTCGGTTATTTCAATACCCCTCAATCTCTAATATAAATATAACAATTATACAATAAATATAGTACAAACAAATGCACATGCAGTACATGTCTATATTACTGTATATCAGTATAAATATACAAAATAGTCTTATATATAAAACACTTTAAAGCTATTTTCTATATCAGGGCCTTATTTAATGTAAGTTTTTAAGTAGCCTTCATTATTTTTTAGGGACATGCCTTGAACTAATGTACTTAAACCTGCCAGCAGCAGGCAGTCCACAGGCTGTAGGTCTAAGAAGTCCCAGATCAGACAATCTATGCATGCATACTTGATTCTACAACACACATGCAGGGAGTCCACCATCATTGGGACGCATCCCACATTCACTGAGCATGTGCAATGGGGTTGCTCTGCACATGCATCATGGCTCTTCACCCAAGATAAGTGGGCACCTGGCAGTCCTCACTGCTAGGTGTCTAAAAGCTCAATAGGTCAACAGGCCAGGAACGAAGGCAGTGGACTACTGCTTTACACGGTCATCTTCAGCCCAAATTGATAGGATTGGCAGGTGTTTGTATTTTGAAAAGTTTTTCTTCCCAGACCTTTTTTTTTTTTTTTTTTTAATCTCTCTCTTTTCCTCTCAAATGGGCTACGTCTTTGTCCTTGTTAAGCCAAAAGCGTCTTTGAAAGGCAGGATCTAGTCTACCATTTGTAAGCCCGTGGTCATAATTGCCTACGTAGCTTGTCAGAATTCTGCTTCATTTTAAAATGAGAGGGAGAAAAGTATATCTTCCCTTGAATTTATCAGCCTGTTTTATGTTACTGTTATAACCTATACTATTTAACTTTTTAAAACATGTTTCAAACATCTTCTGAGGTGAATGCAGTCTATATTTCTACTTGGAGTCTCATCTCAGTTAAGAAACCAAAGAATAGTGACAAGTCATTTTTACTTAATGAACAATTAATTGCAACATCAAATATTAATCAAATCTCTAAATCCAAGGAGCTGATTTCAAGAATTCTACTCAATTAATTCTTTTGGCCCTACCTACTCAACTTTGGCCCTATGGGCTTAAGTTTCAGCACCCAAACATAGACCTAGACACCTTGGTAAACTTTCTTTTAACAAAGCAAGGCAATCTATGCTCAGTGTTGCTGTAAATCCGACCAGTTTCATTTAGGTGTCTAAATATGCCCTTAGGTGCTTACGTTTAGTCATCTAGGCTGGTGAGCTGTGGCTTTTGTATTTAAATAACCTACTTTATAAGCTGAGTACTTGGGAGAGGAAGAAATTGATTAAATCCTGGAAGCATGCAATGATGTGGTTACAGAAAGCATTCTGTGGTTTTTCACAGTACAATACATGATAATCCATATTAATAAGACTTCCGATTATTTATGGAGTGCTATATTTAGCAGCTAAGCCCTTGAATAGCTATACAATGGAATTATGTTGAAAATGGATGTACTTCATTGAAATGGATGTACTGCAAATACACAGTACCTAAAAATAGCTCCATATAATGCAACATAATAAAGCTTACATAGAATGGCAGTGTTTCATTTCCCAAAAGATCTTTCTCATATAAATCTGAAAACTGAATATATCTTTTGCCAATTGTACACATTAACACATAAAGTAGCATTTTAGGAGAAGCAGAACAAATAAAGGAGGACACACAACTCACTTTTTCTGCCATTTCATGGGAGTGATGCAATGAATGTTCTCTTTCTGAGAACATTCGCCTTTGTTCATAGCTGGCTAGCCGACAAGTGAGCCATGAAGAAAGGGTGCAACCACCAATTCCGATGCATGCAAGAGACATGGAGGCAAGATGCAAAGAATAGAGAGCAGACGACTTCTTTGTCAGAGCACGAAGAAATTGAAAATTCAAGATTCCTCCGATTAGTCCACAGATGCAACAGGCAGAAAAAAGTATCATCTGTTGGGAAAGACAAAAGAGATTGTGTCACAGTAATATTTTTCAGAGATAGATTCATTCACATAAAAAATGAGACTAACCATAACTCAGTGCTTCGATAGCATGATGGATTGGAAAACACTTCACGTATGCTCATTTTTAACTCCCTCAGCTCCCACAGAGCTCCAAGGGAATACAGTAACTTCTGGTGTACAAGAGTTAAGACTGATGTTGCATGTAAGACAGAGTTAGGTAGAATGAGTTGCTCATGTTAAAAGCTAGTCAATGGAAGGACTATTAGGACACAAATCTTCTGATTTCCAGCATTTCATTCAAAACAGTAACATGACAGAATGTGTCATAATTTTCTATTGTGCAGTTTCTCACCCTTCCTCAGGAGTGAACACCTCGTGTGTTCACAGTGACTCTCTCTTGTTTTGTGTGCCATCTGACTCTGTCGCCTGTTCAATTCTAATTTGTTCAGTCAGATAGCAGTTTGGAGGCTTTGTACAGCTCTTGTGGGGACTTCAAAAGTGTTCAAGGCAAATGTGCTGAACAAAGAGGGAAGAGAAACAACAAAGAAATCTGTGACGTGGCTCTACAGAAGGTCAGTGTGGTGACTATGTGTTTGTTTATTTGTTTGTTAACTTGGTTAAAATGTTTCTGGAAACTTTAGAATGATGTGAAACAGACTGCAATTAATGAGACATGTTTAAAGACCTCCTATCACTTTAATCGCAAATATACTGCCCTGTGTCAAGATGTCCTTGAGCCACAAATGACTCAAGGGCAAAAGACCTTATTATGGAGACACTGCTAAATTACTGTCTTATTCACTTCCTTTGATACTGCTGGCCTGTCAAGATGTTGATCTAGATGGGCCTTTGATATTACTCAGTATGGCTTTGTATATGTCCTTATCTGCTGTGGTAGGAACAATTTATGGAGCCTTACAGAACACTTCTGTACACAACTGGGATGAGAATTTCATCATGAATGTGTCTGTATGCTGCAGTCTACTGGGAAGTGACTATTCCATGAGACCACCAGAGCAGCTTTTAGAAACTGTTTATGGTCCACAAGCTTTAAGAAATGAGACTGTCATTGTAACAGGGTTTAACTCATTGATATTCAAAAATAATCTGAGAGAGATCTTGATTCACTTTATGCTTATGCTGGTTTTACGTGACTTCCATCTATATATGACAGAATAATCAAGCTGACAGAAAATTAAGCCAGATGTTATCACTTACAATAGGATCATGTCTTTAACATAAACCTTTGCTGTGACTTGTCTGGTAATAACACCAATTTGCTGTAGTCAGAAAAATTACTGTACTTCTGATTCTTACAAGAGACAGAAAACAGCCACCATCACTTTAAAACTGGCTTATTCTCAATTTTGGTTGCGAAAAGAACTTATTACACTGGTGAACAGCTATGATATCTAGAATCAAGCCTGGTCAGCAGCCTCATTGAGGTGGCAGCCCAGTTGTGCCACACTTCACAGAAACAGGTTTTTGAAGAAGAGATGTTACAAACCAATGATGTTATTGGCGAACTTTTTATTGACATGGCATAAATTTGTGTCAACAGGTTTTCCATCCATGTTTATCCAGACAGGGATAAATAGGGATGCGTGGCTTAAATAGGCATGACCTGACTAGGCCATTTCAAAACTGCCTTGTTTTGCTTGATTAACTCAAAGTGCTGATTGCTTTTTTGGACTGCTGACTTGCAATTTTTATTGACTTTTTATCAAAAACACTTGGACACAGAAGGTCTCCAGTAAGGAGTTCAAACTAGATCAGTATGCCTTCCAAATACTTATGTTATATATGCAGTGGAAAAACTTACAACAAGTCCAGATTTTTTTTTGGCACACAGTATTCCACATATGCCACAAAGCAGAAACTGCAAAGAAAAAAAAAAAACTCAATTATTTCAGCATTTAAGATCTCAAACTTCAGTCCTGCTGTGTTGCTGTAGTGGTGACCACAGCAGTACATTAGGCAATGGTTACAGTTGTCATCATTTTTATCACAGACCTTGTGTTTCAGGAAGTTATAACTCATCCATAAACATGCTTATCTGAGAAGGAGAAACTGGAATGAGAAGTCAGACTGAGGATGATTATTCATAAAAATGAAAAAAAAAATCCTACTTTTAAGCTGTTTGGATAAACAAAACATGAAAAAAGCCCCCAGTACTGCAAAGAAAAGATGCCTTTTTACTTTTTTTTTTCCTCAGAAATTTTTGGCAAGGTAGTAGTCAGTGATCCAAATCACCTACTTTCAAGCATAGCTGAGGTACTTAATGCCCTGATCCTACCATCTGAATCCATGGATTATTGTCCTCAAGACAATGGAACTCTGGACAAGAATGCAATTCAGTCACCTCCGTGGGTGCAGGTGTAAATACGAGTACATCTGTTGGCGTGGCTACACTGAGCGTGCAGGAAAATCTGTTTCCAATTCTAGATAGCCCACCTCTCAAGAGACAAGAGATAGCATGAAGGTATCTCTACTTTTTTCATGTAGCTCCCTTTCACAAACTGATCTGCTAATTGTCACATCAAGCATTAGGCAAAAACTAATTAACAAAAACAGAAACACCCCCTATCAGGTGATATGAATAGATGTTAATGCTTTTTAGTGATCTGCATCAAAGTCTGATGACATTGCTCTGATGTTTCTTTTTCCTCGTACAAAAAAGTTTAGTGAGAGAATCAGCAAGTAGTCCCTGAGGGAGCAGTCATGGTAGGAACTACAGGACCTGTATGAAAGCAATTAGGCCTTCTCTGGATGTGTGTAATGCTGTCAGAAGATTTCTTTGATTCCTCATAAACTCCTTTATTAAGAAATCTGTGCTACTTATTTTCAGTAAAGCTAACTCTACACGCCTATTGGCAAGTAATTTTGAAGTTTTAAAACTGGATTTTTCCACATCCTTTTTGCACTGAGATAGTATTTCTAGCAAATGGCTCTGGTTGACCTTGATTTAGGATGAAGTCACAGAACAGACCTGGCTGTTACATAAGAAGTGAAAAAAAATTAACAGTTTCTATGCAGCATTCAGAGTCCATGTAACATGTTGCATATATAGCTCATTTACCCTTCAAAATATTGCAACTTCAGTATCTCAGTTGAGGAGGTTCTTTAATACAGTTTATCTCCCTCCAACTAAAGTAGTTCATGCATATATCTAAGCGTAAGCCTTGAGATGTGTTTTTACTCTGAGTTAGGCCTGTTGAATCAGTTCCCCACAATGAATATGGTTAAATTTTGTATATTATTTACCTCTATGCTAAGCATGGGATGTGGGCTTCATACCAATCTGCTTATGGAGAGGGCTGGGTTATGTAGACCATGGCATTGAATGGCTCAGGACATACCAGGACATAAAACTGGTAATCGTTACTAGAGCTCACCCACTGGAATAACAATCAAAAAACCAATGGATAAGGCTCCCTCTGCCCCTTTCCCGTCATCAGAGGAGATTTCAGCTCAGAACTATCACACCTGCCTTGCAAGTTTTTGCTCAGGCTTTCTGTGAAGCTTTGGAGTTTCACTCCCAATCCTGTCACTGCAGATTGCCTTCAAATGAAGTCATGCTTCAAATTTTTACATGTAGTGTTTTGTATTTCTCAACATTAATGCAGAAATCTCAAAAAAAATTATTGAAGACATCACTGTAATTAAGTTCTATTCAGCCAGACTTGATAAAGTGGATTAATAATATAATTTCTCTCTGTAGTGATTGAATAGGATTAAAAGGAAAATTTTGTCTAAAGAAAAAATTATGAGTTCTGGAAAGCTTATAGAAAGGATCTGGAAGATACCATCAAAGATAGTTTCAACTTGTAACAAGCGTATGTTACCTCGTTTGAAAAGCTGTAGGTTTGATAATTTACGTTCAAAGCTGAAATAATAGGCCACCCATTTTTTTTCAAGAATGATCTAATTCTGCTCCTATTTGAGACAATGGATTTTTTACCATTGATTTCAACTGAAGAAGACTTTCTATTTCCAATGTACAGTCTTTGCTAGCCAGAAGGGAATGCAATGAACAAGTTATATTAGCCTTGCATATGACCAAAGGAGCAACAAGCAAATTACAGATTCACTCAGCATTAGAATGCACCAGTTTGAGCAGTTCTGCTATTCTCTACTGTTTCTCAAGGACAGGACACACACCCTTCCAAACCACCTTTGTGTAGTACCATGTACATATGTATTACGTGAGGTATTTCCCAGCTGAAATCCAAAGAATAGTGAATGAGCTTATCTGCAAACCCTAACATACTGAATGCTCAAAAACAAGGGGTGACCACTGTATTCCGTAGCTGTTAGGGTATCTGAGGGGCTACCTGGAGTAAAGATCTGGATGCAGTAGCTGAATGTACATTAAATAAGTTTGCCAGTGATACTAAACTAGGAAGAGCTGTAGACTCCCTCAGGGGTAGAGGCCTTACAGAGAGATCTGGATAGACTAGAAAGCTGGGCAATCACCAACCATATGAAATTTAACAAGAGCAAATGCTGGATTCTCCACCTGGGATGGGGTAATTCTGGTTATACGTGAAAATTGGGGGACGAGAGGCTGGAGAGCAGCCCCACAGAAAGAGATCTGTGGGTCTGGCTTGATGCCAAGTTGAATATGAGTCAACTGTGTGCTCTGGCAGCTAAAAAGTCCAACCGTGTCCTGGGGTGCACTGAGCACAGAATAGCTATCCAGTCAAAGGAGGTAATAGTCCCATTCTACACTGCACTGGTGGGGCCCCACCTTAAGCACTGTGTACACAGTTTTGGGCACCTCAGTATAAGGACATCAAACTGTTAAAATGGGTCTGGAGGAGGGAAACCAGGATGGTGAAAGGTACGAGGGCAAGACTTACAAGGAGCTGCTGAGGTCACTTGGTTTGTGAGGGCTGGAGAAGAGAAGGCTGAGGAGTGACCTCATCGCAGTCTGCAGCCTCCTCAAGGGGGGCAGCGGAGGGAGATCTGCTGATCTCCTCTCTCTGGTGACCAGCAACAGGACACATGGAAATGGTATGAAACTGAGTCAGGGAAAGTTCAAACTGGACATTAGGAAAAGGTTCTTCACTGAGAGGGTGCTCACTCACTGAACAGGCTTCCCAGGGAAATGGTCAAAGCACCAAGCCAGATGTCCAGATGTTGTCCAGATTGTCCAGATGTTCAGGGATCATCTGCACAATGACTCTTACTTATGTGGTTTGGTTTTAAGTAGTCCTGTGAGGAGCAGGAAGTTGGACTCAGTGATCCTTATGGGCCCCTTCCAACTTGAGATATTCTATGATTCTATGATAATATTTTATTTTGTCAGGGTCTGTATGTATGCTCTGTATGTATTTTCTCTCTCTGTACATCTACAGTATTTATACATACAAACAAGGAATAATGTGTCCTGTAGTTACAGAACTCAACAGAGAACCAACTGAAATTATTCTATTCTGTTCTATTCTATTCTATTCTAACTCAGAGGAGTTGGATATTCCTGGTTCTTCCAAGTTCTTCTGTGTGAACTTGAGAAGGTCATGCCAAAGTTTGATAATCTATACGACTATGAGAAGCAAGTTGTGAAACTGAATGCATTAGTGTGTCTGAACATGTTAACCTTGGAAGAAAAGCACTTGGGCATTAGCAGAAGTTTAATATTATTTTGGTTTTTTTAGATGACAGCGTGTTACATTCACTGAGAAAAGGCTTGCCCAAAAAACAGCGTGGTTATTCATGACAGCAGTCATTTTGCTATTAAAACCAATGGATGAAGTTGAGCCACAGTGTCAGGCAATTAAACGTCATGCAAAGCTTTGAAGATGACAAGCCAAGTTTACCACTCTTTTCTGAGGCTGCAGAGGATTCCGATTCACTGGAAGCAATGGAAACCTGCTTTACAGACAGAATATTAACAATACCCGGGGCTCAGGAACAATGCTGATGTAGAGTTGCCTTAGCCAGGCCTCTCAATGTAGAGACTTCTAGAATGGTTAGGATGTCAGTGGGACATTCTGTGATTGACTCTGATCATTGGTTTTTGATAGAATAGCTAGGGACTTGGGATTTTTTTTATTCGTGCTTTACTAATTTCCTATAAAATTTTTGATGTCTCAGTGTTGTGATCAGCAGTAATGAAAAGCAGATGGGAGAAACTACCCTAGCCATTTGTACCAGAAAAAGGATGTGAGTGCAAATCAGACTCAAAAGGAGTTTCCTGTGTTTGTTCCTGTTGGTCTTTTAATTTTGAACTCTTCAATTTTCTAATACTGCCTACTGGAATACAGCTACCAGGAGCTCTGCTGTCTTGCCACTCTCTGTCTTTTCTTGGCTATCCTGGAAGACTTTGTCTTCCCCTCTTTATGTCATACCAGTTAAACTTGGCTTGTAACTGCTGAGCTACTCTGGACTACAGTTTACCCATGACTAACTAATACTGTTGTAGTGAGGACTTGCTCCTTTCTACTTGATCATTGATTATTCTCAGTCAATTTTTACCAACCCCTTTAGTCTTTAAATGTAGTTGCATTTTCTAACCATGTCAAACCTGAAGTAAGTTAAAGCAAACACACTTACACTGAAAATACAGTAAAACAGGAGTGGAAAAGAAATACATGACTAAAGATAAGCTCCTTATAAAGAATGATAATTTGGTGAAGTGTTCACAACTCATGCCAAGAATAAGGCTAAAACATGTCATGAAGAATAAGCTAAATTAATAAGCCCTCCAAAATGCCCTGGGAGCCAGAGAGGGACCTTTAGCTGGGACTTGTTGAAATGTTTCACTGTTGGACTTTCATTTTGTTTATTATTCATCAGAAAAATCAGAAAAGGCTAAAAGACCCAAAATCTCACGTAAAGACCTACATAGATAACGATTTGCAACCAATTTCCGTTGCTTTTGGGGTTACTTTTGGTTGCAGACTTCTTCATACCTCCTGTGATTCATAATGTTGCATGTCAAGACTAGCAGAGGAGGCAGGAATTGAATGTATCATCCAGTAATAGACAGGGGCAGAACCACTCTTGGGTGATTGGTAAAAAATCCAGAGAAAGATACCACAAAGCACAAAAGCTACTTAGAGACTCAGTAGGCTGTGAGTGCCTCAGTCCCCCTTTCAGTGAAGTTTTACCAGAGACTTAGCAGAGTCAGAGTCCCTCTGATAGAACTCGTGTCGCTGCAAGGTGAGGCGGTAGTGTCTGTCTGTGGAGTCTTTGCCATTCACACTGCAGCTATGCCTGCTTATGTTCAATATGCGTATTAGAAAATCTCTCTGTTGTTCGGTTGAACTTTGGAATAAAGAACCAAAGACGTCCCAGAAAAGGAGAATGTTTATTTTGAGCCTTCTTTAATTTACTGTATATTAAATATGGGCTTGAAACAAGACCTCAGATCCAAACATCGAGAAATTTTGGTAAGGAGGCTGCAATCTCAATTTAGATTCAAGTTCTGTGGTTTAAATCCATCCCTATTTCATTTTTTTCTGGTAATAAGACTTGGCGTCTTTCACTTTCTCCTGGAAGAAGGGGGCTTTCTTACTGGTAGTCTGAAAAAAAGATTCAGTTTTAGTTATATCTGCAGAAAGCCAAAGATTTATTTGTTTCCACCATGCAGAAGAAAAGGAACTATTTTTATTTTATATATTGAAGCTAAGAAACTTTTCTTCTGTTTTGAGTAGGCAAAAGCAATGGTGAGTGTAACTCCCCTGAGAAAATGAAAACTGCCTGTGGAAAACCTTTCTGGAGAGATGCTGAAGAGAACAGTAGAGAAAACGTGCTGAATATAAGAACTGCTTGATCCCTAGGTATTGTTCATGACAAAGAAGAAGCCCAAACTACATACACTCTGTGGAAAGCCCTCCAGCGTTCTGGGTCATCCATATTTATCTGATGAAATAGAGGAAGGGAAATTATTCCATATTTGAATATAACACAGTGAAAATGCAAGCATATCATTCCTATTCAAATAATCCTCTACTTTGAAGAATAAACCATCAAGACAAAATCATCAGCTTCACTTCTACCTACTCTTTTCAGGTGGTAAACCAGAAAAACTGTATTTTACACTAAAGCTGTATAAATGTGTGGCTGCCATGAGAATACCCAGGAATTTTAAATTACTAATGTCTAGAAAGGACCATTCTATTTAATAATCTTGTTGCTCCAACTCCATCCAAGTGAGAAAAAAGCTGAAATCCCTAATGAATGAACTGAGTGGAGAAGGTATCTCTAATTGTAACTTTTCTTCAAGGCAATATTTCAGAAAAGGGATTAAGTTTTCTTAGTGCAGGCACAAAGGGCACAGAGTCCACTCATGAAAACAAAGGCATTAAACTAGACAAAAATACCAACGGGCAAAGAGAGCAAGCCTAATATAATAGGTTTGCCTGTTACCTCCATAGAGAAACACAATAATCTTTGCAAAAGGAGGATGGAAACTTCTAATGATGTTGTTGTCCCATGGAAGGGGTTGTGGGGACAGGAATGTCTACCTGGCTGCAAGCCATCCGGATCCAGAACCAGAAGCAACAGCAATGCCACAACCCAACCCTGTGTTCCACCAAATCTGTCATGCGAAGGGGAGCTCTGCTATTTGAAGTGAACAGTAGTGTTCAAACATGCCCAATCTGAGCTAATACCTTGACCTACCAGTGTGCTGTCTAGTCATATCAGATCAAGTGGTGCTACAATTCCCACTGATTTGCCAGATTCAAGACAGATTAAAGCAGTTTAAATTCCATCCCAATCCATGTGATAAGCGTTTCCTTTCATCTGGTTCTAGGCCTGCAGAGATGCTTTGAAAATGGGCAATGTTTTAGAAACACTCAAGGAAATAGCAATAGTATTACAAATAGTTAATAATGCTTTCTGTTGTTTTTTGTAACAAATACTTAATTTAGAGTATGACTGCTTTTGTCTCAAAAAGTAATAAATAAATAAAAGGTTATTCCCTGTAGGTGAACTGAAGTTTTATCTCATCAAAACATTTAAGCATATGCTTATGTCAGTCTATATTCAACAGATCCACTTAAATACAACCCAGGAACTACAAATCCGCTTGGACAGACCATCTCCCAGATTGGTTTATGCTTCTGGAGTGTCTGAATGATAGAGAAAACCTACTGAAAGGCTCCTCAGCTAGAGTGAATTGTTCTGGTTCTATGCAAGGCAAAAAGCTCCCACGCTTGGTACATCCTCGCTCATCTATAGGTACAGAACTCGCTCCAGCTTCCACTGAGCTCACTGACAGTGCTGAGATTCATTTCATCAGGAGCAGGAGCCAGACAGAAATATGGTCACTTTGATGAAAATGCAATGCACATGTTAAAATAAAGTAGGATCACATCTGCATTTTCTCTGCATGCTAAACAATAATGTGAATTTTTTAGTGTTCTCTGGAAAAAAAAAAAAAAGTTCAACTGTTCTTTCCAAAGGAAACTTGGCAGCAGTAAAATCTAGATGCAAAATTTAACGTTTTAAAATTTTAGACCACCAACATAGATTTAACGGTCTAAAATTATGTTCTTGCTCTGGGAGAGTTCCATACTGACTGAAACTTTTTCTTTTCTTTCAACGCCTGGGTAAAAAAAAAAAAGTCATTTAAATCAAATATTTCAAGCACCAGCTTGTAGCAAATTTCTGTAGCCAAACTATAAATCCGGATTTTTGATGGGCATGCAGACTTCCACTGTGCTACAATCACAAATCATGAAACAATAACTCTGCCCCTACAGACAGACAGACCAACCAATGTCCAGAGAATGCATCTCTCTCAAATACATTCAGATATTTGTCTTTGTAAGTGAAGAAACTATTACTCTTGAGGGGCATAGCCATAAGTAAATCATCAGATATCTCTCTTGCATATGAAGATAGATGGCATATTTGACTTAAGGTGTGGCTTTTGTCTCTCATTCCCTCTCTGTCTCTCTGTGAGACATTCTCATTTATAGCAAGAATTTATTCACCACTGCAGAATAAATGAGAATTAGAGCCATATACGTATGTGCATGTGTGAGTATATAGTCACTAATCATAGTGGTGATGCAACCATTATGTACTAAATGTAGATGGGAATGTATGTGACCATTTAAAAAATATCTTTGAATACTTTTTGAAATATTATGTTCTGATTTTTTTTGTTTGTGCAAAGCCTTTGCTATGAATGCTGTCATTCTTGCCATGTTAGTGTTAGTGGTTCAGCATTCTCGTTGGTTGGATGATTTCTGTGATATGTAACGTAACTGACTTGGAATGGTGGATATTAGAATTATAGCTCAGTTTCTGGAGATAAGAAATCTGGGAGACACTGCGTGCAGCCTGTGGAGTAGATTATACCAATGTAATCACAAAAAACAGAAAGAAAATCCAGAAATCTACAAATAGTTCACCTTTGGTTTTACGGGACTGTTTTTTGTTTTTTGTTTTTGTTTTTTTTTTCAATTTAGCAACCATGGCCAAATTTAAAAAGAACAGATCGGATATGATATAAAATAAATTGGATAGTCATCTCCATATGCTCCAGATAATTTGAGAAGTCAGTCACACCTTCAGCTGTTCTCTTTTGGCTACTTTTTAAACAACTCTTACTATCTTAATCCAGCTCAACTCCAATAAGAACAACAAATTTAGAAACTGTTTTCCCATTTCCATGAGTTTTTGATGTAGACATTGTCTAGGCCTTCCATTTCTTCATTCTTGTCTGCTCCATTTTCCCTGGCTTGCTTGTACATAATGCAGGGCGTGCAACAATCAGAGCACTTCAGCCCATGCTTAACTTCACTTGTATCCCGAATCCTATGGGTGGGATTCACATGCTAAAAGTTAGGTCTGTTGGTAAATTATCTGGCTGAATGGAGGCAGTGAACAGTAAGAACTCTTTTAATAAGAAAGCTAATTTGTGTCAAATGCAAAGCATCATAGGGAGGCAAGTATAGGAGATAGAATGTGCGTGATTTTAAGATGCCCAAATTTTAGGAATTCAGGTTAAGGTTTCCATGGTGATGCTATTTTCATGTACTTCCTTATGAACTTGGCCCTCATGCTAAGTTCCACCCACATAAAAGCATAGAACAGGGTCAAATGTTTTCAAGGTATTTCTAGGTAAATTACAACAGGAGGCATGACACTGTTCAACTTAACTCCAATGTTATGCATTGTAACACGTCAAAGTATTAGTTTTTCCTTTAATGTCCCTTTCTTTTCCTTATTTTTCATTTCTCAAAGGAAAATCTTGACTCAAGAGTATGAACTGGAAAAAAAACCTCCATAATTTATGCAAGACATATTCTTTAATACAGGCAACGTGAGCTCAGTGTAAGATCCAGTGAGCAGAAAGGCAGCTTATGCCATTTCTGCAGCAGGAAAATTCTGAGGACAGTGCAAACAAACCTTTCTCCAGTTGTTTTAATTTAGACCTAGTTACCCTTGGCCCTAAGCATCCCAGGAGAATGGTATATCTCTGGCCCCTTCCGTCTATTGCCTCACCTGCTAGTCCTCTAGTCAGAAGAACACAACCTAACAGACAATTTGAGCTGCTGGAATGGTACAAAGAGGGTGCCATAATGGTGACCAAAGATCTTTGGTTCAAGGCAAAGTTAGTTAGCCTACCACTGTGGTTTCTCATTTCCTCTACTACGTGAAACATAAGCTGCTTGCTTTCACTTTACAGTTTCTCTGGGGCCTCTCTCTGCCTACCCAACCTGCAGTTGTTTGCTCTGTTCCTAGCAGCTGATGCCTGCCTCTGCTTGTGGGCATCCTTCACCCACTTGTTACATTTCCAAACAAGTCCTTTTGGGTTTCCTTCACTGCCTCTTCACTCACATATGGGGAGAATTTCCTGTAAACATCTGCAAAATCGCTTCTTTGTCCTCTGTCTTATTCCTCTCTAAAACTCTAACTTCGAACAGCTTGAAATCAGCCAGACTGCTGATGTGTTAATGCAAACACCTGTTATACAAATCAATTTTGGTTTATTGTTTCTTTATACTCCCTTATATCCTTTTATCCTACATCTGTCTCTTGCTTTGATTATAAGGTCCTTGGAGCCAACATCTAATGTAATAGGTCCTTAATCTATGGCTAGTACAAACACTGGGGTAACAGAAACCATAAAAATGAATGAGGCAGTTGTGCAGGAAATGTGCATCGTCATGAATTGGTATCAGCTGTGACAGCATTGTCACAAAATGCAATCACTGCGTAAAATACAGGTCCCACGCACTGGTCAAAACTCTTTGACTTCAGTGAAACCCAGGGTATTGCCTTCTGTCATTAAATCTTCAATCCGACACATGTTTTTGAGTAATCTTCATCAGCAATGATCAGAAACCTCCCTCTTTGAAGTGATTTTGATAATATCATTACCTGTTGGCCACTGTCTTGTCTTATCTGGTCTTCATTCTCATTTCTCACCTGCCTGTTCTGCAGTGCAGAATTATGTGTGTGTTTATATATTGCCAAAAATATTTATGACTGTTGTCAATAATTAGTAATTATTGACAGTGAGAATATTACATGAACCACTTTGTCAGAATGAATCTGTAAATTACAGGAGGTTACACTGATGAATAACCAACAGTGTTCTGCATTTATCATCTTATCTCAAGCAAAGCAAACAATCCTTTTAGAAATACTGCTGTACAATCCAAGCTGGCCAAAACCAGCTTTGGAGTTCAAAAATGCCCACTCATGTTTAGGTTGAATATTCAGTATATCTTACTCTTTGTTTCATAAATACAAATAACTATTTGGAGGAAAATTCTTCCTAGAAACATGCATGTCTCAAACTGAAAAAATAGGAAACGTTTTTGAGAAGTGAGAAATGCTCTGTGATATGAGCATGCTGCTTCTGTTAACCCATTATTGGTGTTTGATTTTTTTGTTCATTTTACAAGAAGCTAAGGGTGCCCAGATCACGAGAACATATCATTCCTTTTCCTGCCCATTTCCTCTTTCTCTTTTTCCTCCAAAAGCTCAGAACTCAGCTGACATACCCTCGACATTATTTTAGAACACCTTTTGACAGTCTTGTCAGAAGGGACAGGGCTGCTCTTTTTGAAAAGCCAAACTCGTAGTCAATTTAAAGATCGTAAGCTATGGCCCTTATTCCACCCGAGGCATCGGGCTTTCCCAGGTGTGAGAACGGGTTCACAGAAAGTTCAGCTGTTCACAGCAAAAGTGAAAAAAGAAAAGGAGCGAGAAAGAAGGGTCTCCCCCCCGCAACACACACATATATCTCTCCCCCCCCC
>Ga0065711_1041942_pt1 | contig 15770 bp, 11 predicted proteins | sample Hoacrofraction12_FD_59098 | JGI IMG/M metagenome (GOLD analysis project Ga0065711, IMG submission 59098) | Hoatzin crop microbial communities from Cojedes, Venezuela - Epithelial fraction 12 v2 (version 2) | ecosystem: Host-associated > Birds > Digestive system > Esophagus > Crop | place...
CTTCCCCCCTTTACTTCCCCCCTTTACTTCCCCCCTTTACTTCCTTTGCTTTTTATTTCCCTTTAATCCTTATTCATATCCCTTTTTCGTTCCCTTTCAGTTCCCCTTTATTTCCCTTTAATTTTCTTTCCCTAAAAACAGGGAATTCTGAGTAATGAAAACCATTTGGTTTTAAAGAAATACGAAACACTGCAAAACTCCCGTTCTTGGGGTGGATATTTGGGGGGTTTTGATCAGCTTCAGCAGGAGCGTGCTTTGCCTTTGGCTGCCAGCGGAATTCTCTGTTTCCCAGTTTCCAGCGGCGGTTTGAGCAGTGCTGACATTTCTGCTCCTGTGACATTTCTCCCAGAACTTTTACTTTCAATCACAATGCCTACAATGTATTTTAGCCGTTATTTTGGACAAAAAGAAAGCAGAATACCTTTGGCCACGGGTTTAATTCGCTATACGGCAGATCCTGTCAGCTTCAGTGCTGTCTCTTTCTTACCGTTGCTGCCTGGCCGTTTCTGAGGGTTTTTATTGACGTACTCTAGTCACAAGCGTCTCGCTTCCAAACTTGCTCTCCTCCTGCTAGTGGATCTGGAATTGTCTCTTTGTCACCTAAGCTTTTGTTTAGGAGGTGCCTTATTAGGAACATTTCAAGATGACAGCTATGTAAATCCACATTATTATTTATATGTAATCCCTTTAAATATGGTATTTATGCAAACTTCTCAACAACCTTCAAAATCTGGTATAATTATGTGCCATTAGGTTTAACTCTTTGATTGTGCAGGGTTGAAAGTTTACATGGATAGTGCCGTCATTTGTAAACCTCTTAGAGATGAAAAGCAGTAATTTGCCCTGAAGACCTAGCTCTCAAACCTACGTGAACCATTAAAAATTACTGCCTCAACACTGCCTTAAATTAAATCTCACATTCAAAGCTAACATTTCTGGTATAGTGAGTGCATTATACCCCTAAATCTTTATTGTATATCTTTAGGATATACCACCTACGTACAACAGAATGTATAGCTTTAGGATATAACAACCTGTAGGCCTCACAGCAGACTACAGGTATGCAACACAGCTCTAAGTATGTGTAATGCTGATACAGTTGTAAAATAAAAAGCTGAATGGCAGTAACAGGCTCTCTTCTGCTGGTGTTTTTTTTGTGTGTGCTGCATAGCACTGGGTAAAGTCTGTCTCTAACTTTACGGTGGCTCTTTTTAAGCAGACAATTTCCATGTATTTTCTAATTTCTTGTACCTCTCAGCTGAGCTGCAGTCAGGGTCTTCAGCTGCTTTCTGCAAAGTCTTCCACCAGTAACCAGTAACCTGTGTTTGATCGTTCAACATTCGTGCAGTTCACTATGCGCTATGCCTCCTGCTGTCCAGGCACCAATGAGAAATCTCCAGGCAATTCTTTTAATAGTTAAGCGTAATGGCCCAGTTTTACTTTTTCTTTTTTCCCCAGCCTGAACTATGTTGCTTGTGGAGGAAAGCAGTCGTCCATAGTTTGTCGTGTCTGTGCTGCCACCAGCACAAGCTTTAAACCTCCACATTCACATTTATGGATGTTTTCGCTGCTGCCTTGCTCCTGTAGCCCCTGCACAGGTATCACCTTATCCTAGGAACGCCTCCACTGAAATCGATACGTCAGTAGGTACTGTCCTGAAATATTTTTATTGAATTAAAAAAAATTATATTCGCCGCTGTTGTGCACAAAATTGGGCACTAATCATCCTTACTCTGGACTAGGTGGATGTAATCAAATCCCATACGCAAAATGTTGTTGGGGCTATGATTGTTTCTGTCCTTTTCGGGCATCAAAGTTTAATAGTGATGTAACTAAGTTCTCCACATCTCAGTGTTCTGTCTATATTGTTGCCAGGGAATTTGATATGCACAGTATATTTGGTTCGTAGAGGCCAAAGCTTGCTGTCTCTTTGCACTCATGGATTGGTATCACAGTGCATGAATAATTTAACTGATTTAAACAGGATCATCTGGAGCGTACGATATCAAATAAGAAAAAAGATATCAAGTCAAGCTTGTCTGTACATCACCGTAAACCAGGCTGCATGCTTGTAAGAGAGCTGTGCTCACACAGCTCAACTTCTTACAGCGGTGTAGCTAGCAGATCACTGTGCTGTTCTCAGGCCATCAGGAACATCAGTAATTTTACACTAAGGGGCAGCTCTGTCACTGTAATAAGCCTGCGGTTACAGTTCACGCTCCAGCCTTTTACTGGCAGGCCTCCACCTGCCTTCCCAAGTTGTTCTGCACTAAACCTACTGCGTGTTCTCCACAGGTGGGACCTGCATGGTACCTCTGTCGAGCGGCCACCATGTATGTTGCAGAAGTCAGCCTGCCTGCTTAGCAAAACTGTCATTTTTTTCTGTTCCTGCTGTCTTCCCATTTGTAATTTTTCATCTGGTCCCAGGCACAGGTCTTTGATCTGCTTGCTGTTTGAGAGGCCACACTTGAGGCAGAAACAATCACAGAATCATAGAATCATAGGTTGGAAAAGAGCTCTAAGATCATCAAGTCCAACCATCCACCCAACACCACCATGCCTGCTAAACCATATCCCAAAGTGCCACATCTACACATTTTTTGAACACCTCCAGGAATGGTGACTCCACCACCTCCCTGGGCAGCCTGTTCCAATGCCTGACCACTCTTTCAGTAAAGAAATTTTTCCCAATATCCAACCTAAACCTCCCCTGATGCAACTTGAGGCCATTAATGATGTGTGCTTAGGGAGATGGAAGGCAATGACCAAGTGGGATCACAACAGACCTATCAAAGGCTTAAAACTAAAGCTATATGATGGCATTGAAATAGAGCAAAGGACCAAATCTAACCAGCAGAGTTCAGCCATACCTGGAGGGATGCAGTAGGATTTTGGTCTTAAATGCCAGTAAGTACGTGCATTTGCAGGCAGTTCAGAGTTGATTCACGGGGTTGATTCACAAGTCTGACCAAAACATCATAGAGATAGATATGGATTGGTCCAGCCCGTTCCTTTTGCCTGCCAGTCTTCTCTTACTAAAAAGTTCATCCTGCCAGAAGCACCATGAAATAGTCCATTCAGCATTTTTATAATTTCCTTTGTTAGGAAAGTCACTGTTATCACATGAACTGATATACACTTCAGGTTTATTCTTATTCCCAGAGTTGAACAATGTCATGTGAGGCAAACACGAGGTCCTACTTTCAAGCCCTGCTCTCTCTCCAAGCTATTGGCGGTAACACTCTTTGCTCCTTGTCCATAGCGCTGAAGGGCTCGCACTCTGTCGAGACCTTTTCTGTATTATGCAAGCCTGTTGAGGCTGGCCCTTTGTGCTGATGAAAGCAGCAGTTTTGAGATTTCCACTATACAACAAGCTGTTGTAGGACTGGTTCTGGTACAGAAAAGCCTCAGAGTTGCTTATGCTTATAACAAAATGGAAGATCAAACAAATCTTTATCTTAATATCTGGTGTGTTTACGCAACTTCCTTTGCACGCTCAAATTTTCTAGCACATTAATCAAATATTCTAGCACATTAATCCAGAATGCAGCAGCAGGTCAACCCTGCAGAGCAGGTAGCATGTCAGCCACTCTTCTTACTGCTTCCCTTTCTTTCTCTTTGCTTCCCCTTTAAGCCAAAACCTCCCTTCTGGCGATAGCAGGATCATCTTGAGGGCTACCCTCCTGTGTCCGCATCCCCGCACCCCGGGACCCCATAAAACATGCCCCATCGCAGATGTGAGTATAAAGACAACTAAGTGTTCTGCAATTAAATTCTGATGAACCTGCCATGTTTTTACTGAAAAACAAGTTTGTTCAGATCTCCAGTTTGTTGGAAGTGCTAACAACTGTGACACATTTCTCTGCTAGTACCAGTTCTGTAGAGGTGTCATATATCCGAGAAAAAGTCAGGACTGCCATCTTCCATCAGTGCAAATGCAGAAATCAACATTAGGCTTCCCAGTAGACATAAGTCTAGCTAGAGTAAAAGCTGTTCTCTGCTATTTGCAAGGCGCAAAAGTCACGCCCTGTGCAGGCACATCTCACAGCTTTCACGTCATGGTAAATTTTCAGTGTCTGAGAGGGATGTGACTAGCAATTTTATCTATGGAAGGGTGCTCTGCCATCTCCCTCACACCCGAGCAGACTGGTCTCCTCTTCTAGATGTGCCTGAACTCAGCAAGTGTCATTTTACCAGGGACAAAGCAGGTTTTCTCTTATTCTTCAGAAGAAGGCAGCTCATTACCCTTTGCACGAGCAAATCATAGTTATGACTTTCAATGTTATAATTGCTTGAAGAAGCAGCTAAGTGATCACTGTTCTCATCACTCCCCACCACATTCCCCATAAATATTTAAACAAATGAATACCCTATTGCCGTGGCTCAACTTGTGCCAGAAGAATCTGAAAAAGTTCTGGACAAGTGCAAGTGAACCTCGGTGGAGGCACATGAATTATGATTTGACCTCCTGCACAAAATTAGTCTTGTCTAGCCCTATGAGGCGTTATGTGAACATCATTTGAGACTGCAAGCATGCACATGGATGCTCTGTTACTGTTGGCTGTCAGTTGGCCACTACCAGAAACAGTGCCCACAGAAGGTTTCCTTGAATGCAGTTCTAAAGTGCAAAGGAGGAAAGACTGGGAAAAATGTGGGTACAGTGTTGTGGCATTCAAATTCGTTACGAAATATTTCCAGTCTATATTTGAACAACTGTACCAAATTTTTCGACAAAGCTCTCCTGGAAAAGCCCACTGTTCTGTTCTTGATAGAGAAACACTAAGTCAAACTTACATTTGATTAAATCTTCATTACACTCAATATGATATGCCCGTAGGCATTGCATGGGCTAGAAAGTGAATCTTTGTAAGTAAGCTTACGCTAAGTATCTTGGCTTCATCTGAATCAGGCAGCCCAGAGGCATGGCTAGATGTATGAAAGATAAAGGTTAGATCTATCTTGAGAAGCTATGTCTGAACGTACTTATTTTTGCTCTTGTTCTGGAGAAAAATCAGGGAACTTCTAGTTTCTTCTACAGGAAAACAAGCTCTGCTACAAATATTAGATCCTAAAACATCCACTGAGAAGCGGGCTTGGGTGATAAATGGCTCCCATCACACTGGACACTGTGCTCTGCGGTTTTGAAAGAAGCCTAGGGGGTTGGTGAGACGGTGTAACTTGCCTGCCTTATTTCCATGGGCTCCTTTCCTGCTGCAAGGGCTGAATTATTAACAATATACTGATACAGTTGATTTGTATAATCTAAACCATCTCCTACACAGATAATAAATAACTTGGTAAGAGAATGACCGAATGTCAGTTAATTGGCCAATAACCACAGGATGGCTGAGGGTGGAAGGCGCCTCTGGAGGTTACCTGGTCCAACCCTCCCTGCTCAATCAGGGCCACCTACAGCTAGTTGCCCAGGACAGTGTCTGCATGGCTTTTAAACATCTCCAAGGATGGAGACTCCACAGCCACTCTGGGCAACCTGTGCCAGTGCTCGGTCACCCTCACAGTGAAAATGTGTTTTCTGATACACAGAGGGAAGCTCCTGTGTTTCAGTTCGTGCCCTTTGCCTCTGGTCCTGTCACTGAGCACCACTAAAAAGAGCCTGGCTCCATCCTCTTTAGACCCTCCCTTCAGGTATTTATATACATTGATGAGATTATCAACATATGATAAAACGAGATTAGATTATTAATTACGAGATTATGAATGTAATAGTTTAGTAACAATACTAATTTCCAGAGTTTTCCAGACTGGAAAATTCTAAGAGAATGGTGCTTTAAAAGGATGAGAACAACTTAACTGCACATTTTTATTACTGTGGAAACTAAACAACTGATTGACTATTGCTGATCTCATTTTACCGGGTCTGCCAAATCGTGTAGGAAATTTGGAGCCATGTCTTTCAAACGGCTACACAGGCAGCCAGTTCCCCACAGCCTGGGAGAAGCCTGAGTCAGCGAGGCAGAAGGGCTGGCCAGCTGAAAGCTGAGGGTCAGACGTAAGTGCAGAACAAGATCAGGCAATGCCAGTACTGGGAGCTGGTTGTGATTTTCCAAGAATAAGCAAACTCGGGCTGGCGAGGACAGTGCCATTGGGCAACTTTTAGCACCTGATGGACCCTGGCTAATACCAATGGCAAGCTCTAAGGGAAAACATGCTGGCTCCAACAGCTGAGCTCTCTCACAATGGATCTGCATCTATGGGAAAAATTACGGTAGTAAACCTGGGCCACATTGTGACAGAATGTGAAGTCTGACAGCTCCCTAAAAGCATGCCTGTTCGAGGTGGAGCTGGACTTGGATGATATGGATAGGGGTGTTTGTTACTTGGTTGCCTACTAGGCTGCTGACCAAAGGCAAAGAGGAGAAAGATACCAAAAGGTTGGAAATCAAAAGACAGAGAGCAGCTGTCAGCTGCTTCAAGAATCTATCAGTATTATCTCAAGCTGTGCCCCCAAGATAGGAAAGGTCCAAGGCAGACACATCAGTGGAATCAGCATCACAGTAGTCAGGTAAGACGCAAGCCACCACTTGTAATGTTGTAATCAAGGATTTGATGTTATATTGCACTGTCTTTTCCTGTTTATTCCTTATTTTAGTGGATAGGATATTTAATTCTATAAAGAAGGCTTTTCATGCTAAGATTGTTTGCATATTCCCAGTTCCTCATCCTTCCCCAGTTGTGTGCTATTCGGCATAAATTCCAAGTTTGGGCAATAGAATAGATGGGGTGATTTATTGTGGCGTGGTTATTACGCGTGTACAGAGCAGGGACATCTAGAGCCCAAAGCAGTGTCTGCAAATACAGTCAGTACAAATACATCTGCTACGTGTGGAGTATCAGAACATTTTTCAAGAGCAGCTTAGATAATAAGTACATTGCGTGACCTCTAGTGGTATTAAGCCCAAGGCACTGTCAAAGTCGTTCATAGCAGTCTGATATGGTTGGGGGAAGCCAAGATTACAGAGGAACTATCACATACATGCTAGTTCTACGCTGCTGTACCCCACCTTACTGCTAGCTTTTTGCCCGCCCAAATTTTGTCCCACTGCCAGGATAAGATTGAGAAAAGTTTTTAATTCAGCAGAAATTCCAAACACTCAGCAGAACAAGTATCTTGTAGCAATGCTTCCATTGTCAACTAACCACACACGGCCATTAATCTTTCCTGCTGCTGTCTTCATGTAGAGAAATAAGGAAGCCAGCAACACCAGCGCAAGAAGGAATGGCAGTGAGAACCGGGAGGTAAATTCGGTGATGTCTTCTCTGCAGTGACTCAGAAACTAGAAGAGGGGTAACATTTTCTTTCAACATCAGCAGAAGAATAATGTTCTGTTTCCCCGGTTTTGTGGGTCCTGTTCCCTTGAAGAGGTGAAGCCGTCATCGCCAACATCCCCTTAGAGGGTCTGGGGTCGGCATAGCAAGAGAAGGAGGCTGGGAATGACCCTCTGCCTGGGATACTGACTTTGGCAGCAGGAAGAGGTGGGATCGGGGGTGCCAGAAAGAAGCTACTGGCACAGAGACAAAGTGGAAATGGCAACAAACGTGGGAACAGAAAACACTGCAGGTGACTGTGTGACTGGGAAACCAGGCTTTCCCACAGGACTGGCAGGAGGAGACCAGCATTCTCACAGCGAGCTGCTGGCGCAGCTGCTCGGCCGGACAGCCAGCAGGTTGCAGGACACCCTGAGACAGAGAAGTTACGTTCTTTAGAGTTACGGGGCTTGTTCCCACGGTGTCCCTTCTCATCCATCGTATTCTGCAGCCTCTGAGGCAGGCTGAGTGTGCAATGAGTCAGCCCCCAACAGCCCACCAGTGGAAAATATTTCAGCGCTCTGCCACAACTGAGAAAGACGCATAGGCATTTTGACAAAGTGCAATTGCTTGTTACGGAAGACTTGTTTTGTTTTATTTGCACATAAGTTCGATGTCACTCACATTCTGGCCTTTCTCTAGTGTACTTCTTTTACATTCATGGCACCTGGCCGTATTTTTGATGTTTTCTAATTATTTGGGTCTGTTGTTTTCTATTATTTGCTCTGTAGTCCTTTGGTGTGTAAATAGCTGCGAAATAGAGAGAGGAACTTCAAAGCAAATTATTTTAAAAGGAAATCATTTTAAATAGGCAGTGTAAAAAATTGATCACAAACCAGTTTAATCCAGAAAATTAACATTGTGTTTGCCTTATCTTGCAAAAGTATTTAAATCAGAACCTCTTTTCGTATGCCTCAAGAAGATTTTTAATGGATTTGTTTCAGGGTATGATCCAGGGTTATTTACTCAGTATATTTATTGAAACAGATACATAACTGTCATAATTAAGAAGTAAGTATAATTTTGCCTTTTGTTTGAAGCTGAGTTGTTATGGCAGGCACCTCTTTAATGTGTGTGTGAGCCGATTTGGCTTAGCTGCTTTCCAGCTGTAAGCGCTGTCTGGCATGTACTGTGGTTTCGTTTATGTTTAGCACCTATAACTTAAAGAGAACTGCTGGAAATAATCGATGTTCAACAGTTACACATAAAAAGTGTGATTTACCCAAAACAGCTTTGGAAGGTCGCCTTTAGACAGCTGAAGTTTTGATGTCTAAGTCTGTGTTTGTCACCCTTCGTCGACTATATATTTAACAAAGAAAAATGGACAGTTGAGATAGGTCGGGTAAGCTACCTTCCAAAAGTTCTTATCTGAGATGAATTGCCATCCCAAAGTTTTTCCCACTGCCTACAAAGAGATTGCTCTGGGTGACAAGCTCAGAGTTACACCTTTAACTAATAGACCTCCTGTGCTAGGGCTAAGGAAACCTACCCACAAATCTGTTTGGCAGCAGTGGATCCCTGTGAGCACTGCGAACTCAAAAAATGCACTTTTTATAGTTCACCTGTAGTGAAGATGCACAGTCACTTACAGAAGTAGGGGAGAGACAGATTTTTCTTTATCTGACAGATTTTTCCTTACCTGATTAAAACCACAGAAAATTCATGGACCATTTTGCTGGGGACGTAGATTCTGCTGAATAGGTCTTAAAGAGAGTAAAGTATGAGTCCCAAAATGAGCCACTGTTATTGGACTTTGGTTCTTCTTTTTTTCATTTGGCCTTGTCCTGATGGCTCTCTCGCTGAAAAATATTTAGAGAGGTTACTGCAATTTGAATAACTCCTGAGCTCCTGGAAAGAGATGAAGAAATTCATCAAAACAGCACAGGGTTGAATGAGAAGCGACTTCATTTGCCTTAACCCAAAGACTTTTCCCAGTTTCCCATTGCTCATCAGCCAGCTCTGCACCAGACTCTCATGACACAGCTGTGCTTCCCTTCTTTTGACCTTGCAGTCAAGATCAATTTGCCTAAACTGCATATAGGTTACCCCTGTATATGATCGCAGAATTCATTTGGGATTTCGCCTTACAGTATTAAAATCTGTATTTCTATCTGTCTGGACAGATCTTTCCACGTGTCAGATTCGTCTAATTTGTAGCTCCCTCTGGTAAATGGGTCTATTTTGCAAGAGAACAGATCTTTCATTCCACCCCAGTTCCTCTCCATCTAACCAATTTAATTTATTGGTTTCTGTACTGAACATTTTTGCTCCTTCAGTGCAAATTACATTATTTGAAAGCCAGTCTTGGTGCAATGAGTCTTCCTAACATGCAAGCAAGCTTTAGAATTTAAACTCTTCCAAATAATGATTACTTCAGTAATCATTATTTTCATCTTTCTTTCCATCTGCTGTCTCCGCAGCATCCCTTGCTATTTTGTGTTATCAACAGTTTAACTAATTTATTCCCCAGAGTCTTACAGTGACATAGCAGTATTTCCAAAAACAGTGTCTAGAATGTTTATTGCACATTCTGCTGAAAGACAGAAAGGGAAGAAAAGGCAAAGCAAATGGAATCCTGTGTTTGTTTGCTTTAACGGCAGGACTTTTTTACAGTTAACAGAATATTTCAATGTGTAGCTTAGATCTGGTTCACTGGCTCATTAGGATGCTGATGAATTTTGATAAAATTCTTGACCTGTGTGAGGATTGTTCAGGGTTACAGATTCCTCTGTAATTCCCAAAAGTTAATGCAAACAGAGTCCAGCACTGCTGCAGCCCTGGAGTGTATTTTACCAGGATTCCACCAAAGTCCAGATAAGTGGATTTTTTTGTCAGAGATCCCACTTTTGTCACTTTTTGCCGGTCTCCCTGGGAGCATCAGGCAGCCACTGTTCTCACCCACAAGCACAAAGTGCGTGGCAGGTTGGCACCATAGATAAAACCACCCCACAAAATTAACATGAAGAGCTTGAAACTGGGGCACTATCAATGCACTGTGCAACCATGTAAAATAAGACTTCAGATAGACAAATTCTGATTAATTATGCAATAGCAAATTAACATGTTACCACCTCCAACTACCCATCTTCGATGGTCTGCTGCACGAGAATTAGGAGGACAGTGTCTACCCCAGGCCTCAGTGGTCCTTCTCCTGTGCCACAGCAGCAGCTCAAACCAACAGTGAGAGAGGGCTGGTACTATGTCAGACACTAAGCAAGAAAAAAACCAAAGAGAACCTTTATCCTTCTACAGTTGAAAAGTTATCTAGGCTCTAAAAATGGCAAGATATTAAGTGATAAGAGCAATCAACCTTTACTCAGTGCCTTCTTGGCTTTCCTTTTCCACACTAGGACTGTGACACAGTGAAACTTTGGAAGAGCTCACCTTTGGAACGGTGCTCTGCTGCGCACACCAACGTTAGGTGCTAGAGACCTGGATAAAGGACAAAGAGAAGTAACTGGAGGCAGGTGTTGGCAGATGATCTCGTCCACTTTAACTGGGATACAAAGGGAACTGGAGTGCCTCTTTAGAACAAAAAAAAGTCCTGTAAGCTTAGGGAAGAAAGTAAGGGCTGCTGGGCTGTGACGCAGCAAGCCATTAGGGCTCATCTTGATTTTAACTATCTGCCTAACTCTTTGCTCTTGCTTAAATCCCTCTGAAATCTGCAGGGTTTAGCACGTGTGTAGACGTGCCTTGCTGAATCAGCACTGTAGCTTGTTATCTGAATTGCTGCCCTATTAAACACAAACTGCAAAATATACACTCCATAAACTTTATTGTCATTACAATGCATTTTCATTTAACATTAAACTGAAGAGTCTGTCTGCCTCAGCTGGAGGCTCAGGTGGAACACAAGCTCTTTCGGCAAACTGAATGCTAGGCAACACCCCTGTTATGGCAGCTCTCTTCATATCACGAAAAAGAATCTGGGATCTAGACTCTTGTGTAAGATCTATGGACCTGTAAGCGCTAAACAAGAATATGCTTTATAGCCGAAAACTTAATTGTGCTCTGTTTGAGTAAGTGCACTCACTACATCAGCAGCCCTTAAGCAGATTATGACCCTCTCAGCTACAGAATTTCTACCACAGAGGTGGCTGGGGGCAAAGTTCAGAATTAATGTGGGGTTTGTATCATATATTATGCTGTCTATTATGCTAATATTAGGATATATACTTCAACTGTCTAGGAAAAAATATATTATGGTCTACTTTCAAATTATTCTTTCATTCAGTTGGTCAACAATACTTAATTTATGCCTTTTTTAAATTATTGACTATTTAGATCTGCAGTAAAAAACTTCGTAAATGACTTGTAGTTCTGTATAGTGCCTTTTAAGAAAGATTTTAAATAGCATGCTCTCTGTGTCTCATGTACTGCATAGAGCTCTGCTCATCTTTGTCCCAAACAGCAGCGACAGAGAAAGATGTAGGGACACGATGTAATTTCTCACAGGGAAGGTAATTTATGTTGTGAGTATGTGGAAGGTCATTTGTGAACAAATGAGTTGGCAGAAGTGAACCATTCAGTTTTGCTGTTTGTGCCTTTCCTTGTCATAGCACGTCAGTTCACAGCAACCTGGGACACGGGCACGCCTGTCCATTGCTCCCACTTCAACAACCCTGGCATTAAAGCTGTAGATCGCTGTTAACAGACTCTGTGCTGGGGACAGCTACTAAAAGACGCATTCCCTTGTTGACCAGCAGTAGTGCGGTTTGGCAGAGTTACTGGTGACCCGGGCTAAGTTCTGCATGCAAGGAGATGCCGGAGAGCCATATACTGCTTGAAAAGCAGGAGGGCACGAGTCCAAAACCAACAACAGCAATGCAAAATAGCTTCTCGTACATTTTATCACAAAATTAGCCTTATCATTTTCTCCACCTGGTCTCAAGTTCCAGACTAGCTCTGAAGGTGTTCACGTTGGAAAGAGTCTCCAGCAGCAGGAAATCTGCTAGAGAGACCAAAAAGAGGCCAACGTGATCTCAGAGTATGTGATGACTGCTGTGTGATAATACTTTCCAGTGTATCTGTCCTCTGCTTCTGTATAAAAAGTGTCTGTATGAGACTCAAATGCATAGATGCCTAATTGAAAGGGTTGGTTTTCACATTCATCTGTTCCTCAACGCAGTTTATCATGCTTCTGTACAAACATTTGTGCTGTCCCACTGCATAGGTGTTTGGGGATTTAAGCAGGCAGCTGGAGGCAAGGGGCTTTCTGTAACTGTCCTGTCCTAAACGTGTATCAGAACAAAGCCTCAGAGATTGAACCCGACAGTAAAGTGTCTTTCCCTTCCTTTGAATACTGCATAAGGAATTGCCACTGTCAGGCACAATATGTCTTATCTGTAATTCACAATTTCTTATGGGTATAGGTGAATCTAATCTTAACTCGTAATCCTTTTCAAAGGTTTATACCAATTCTAGGTAAGCTGCCAGGATCTCAAGTACAAGATTTATAACCTTTCCTCATAGAAAACGTGAAATGAGCTTTTATGAAGTAGGAGTATTTAAGTTCTTTGTTTTCTCTTCTCAGTTTTCTTGTCTTACAGTTGATATCTTCAAGGTTTTCTACATAACCAACAGGATTAAAAACCTGCTTTAAAAAAGACACCCTTCAGACTTTGTCACAAAGATAGGATTTCAAGAGCTTTAACAGACGCACAGGCAGAATACAATGAATCTCATTGAAAACAGGATTGTGAAAGCTTGGCTTTGTGCATTTTGGCAAGCTCCCAACAGCACCGAGCGAACCTGACTCTGCCTGGCGTTGGGAGAAGCGCAGATGGGCACAGGGCGAGCTCTCACCTCCTCACGCTACCTGCAGTAGCCTCCCAGGTCCCGATGCTTACGGAGAAGCTCTCCCTCCCTGCACCTTTGGGGTGACGTGCAGGACTGTCGAACAAGAGCAGGAGGACAGGGAGCTGGGGTCTTCTCGCCTGCGGGCGAGCAGACACTACAAAGCCATGCGGGGACAAAAGCCGGCCCATGCAGAGACACAGCCCAGGCACGTGCCGAGTGGGGCTCCTCTCTTCCCGAAACAGAATCATCGCCCTCCCGGGAAGGGCAGCAAAAGTCTGAGAGGCTCCTTGTCAGCGGCGTGTGCCCAGAAGGTGTGGATATGGCCAGCGTCTTTCACCAAATCCTTCAGAATACAACTTTTACAATGAAATTGTTTTATTTTTCAGTTACCTAGGAACTACTGTCTGGGGATCACAAAGCTCTGTATTAGACTGTAATTAGATACATTTCACAACATCCCCAGGAGGGAAATCACTAATTACAGCAGTTTGTTGAAATTAAAGTAAGTATAATAATGGTTGGTACTGACTATGATATTATTGCAATCATGTATTACTACACTTCGGGCTATGATTGTATCAAATCTCAGAAGCCAAGAGGGCTGGGTCTGGCTGGCGTATGACTAGAGAATGTAGAACTGAACTAGGCATTTGCAGTTTCTTAAGAAGTCATGTGCTCGTAAATCACAAGTCATATTCATTTGGTCTGGAATAAATATTCTGGTGCTTTGGTGTTGGGAAACGCCCCAGAGCTTGAGAGGTTGAGAGGCTGTGTTGTGAGAGAGAGATAAAACCTACAGCCTGTCCTGATCAGCTGTAGCCATATAAAAATCTTGTGTTTTTATGGGACTGATAAATTTGCAAGACATTGATATTGGTTGTGGCAGCATGGAAAAATCCCAGCTCAGAAACTTGCATTTGCCTTTCAGCTGCTCATTAGAAACGTAAAATTTACTTTCTTCTCTTGCGTTTAAGTACCTTTGCGAAGCATCACTGACATCCGTGATGAGGTGTTTCCACTGCAGAGCCGGCTGCATCTCAGTAGGGGAAGAAGTCTCTTCACATGCAGGGACTATGAAGTCCTCTGTTAGGACAGATAATCCATTAATGTGAGATAACAACGTTTTGGTAAGGTAGTTTTAGGTTTTGCACAGATTAATTAAATGGTGTTTTAGCTTTTAACAAAAACGTATCAAATGTTATTTTTATTCCTTCTATCAAAAGTGAATTTTTTTTTAATGGATGTACAGAAGGAGGAGCCTGGTTGCCAAAAGACAGTAGAACTTCGCAGATCTGTGTAACTCACACAGTGGTCTGGGAGGACAGTTAGACTGCAGGAGAGCGAGCTGGAAGAGGCGAGGGTTTATTGGACTTCCTGCAGTCGCAAACTGCCTGCCGCTGGCCTAGCTGGATGCACCGCAGAAGTGGCTGCTGCACAGGGGACTTGGCCAAAGACTGGGATCCAGCCAGCCAGTGCCCAAGAGACCCAGCAGAGCGGCTCGTAGAGTAACTCCACGTTGTAGCTGAGGTGTAAAGCCGTACTTGGTGTTGTCGTTGGTAGCGCTGGCAGAGCTGTTGAGCTGAACTGTAGCATCATAAGTTCAGAGCAGGCTTCACGCTTGCCAAGGCGTAAGGTTTCGCAGCACAGCTGATGCCAAAAAAAGGGTGTCAGTCACCCCCTTCCTTAGCAACCATTTCTGGCCAACTGGTTCCTCCTTCCTGCTGTCCCCGGGGCCCTGAGCCGGGCCAGCCCTTCAGCCTGTGCCGCTGGCAGAGCACCTCTCTGCTGCCATCCCGGGGCTTCTCCTCTCTGCTTCCTCCTTGAACGCCATCCTTTGTTCTACCCAAAATGCCTCTAAGGTTCTGTGAGCGGGTACACACTGGGTGTAGGTGGCTGGGTGCTGGCAGCGGGGCTGCAGGGACAGCCTCTGCGAGGAGAGGCCAGGGGCTCTGGCCACGCTGGGCAGCTCCAGCAGACCCACCGCAGAGCATGGCCAAGCCCCTCTGCCACACCAGTGGCACATCTGCAAAAACGGGGTTAAGGAAGGGCAAACCCACTGTGTAGCAGCGCGAGAGAGAGGAGCAATGGGGAAAGGAGAGAAGCAGCAGTGTGAACACTAAGGCTGGAGAAGACAGAGGGGACGGAGGTGCTGCGGGTGCTGGAGCAAGGGTTTCCCTGCGGCCCGTGGAGAGGACCACAGTGGAGCAGACACCCACCCTGCAGCCCATGGAAGACCTTGCAGCGGAGCAGGTGGGGGTCTTCTGCAGGAACTTGCGGCCTGCGGAGACCCCACGCTGGAGCAGCGCTTCTAGGACTGGAGGGCTACCAAGCTGATGAGGGGACTGGAGCATCTGTCCTATGATGAGAATCTGAGGGAGCTGGGCTTGTTCAGCCTGAAGAAGAGAAGGCTGAGAGGGAATCTTAGAAATGCCTATAAATATCTGAAGGGTGGGTGTCAGGAGGATGGGGCCAGACTCTTTTTAGTGGTGCCCACTGACAGGACAAGGGGCAACGGGCACAAACTGAAGCATAGGGAGTTCTGTCTGAACATGAGGAAGAACTTCTTCCCTCTGAGGGTGACGGAGCACTGGAACAGGCTGCCCAGGGAGGCTGTGGAGTCTCCTTCTCTGGAGATATTCAAGACC
>Ga0065711_1007272_pt1 | contig 15769 bp, 15 predicted proteins | sample Hoacrofraction12_FD_59098 | JGI IMG/M metagenome (GOLD analysis project Ga0065711, IMG submission 59098) | Hoatzin crop microbial communities from Cojedes, Venezuela - Epithelial fraction 12 v2 (version 2) | ecosystem: Host-associated > Birds > Digestive system > Esophagus > Crop | place...
GACAGCTCGGTCAGGGATACGCCTTCCTTGTGCTGGACATAGGCTTCCACCTTACTTTCAAATGTGTACTTTTTACCCATAATTGAACTTTGTTTTTGTAGTCCAACTCTTTGGGTATAGTTCAGAAGACGGATTTTGGCACTTACATCCCTGGGGAGACGCTGTTCTGGGGATAGAACGAGAGAAGGGCTTGTCACTTACCGTGCTGATAGTCAGAGGGTTATGGAAATCAAGGGTTGCGAGCTCGGCACCCTTGATTTTTGTAAGGTGCTGACTTGTAGTGGTTTAGGTGACAACGTTATTTTTGCGTCAATTACGATTTGGGGGTAAGGGGCTGTGAGTCAAGGGGTTAACAACAGAACGTCTCCCGGAAAATAGGGAGACGTCCGAACAGTAAGTTATTGTGAACCAGGGAGTTAGGTGGTAAATGTAAATACACAAAAAACGCCCGACCGGGGTGGGTGGGCGTTTTTGGTATTGAGATGCGATGATTAGTCGTTGAGACTGAAGCGCTTGAAGGCGACTACCTTGGCGGTGGGGTCGGCTGCGGCGAGGACGTCCTTGACGGAGGTCTTGCCGTCGCCCATCTGGTACTCCTGGTTGAGCAGGGTCTGCTCCTTGAAGAACTTCTGGACGCGACCGTTTGCGATGTTGTTAACCATCTGCTCGGGGAGGCTTGCGGCCTTTGCTTCGCCGACGGTCTTGATGATCTCGCGAGCCTGGGCGCCCTGCTCCTCGGTCAGCCAACCCTTGGAGATGTTGGAAGCGATATGGTCCTCGCTGTCAACATGTGCGGGGTTGATGCCAGCCTTGGTAAGAGCGGCGTCTACGGCCTTCTTTACGAGCTCTTCTTTGGTCTTCTCTACGGCTACCTTGAACTCGTTGTCAACAACCTCCTTGGGGCAATCCTCGGGGCTGATGGCTACAGGGTTCATGGAAGCTACCTGCATTACGAGACCCTTTGCGAGGTCAGCGGGTACTTCCTTGTTAAGGCCAACGAGGGCACCGAGCTTGCCGTTCAGCTTGTGAACATACTCGGCAACGAAAGGAGCCTCAACCTTGTCGTAGTAAGCGATGACGGTCTTCTCGCCGGACTTGCCGGTCTGAATCTCGATTGCCTTCTCAACGGTGGTGCCGTCGGGAAGAGTGCAGGCCTTAAGAGCCTCTACATCAGCGGGCATGTTGGCGATAGCCACATCTGCCACAGCCTCTGCGAGGTTCTGGAAGTCCTCGTTGCGGGATACGAAGTCGGTCTCGCAGCCAAGGCAGACAAGGATGGCCTTGCCGTCCTGGATACGGGTCTTGACAGCACCCTCGGAGGTCTCGCGGTCAGCACGCTTGGCGGCTACGAGCTTACCTTTCTCGCGGATGATGTCGGCAGCCTTCTGGAAATCGCCGTCGGCCTCTACGAGAGCCTTCTTGCAATCCATCATGCCGGCTGAAGTCATCTTACGCAACTTCATTACATCTGCTGCAGTAATATTTGCCATAATAATTCCTTTTGTTAAATGTTATTCGGCTTTGGGAGCCTCTTCTACCTTCTTGGCGGGAGCCTTCTTTGCAGGAGCTTCAACCTTCTCTGCCTTCTCAGCAGGAGCAGCCTCTACCTTCTCGGCCTTCTCAGCCTTGGGGGCGCTACGACGGGGACGGAGGGGCTTTGCTGCGGGCTTTTCGCCACCTTCCTCAGCGGGACCTTCCTTGTCCTTCTCAAGCTTGCGCTCGTCAAGACCTTCCTGGATAGCCTTGCAGAGTACATTCAGGATGCACTCAATGCTCTTGGTGGCATCGTCGTTTGCCGGGATTACGTAATCAATCGGGGTGGGATCGCAACATGTATCAACCATTGCGAATACCGGGATGTTCAGACGATTGGCCTCCTTAACGGCATTGGACTCTTTCTGGATGTCGACTACGAAGAGAGCAGCGGGAAGACGGCTCATGTCCCTGATGGAACCGAGGTTCTTCTCAAGCTTTGCCCTCTGGCGGTCGATCTGCAAACGCTCACGCTTTGCGAGCTTCTCGAAGGTTCCATCCTCCTTCATCTTGTCGATGGTGGACATCTTCTTGATGGCCTTGCGGATGGTGGGGAAGTTGGTAAGCATACCACCTGCCCAGCGTTCGGTTACTGAAGGCATGTTGACCTCAGCTGCCTTTGCGGCAACGACGTCCTTTGCCTGCTTTTTGGTTGCTACGAAGAGAATCTTGCGGCCACTCTTTGCCAGGGTGCGCATCTCATCGGCAGCCTCGTCTATCTTGACGACAGTCTTGTGCAGGTCGATGATGTGGATTCCATTCTTCTGGTCGAAGATGTAGGGAGCCATTTTAGGGTTCCACTTGCGGGCAAGATGTCCGAAGTGAACGCCTGCATCAAGCAGTTCTTGGAAATTTGTACGTGACATTTTAATAATTGTTTGTTTTGTTTTTGTCCCGGGTCGTCCGGGTCTCTTTTCTTCAAGGTGAAGTAGTGGCCTTGCCAATCTTCAACCTTTTCCGCAGTGCGGCAACTATCCCAAAAGGGGTTTAAACCGCAGCTGTGCGAATAAAAACAGTAATAACTAACGTTTGCTGAACTGGAAGCGTCTGCGGGCTCCGGGCTGTCCGGGTTTCTTACGCTCAACCTCGCGAGCATCGCGGGTGAGGAATCCGGCTGCCTTTAGAGCGGGACGATAAGCTTCCTTGTCAACCTCACAGAGAGCGCGTGCGATACCGAGCCTTACTGCTTCAGCCTGACCTTTGGTGCCACCACCTGCGAGGGTGATCTTGGTGTCAAACTGACCTTCAGTTGCGGTAACAGCGAAGGGCTGGTTTACGATGTAGCGAAGGCTATCCTCCTTGAAGTAATCCTCGAGGGGACGGTCGTTAATCGTAACGTTGCCTTTTCCGGCTGTGAGATAAACGCGAGCTACAGCTGCCTTTCTTCTTCCAAGGGCGTGTGTCTGTTCCATTTAGTCTCTAGATTTCGTTTAACTTGATTTCCTTAGGGTTCTGTGCCTTGTGAGGATGCTCAGGACCTGCATATACATACAGGTTTTTGAGAATCTTGCTGCCAAGACGATTCTTAGGGAGCATACCCTTTACTGCTCTCCTTACCAATTCAGCGGGCCTCTTCTCGAGGATTTCCTTAGGCGTGGTGAAGCGCTGTCCACCCGGATAACCTGTGTAACGGGTGTAGACGCGGTCTGTCATCTTCTTTCCACCAAGAGCCACCTTCTCAGCGTTTACTACGATTACATTGTCACCGCAGTCAACATTGGGGGTGAATCCGGGCTTGTTCTTGCCACGAAGGACAAGAGCAACGCGGGAAGCAAGACGTCCAAGCGCCAAATCAGTTGCGTCGATAACGACCCACTGTTTGTCTACAGTTGCTTTGTTAAGCGATACTGTTTTGTAGCTTAATGTGTCCACTGTCTTGAACTTTAATTAGTTATACATAAAAAATTGCGATCCCTAAAAAAGGGGTCGCAAAGGTAATAAATTATTTGCAGAATTCAAAACCAAACTTGCTATACTGCAAAATTGGCTTGAATAAAGGCGTTTACAGCTACTGCTGCGAACATCAGGAAGACGATGCAGGCAACGATGATTCCGATAACCTTTACCCTCTTGAACCAGGTCTGTCCGTCCCAGCCCACGGTCTGGAACATGCTCCAGAAGCCATGGCAGAGGTGGAACCATACTGCAAGGAACCAAAGCAGGTAGATTGCAAGCACAACGGGGCTCTTGAAGGTGGTGGTGAGAAGCAGATAGGGATTCTCTGCCTCGCTGCCGGTGAACTCTGCAAGCTGCATGTGGGCCCAGAAGTGGGTCAGATGGAAGAACAGCAGGCCAAGGATCACGATACCAAGGACGAACATGTTCTTTGCGCTCCAGGAATCTACGGCAGCCTTGCTGTTAACCTCATAGCGCTTGTAGCCACCGCGAGCCTTGATGTTGCAGTAGGTAAGCCAGCATCCATAGATGATATGAACGAGGAAACCCAGCGCGAGCACGGGCACCATGATGGTGACGATAGGCAGACTCATGAAGTCGCAGCCCTTCTGGAAGAGGCCGTCAGCCGCACCGAACTTGCCGGTGAAGGAGTCGATTACCGAAAAGAAATTGATAGTTCCGTGCAGGAGAAGGAAGATAACGAGGAATGCTCCACTCACTGCCTGAATGAACTTTTTGCCGATGGATGAGTTAAAAATGAACATCTTTTAATCTTTTAAGCCTACAAATATAATGATTTTTTACAAATCCTACCCTACTTTGTTGAATTGTCTTTAGAACCGTAGCCATATCCATAGCCGTAACCGTAGCCATAGCCGTATCCATAACCATAGCCGTAGTTGTAGCCGTAGCCACCGCCAATCTGGGTGCCATTGAGGATAATGGTCATATTCTTAAGGTGTCCTTCGTCGTAGGCAGAGTCAACCATAGGCAGCACGCGGCGGTCGGAAACGCCTGCACGCATCACGAAGAGGTTCATGTCTACCAGCCTGCCAAGCACGAAGGCATCTGCCACCATATTTATAGGTGTACCATCGAAGATGATAAAGTCGTACCTTTCCTTCATCTCTGCGGCCAGCTGGTCCATCCTCTCGCGGCCCAGAATCTCGATGGGGTTCGGCGGAATATGGCCTGCGGGCACAAAGTCAACCCCGTCACTTACATTGGGGATGATGATGTCGGACAGATGTATGGTCTTGTCTACCAGCGCATTAGAGAGACCGGTAACATTGTGCTTGTGTCCAAAGAAGGAAGACATCGAACGCTTGCGGAGGTCGGCATCTACCAGCAGCACCTTCTTGCCTGCATCTGCAAGACAAGCGGCGATATTGCGGGAGACGAAGGACTTACCCACGCCAGGGTTGAAGGATGTGGTCATCAGCACGGGCACATCGCAGCCGTCGGGCTTCATGAAGCTGATGTTGGTGCACATCATGCGCATTGCCTCCTTGAAGACGGAGTTCTCCTGGGTGGTATACTCGATGGTACCCTCTGGAGTAGGTTCCTCCTTATTCCAGAACATCCAGAAGGGCTTGGACTTCTCCATTTCGGGGATGTCGGCAAGGAAGGGCACATTGCAGCTGCCCTCGATGTCCTTGCGGGAACGGATGCGGTTGTCCAGGAAGAGCTTGGCAAGCAGAATCACTGCGGGAATCAGCAGGCCAATCAGCAGCGAGAGCATTATCATCCTGCGCTTGGACGGGAAGATGGGGGCGTAAGACCTTGAGGCGGTGTCAATCATGCGGGCGTTGTTCTCCACCATCGCCTGGGTGATGGCGTTCTCCTCGCGGCGGTTCAGCAGGAAGACATAAAGGTTCTCCTTGATGTTCTGCTGACGCTCGATGCTGAGCAGCTGGCGGGCCATTGCAGGCATGGTGGTGAACTTGCTGATGGACTCGCTCTCCTTCTTGGAGAGGTCGCTGCGCTTGACATCGAGGTTGTCCTTGATACGGTCAATCATCGCGAGAATGTCGCTCTGCATCTTCTTGAGGGTAACATCTGTCTGAATCACCGCAGGACTGTAGGCGCTACTGGACTCCAGCAGGCGCTGACGCTTGATAATCAGCGAGTTATAATCGGCAAGAGCCTGGTCGACGCGGGCGTTGTCCAACCCGGAGTTGGGCGACACGGGGTCAAAACCCTTGAAACTATTGTTCAGATAGTCAAGCAGATAGTCAACCACATTGGCCTGCATCTCCACCTTTACGAGCTCGTCGTTGTAGGCCTTGTTCTCGGCCAGATACTGGGATGCTGCCTCGTTGACATTCATTATCTTCTGCGAACTGCGGAAGGCTGCGAGGTCACTCTCCACCTCACCCAGCTCGTTCTGGATAATCATCAGACGCTCGTTGATGAAGGCTGCGGTATTCACCGCAATCTGGTTCTTCTCGCGGATGGCGTCCTCGTTGTACTTGTCTACCAGGGTGTTCAGAAGGTCGGCTGCACGGGCTGCATTGCCGTCCTGCATGCTGAGGTTCAGGATGGAGCCGTCCATCTCGGTCTGCGATACGCGAAGTCCGCCCAGATAGCGCACGGCGGCATCGGTAACGCGGGACTTGTTGATGTGCACTTCCCTACCCACGCCGTAGTTCTTGTAGAAAGATGTGGGCTTAAACACCACCTGCGCACCGCCTACATCCAGGGTATCACCCATCGTTACATCGCGGAAGGTATGAGTCGGCTCGAACATCTCCAGGATAATCACATCGTTGTTTGAGGTGATTACATTTGCCCTAAATGTGGGCAGATTCTCCTCGTCGCGGGTGAAGAACATCCTGATTGGAGTGGAGTGGTAGAGCTCAATGTCGCGGAGCTTTTCGTGCACGGTGTAGCTCACATCGGCGTCCAGAGCCTTTACGACCTCGCCCATCAGGGACTTTGAACGCAGCTGGAGAATCTCGTTGGACATACTTACAGAGTTAATCATGCTACTGTAAGTATTCAGCTTGGCAGATGTGCGGCCGTTGCTAGGGTCCTTGATGATTACGGTTGCGTCGCTACGGTACACGAACGGGGTGCGGGCGTAACGGTAGTACGAGATTGCCACGCACACCAGCACGCAGAGCACAAACCAATACCAATTACGCAAAAGGTAAAAGAACAAATCCACCAGATTAATCTGGCTGTCTGTTCCGTTGTTATTGTTATTTTGCTTTATCTGCTTCATATTAGTTGCTTGAAGATGCCAGCAGCAATAGGCTGGTAATGACAGAAACTATGCTTACGCCCATCGAGAACACGGACATGGTGTTGGATGCCAGACGGGATATCTGACCACCACGGGGCCTGATGTACACGATGTCGTTCTGCTGCATGTAGAATACGGGAGAGTCGAACAGGTCCTTGGACTGGAGGTTAACCTCGTGCATGGTACGCTTGCCGTTCTCGGTACGGATTACGGCCACATCCTTGATTCGCGCTTCCTGGCCACGGGTACCGCCGACCATCGCGATTACCTGGAGCAGGTTCACATCGTCGCGGTCCATTGTCATCACACTGTTGCCGGATACACCCAGCACGGTGATGATGAAGTTGTCCAGCTTCACATTTATCTTCGGGTCCTTTATATAACCAGACCTCGCAATCTTCCGCTGAATCTCATCCTCCACCTCGGCGATGGTGCGCCCTTCGGCGTCCACATTACCGATAATGGGGAAGTTAATCTGGCCAAGATTGTCTATCCTATAGGGCAGAGTGGCCGATTTCTCCTTGGTGTCCTCAATCGAACCGCCAGCGGTAAGATTGAACGGCGCAGTAAGCTCAGGAGCATCACTGAACACGGTGATGGTGAGCCTGTCGCCCTTCTGGAGCTTGAGGTCTTCGTTTGGTGTTACATCATACGGGGTTTCAGGGACCATGTCCACGAGGTAGGACAGGTCGCGGGAAGTAACGCAGCCGGTGATGCCGAGTGCGATCAGTGCGATAGTGCACAGGCCAACAATTCTTCTCATATTAAGGTCGAATTCCAGTTAAAAAACTTAATTAATCAACAATTAACAATAAGTAAGTAACTAAAAAATCTGCAAATATAGTAAATAAAAGAAAAAAGGCGACCTTCACAGGCAGCCTTTTTTTGGTAATTGTGTTGTGTTGTTGTTGATTATGACTTGAGTAAGTCCAAAGTTTTTGTAGTTGTTGGTGTCGTCAATTACCTATGTTGTTTTATTTTTTTTCAAACCACATTCGATTATTTGCTGAATGTTACCTCAACACGACGGTTGCGATGACGGCCCTCAGCAGTATCGTTGGTAGTTATAGGCTGGCTCTTGCCGTAGCCCTTGTAAGTGATACGCGATGAGTCGATTCCGCCCTTCTCCAGATAGGATGCAACGCTCTTGCACCTGTTCTCGGACAGGGTCTGGTTGTATTCTACTGAACCGCGGTTGTCGGTATGTCCTGCGAGGAAGATGTTCACCTCAGGATACTTCTTCATCCAAGCGACAACCTCGTCCAGACCGGCCTTAGCCTCGTCGGTAAGATTGAACTTGTCGAAGTCGAACAGGGTGATGTTGCTCAGGAGCTCGGTTACCTCGGCAGACTTCTGCTCCAGGTCGGGTTCTACATAAACAGTATCAGGCTGAACATAAACGGTATCAGGTACAACCTCCTTAATAGGTTCAACCATTGTGATATCGTCAAGATTACCTGCAGGGGTAAGTCCATCGGCATCGTCGATACGGTTGCGCTTGTAAGCACCACCGAACTTAATAGCAAGGCCGATAGTAAATGACAGGTTGGATGCGATGTTGCTACCATTAGGGAACACCTCATTGTCAACCATGGTATAGCGAAGGTCAGGCACTACGCTTATCCACCTTGATACGGGGATAGGGAACATAATACCAGCACCTGCTGCGGGCTTTCCTGGGGTCTTGTCAGGGTTGCTTACCTTGAAGTAGCCTACGCTAGCGTAAGGTACAACTGCCCTCCAAGGGCGGAACAATACATCTCCATGTGCGTAGAGAAGACCATAGGTACCAAAGTTCGTGTACTCGTCGCTAGTGGTGATACCCTGCATAGCAATACGGCCACCAAGGAACCCACTGAACCAACGGCCGATATATACATCGCCTGAGAACCCTGATCCCTTATGGGAAGTCTGACGCTCATGATGGTCCATGAACACATTACCGTCATAGCCTACATTCAGACCGCCACCGGCTCCGTAGAACCAATACCTCTTGCTATCGCCCTGGGCGAACGCATTGACTGCTACAAGCACTGCAGCAACTGCAATAAAAAGCTTTCGTACATTCATGGCGATTAGAATTTAAAGTGATGTATTACGCCAAAGGAGGCATTGAACTTAAGGTCGAAGGGGAATCCAGCCTTACCACGGCTAGGGTTCTCGCTGTCAAACGGCTTCAGTCCGTTGTACTTGTCGGTATAGGCCTCTGCTCCAAGGTCAAGGAACAGACCGGTTCCACCTACGAAGTCATACTCGAGGATTATACCGCAACGGAGTCCGAAGCAGGTGTTAGGGTCGGTAAGATAAGCTTCCTGCCAAGGGTGGATAACATCACCCTCTGCATCGGAGTCGTCGCCCTTGGTAATGTCAAACCCGTGGCCGATGCCAAGACCTGCATATACCTTAGGTGCAAAGTTTCCAAGATTACCATCGATACCCTTGAGGTTGATGATTGCGTCACCGAATACATCAACGCTCTGGAAGTTATAGGGGTAGAAGTTGTCGCCACTCTGGCGGGAGTTGCAGGCAGCTGCATTCTTGCCCATTACGGTCACAACGCGTGCTCCCCACACTTCGTTGAAGTCAAATCCAAAGGCTACGCCTGCCTGTGAGGTATACAGACGGCCACCGTAGCCGTGTTCACGGTAACTGAACGCGTTCTCGTAGAGGTTGTAATGCATTCCACCGAAGGCGGATACATTGTAGTTCTTCGCGAAGTTGAACAGCCTTGCCTGCGCCGAGCCGCTTGCTGCGGCGCAGAGAAGGATTGTTATGATTGTGAATACTTTTTTCATGGGTTACTGCGTTACTTCGAATTTTCCAGAAGTTGAATTGTACTTAAAGGTCTTATCAGAATCTTTCCAGGTATAAGTGCCACTAGTATTGCACTTTGTTATGGAGTATGACAAGTTGCTCATTCTGCTGGTACCTGTTTCAAAATAAGCCGTACTAACAGCAGGGAGGTTCTCTAAAGTTAAAGAAGTAATATTTGTTAAACCAGTAAAACTTATCGTCTCCAGGAGATCGCAATCTGTTATCTCCAAATCAGTTATCTGCTTTCCATTAGTAACAGTAATAGTCTTTAATTTCGAATAACCGTTCAGATACAATCCAGGAATATCCTGCATGTTGTTAAGAGTAAGTGTCTCTATATTAGGGCAGTTGCTCAAATAGAAAGTTCCAATTCCGGCATTACCATCTACAGTCAGTGTTTTCAGTGACGGAAGATTGTCCAGCATTACCATGTCTGCTTTATTGCTACTCTTCAAATCAATCGTTTCAACACTAGAGCAATTCGTTATTGATAAGTTTTTGTAAACTCCAGTTGCCTTGATAGACTTTATCTTATCCATGTTGCTAATCTCGTATGACATACGATTATCGTTATTATTGGACAAATCGATTGATGTAGCATTGGTAAACCACTGAAGGTCATCATCTGTCAAAGTATAAATGCCATTCTTGGTAAATTTATCTGTAGATGCAGGAATAATGGTCTTAACACTTTCTAAAGCATTGATAATAGCCAATAAAGCCTCTTCATAAGTATCATAACCGACCAGGTCTTGATTGTTTATGGTCTTTTTTCCAACCAAAATCTCCCCATCGGCCCAAACATATTTACCATCAATACTAATTGCAGGACTGGAGAAATTCTCATTATACGATACTCCACTAATAGACCCAAGCAGAGTAAGCAGGGTTGCGTCAGACAACTCAAGAGTTGCAGCGGGAATGCTGATACCTTTTATATTGTTCTTTGTGAAGGCCTTGAAAGTTGAGTAATTATAAGTCTTTGTTCCATCAGTATTTTTAGTCACTGAACCAAGAATATGGGATTTGGTACCAGTATACTTAATAGTCTTCTCAACTGATGAAAAAGTGTAAGAGCAATCAGTAGCAACCTCAATACTCAAATCATTGTATTCTTGAGGATAGGCAAAGAATGTCACTCTCATTGTATCGCCAGCAGCGAGAGTCTTACCACCACTATATTCAGCCTTAACATACTGCTCAAAAGAAGAACTTGAACTAGGGCTGCAAGACACACTAGAACCGTTAATAGTTGCCGTGTAACGACCAGTCATCTTTTTAGACGCCGAAGAAAGTTTAACATACTTTATCGTCATAGGATTTGAAGATCCATTCTTAAGAGTAAACTGGAAAGTTGAAACTATAGGAAGGAACTCCATATCCACCCCTTCAGGTTTAGCAGCTGTAGCACTCTCAATTTCAGCTTCGCCATATCCATACATGTAAGCATAATGCATAGGATCTGCTGTAAGCTGTCCCTTGTGTTTGCCACTATCATAAAGGGTCTGAGACTGAACGGACGGCAGATTCACAGTTATAACATTTCCGGAAATTTTAGCAGAAGTTCTGTGAAGGACATCACCTATGTTACCAGCTATTGAAGGAGCAGGGAAAAGGCCATAGAACTTATGAGTTCCTACATTTCCTCCCCATTTCAGGGTATCGCTACTAGAAGCGACGAACGTGGAAGACTTACTCTTCTTCCTACTTGATTCATCAATATTTCCTTCGCCGACAGAATACTCTGCAACATTTCCGTTATATGAAATACTGATAACATCGGAGCTTATCCAGTCAATACGCTCGTAATTTGTATCATTTTCAGTAATCTTTTCGCCACTATAGGCAGTTTTCGTTAAGAGACCGCCTCCTTCAGCAACTGCAGCGAAAGAAACCGGCTCACCCTTGTGGGTCCAAACCATCGTTTCTTTTGTACAACCTACCATAGCCAGCATTGTAATAGCTGCTACTCCTAAATAAAATTTACGCATAATCGTTGTTTTAATTAAATCAAACTAATTAGTCCCAATCTTCGTTTTTAAAGTCGTTACTGTAATCGATCTCATCAAGTTCCTGACCACCGGTCTTAACGCTCACGCTGGTCTTAACTTTTGAGTCGGCCAATATCGGTGCATTCGTCCTAACCGCCAGCCAATTCAGCACGGTCGGAGATTCATACCCGATGTTGTTGTTCAAATTGTTCTTTTTCATTTCTCAAACTATTTTTATTTTTCTATTTTTTCAATCAATCTTCCTTTTTATCTGTCGCGGGCACAAATCCCGCCATTTTTGTTCCCACATCCTTGTTTTTGGGCCGTCGGGGAACGTTTTCGGCCATTTTTGTTCCCGCATCCTCATTTTTTTGGCCGTCGGGCCACATTTTGGCCGCTTTTTGTGGCCGCAACCCTGGTTTTGGGGCCTCTGGCCACATTTTGGCCGCTTTTTGTGGCCGCAGCCCTGGTTTTTGGGGCCTCTGGCCACATTTTGGCCGCTTTTTGTGGCCGCAGTCCTGGTTTTGGGGCGTCGGGCCACATTTTGGGCCGGATTTGTGGCCGCTAGGCCTTTTCCAGCCAGGCCCTGGGGACACGCGCCTTCGCGTAGAGCATCCCGATCAGGCCAACCACCACGAAAAACTCACCCTGCAGTTCCAGCACAAAGCCCTCAACGCCGTTCAGGGGACCCTTCACAACTCTCACCCTATCTCCCAGGTTCAGAGGCTCGCGGACCAAGCCGCCCTCATCTACCGAAGCATCGAACACCCTGCGGAAGTCGTCCATCTGCTTGTCCGGCACAACCATGGCCTTGTGTGTGGCACAATCTGTCAAGTATTTCAATTGCACTCCGCCGTTGTTAACCAGCGCGAATGCATCGTCGCGATTCATCCTCAGGAACACCAGGTTCGGCAGTACTGCCATCTCCACAGTGCCCTTTCCCCTCGTTTTCGCCCTCGTCACCGAAGGCACAAAGTTTTCAATTCCCCGCGAGGTCAACTCATCTCTCATCTTCAACTCCCCGCGGAAGTAGCGTGTGCGTGCAACAAACCAACTGCGCTGCATGGCCTAGAAGGTTTTCCCCGAAACGATGTTCAGGAAGGTTAGGGCCAGCACCTTGATATCGAAGGCCACCGAGTGATGACGCAGGTAGTACAGGTCCAGGTCCAGACGGGTCAGCATCTTCTCGATGGTATCGGTATATCCATTATATAATGTTGCATACGACGTAACCCCGGGGCGTATCTGGTAAAGATACTTGTAGCGGGGGTTGCGTTCCATAATCTGTTCGATATAGTACTCGCGTTCGGGACGGTAGCCGATGAAGGACATGTCGCCCTTGAACACGTTCAGCAGCTGAGGGAGCTCGTCCAGATGGTGCACGCGCAGGAAGTGGCCCACCTTGGTAAGACGCGGGTCGTCGTCTCCCGAATAGAGCTGGGCACCGTCGGCCTCGGCATCTATGCGCATGGAGCGGAACTTCAGGATGTTGAACGGCTTGCCGTCCTTGCCGATGCGCTCCTGCTTGTAGAGCACCGGGGATCCATCTTCCAGCTTAATTGCCAATGCGCAGATGGCAGCAAGGGGGCTGAAGATGAGGATGAGCACTCCGGAGACGCAGACATCGAAGCTGCGCTTGATGAAACGGCCGAACATGTTCATGCCGCTCTTGTCGACTTCGGGGTTGGTCTCCTTGTTGAATAACCTCTCCTTGGGCTCTTTAGCGCCGCTTCCCTTGGAAAGAAAGACGCAGTCGATGCCGCCGAGACGCCATTCCAGGGCCTCGAACTGATATGCGTCGTGGGCTACATACACCACCTTGCCTGCCAGGATACGGCCGGACATCTTGTCTTCCGTGGAGATGAAGCCGAGGACATTGTAGTCTCCACTTGCTTCCAGTTCGTAGGCCTGCTCGATGGACTCGCGGGTCACACCGCCAACCAGGGCGTTCTTGCGGCCGATGGACTTCTTGATGTCGTGAGCCTCGCTGCGGTTCAGGACTCTTGCGATGAAGCGGGAGTAGAAGAGCAGGAAGGCGGTAATCAGGGTGTCGCAGAGGATGGCCACTACGCAGAGCTGGACGCTGGGGATATACTTATAAAATACGAAGATAACGGCAGCGATCATTAACAGCATCTTTAATACCACGGTCGTGAGCACCTTGGAGATGGACGCTGCTGTGGCCCATTTGCGGACGACCTTGTGGCTGCCGGAGATGAGGGTTGCGATTACGGTTGCGACAAGGGCTGCGATGAGCCACTTGAGCACGATGGCCGTGAAGCCAAGGATTGGCGAGGAAATCCAGCGAACAAGCAGGATTGATAGCAGCGATGCTACCAACGACAAAGCACAGTCCTGAAGTAGTATCAAGACTGCGTTTGAGTACTTTTCGCGTGATTTTGAGCCAACAATCTGCTGATTCTCAACCATAATACAACCAACTTTTCTTCTACAAAAAACTTTTCCGGCTGCAAAGATACGGCTATTTGGTCGAAAAACCAAACAATTTGGTCGAAAAATTAAAACGTTTGTACAAACTTTTTAAAATTTTTAATTTTCGTTCGCCCCCATCTGGCTCTGTATCAGTCACTTACCACATATCGTCCTTCAATAAACCCGTCGCGTCAATTTACGATTTACCCCTAAACCCTTGATACTCAACACATTAATGTTCGAACGTCTCCCTGTTTTGCAGGAGACGTCGCCAGGCTATCCCCCTAATACTCAGCGACTTAACCCCAAACCGTAATTCCACATTACCCACACCATGCTCCATCCCTGAAACGGGGTGTTTCCAGGGATAGAAGTGCCAAATTCTGTGTTCCATCCCTGTGGCAGGCCACCACCAGGGACAGAAGTGCTTGCATCTATTCGAATAGGCATCGTAATCTCGCGACGCCTCCGTTGAGTTTGGCGCAATCGGACTTCGCCAACTTCTCGAGATTTAACAACTTCCACTTGACGGAAGGGTACTCGGCGAAATTACTGTACGGTACCAAACTCCAATCGGGAGCGGCCGACTCAAAGGAGATGAGGAACTTGCGGTCGTTCTCATCCATCATCGCGTTCACCCTACGGACCAAGTCCTGCCTTGTCTGCTCGAACATATCGTAGGTAAATGGTACGTCCGTCATTCCCGCGAACTGGTTTTCCATAGCCTCATGCTGGTCGGTAAGGTTGGGCGCAAAAGACTCGTATATCGGACGGTCACTACCCAGCAGACAGAATATCAGTCCTTCCTTGGCCTGCTCCAGCTGGTACTGCATCCTCCAAATATCAAACAAATCTCGCGGGTGCTGGCGCGAAAGAGCAGCTGCTATCTTCCCACCATAAAGAAGTGGCGTGGGTACTACCCTCGCCTCGCAGTAAAGCCCGAATTCTTCCTGAGCCTTGCCGCATAGCGGAAGCTGTTGGACATCGCCGCAGACAACTCCCCTCTTGGTTTGGTTCACCTCAATCTTTATTAGCATTGATTGGTATCGGCACAAGAGTTTGCAGACATCTGGCCGATGGGTGACATTCATCCCCGCGAACATCTTTCTCAGCCGCTGACTGATTCTGGATAATGCTGCATTTATCCCTTCCAGACTAGTCTGCCTATCTTCGAGAGGCACATACGTTAGGTCAATGTCCACCGAGTATCTTGGCATATCCAATAAGAAGAGATTTATGGCTGACCCTCCGTGAACAGCAAAGACATCTTCATCTGCAACCACCGGCATTATGCGGAGCAGCAGCTCTACCCTCTTCTTGTAGGCATCATTCATATTGCTTCAGTTCCTTTGATACTGTTATGGAATATACTCGCTCGTACACGCCCCCACGTTCGATGGACCTTGGACCAGAGCCGAGGCGTATCTTGCTGATATCCAGACGCTTAAACCATTGATGCCCTGCTTTCTCCGCCATATACAGGAAGAGCCTCTTCACCTTGACCGAGGTGCAAGTCTCCAGTAGTTTCTGCAACTCCTTCGGGCGCAGGGTCGTCAGGGACTCCAGTATGTAGTAGGCATCCATCTGGGAGATGTATTTGGGGCATATGTAAAGGCACTCGAGGAAGGCCCTTTCAGGAGAAGATATGCTGAGCTTGTGTCCGTCTATCTCCGCTTCTTCAATCAGGTAAGTGCCAAATACTGAAGTAGTTGCGTAGCGCAGATGAACTCCCCAGTTGTAGTCCTGAAACCATTTCGGAAGCCTTTCTTCGCGCGGCGAGAAGATGAAGACCTGTGGCCGTCCCATGGGTACATAGTGGTAGTAGCCCCATAGGCCCAACGCGGTTTCAGCGCCT
>Ga0065711_1011418_pt1 | contig 15769 bp, 8 predicted proteins | sample Hoacrofraction12_FD_59098 | JGI IMG/M metagenome (GOLD analysis project Ga0065711, IMG submission 59098) | Hoatzin crop microbial communities from Cojedes, Venezuela - Epithelial fraction 12 v2 (version 2) | ecosystem: Host-associated > Birds > Digestive system > Esophagus > Crop | place...
CAGGCTGCCCAGGGAGGTTGTGGAGTCTCCTTCTCTGGAGATATTCAAGACCCGCCTGGACAAGGTCTTGTGCAGCCTGCTGTAGGTGACCCTGCTTCAGCAGGAGGGTTGGACTAGATGAGCCACAGAGATCCCTTCCAACCCCTACCATTCTGTGATTCTGTGATTCTGTGATATGAAAACAGAAAACGCAGGTGACCCTGTACAGATATTGTAGACTATTTTCCTGTTCTGTGCAGCGACAAAAAGTCACAACCACAATATAATGAGCTAGACATGAACTCCCAAACTGATTCTGTAGTCCTGAAGGTGGAAGTAGAAAGTCTCAACTACAAATAGGAGAATATATTAAACGTGAGCTTGGCAGTGGTATGATCTGGGCTGCAACAGATGTACACTTCCAATATTGACAGGAACAATATTGATAAAAAGGATAAAAACCTAAGAGTCATGAGAACAAGCTAAAAGATTAGATGCCCTGCAGCAACTTAGCAGAGCACAATCCACCCAGCCTGCCAACTAGACAGGCAGGGGTCTCTTTAACATGGTAAATGTACCTAGGGAAGTAAAAAAAAACATTACAAAACAATCCTCCATCTAGAAGGATAATCCGCAACAAGATGGACAACTTCATTGTGCGCCACAGTGATCTGGGAATGCAGAGAAACCACTACACTCAAAACTTTGTAATTTAAAGTTTTCCACCTCTCATTGTAGCACTGAAACACACTTTTAAGAATATAAACAGTAATCCAATATGAAATGATACCACATAATATGTGTGGTAACCATAACTTTGGAATTTTCAGCTTTGTGTAGGTAGATTCATACTCTTAATTTTGTCTGAAATAGTATACAAGTTCTGTCTGAATAGTATACAAGGTTCATTTTCTAGTCTTAACCTATTCAATAATGGAAGTAAAAATACTTTGAAGATGTAAACATTCAATAATAAATGAATGTTATCAATTAGACCGATCTGCCACAGCAACTTATTCAACTACTGCAACATCTGAATGCTATCAGACACATTTTGTTCTCAGGACAAATTCCCTCTATTTCAGAAAAAATCTCATGTGAAGGCACAATGTCTGTTTGGATTGATCCCCTTTCAGATTGTCTACATTAAAGATAACTGGACCTGTTCCAATCTCACGGCAGTTGCTCAAGGCAGTAAAAGCAGGAAGTGTTTGAATTTAATGCAAATTTCACAAACAGTATGATATGCAGAATTTATGATAGAGGTGAATGAAAATTCTTTCTCAGTGCCTAACAGATGAAAGGAAGCATGTCTTTTCGGGACAACATGTTGACTCCTCTAATGTCATACTGTAGAATACTAGAATAAAATGCATGGTCCTCAAAAAACAAAAAAAACAACCAAAACCCCAACAAAAAAACATAAACTCAAAACCTGATATTAACTGGTTCCAAAAATCTTCACTTGGGAGGATAGTAGTTTACTAACTTGCCCTATTCTGCTTTTTGTTATCTATGTTTTAATGCCTTTAAAATTTTAGGAGGACTAGTTAATCCCATCTGGAATACATTTCGGAATGGAAGAATAATCTTAATGTACGTATTGCAGAGAGAGCTGACGCATTTGCATTGCATTATTCACGGAGCTCCTGTGATCTCTCACTTCTAACATGATCTACTCTCAGACATATTTATACTCAGACAAATCTTCATTTTCTTTCTTTTGCTACAGTGAAGATCAGGAACTGAATAAATTTCTAATCTAATTTTTACAATCAACTCAAAATTTCTGTTTATATATTTAATGCCTTTATTCTGTTTTCATAACATTTTTAGTTCAAGGATAAGAAAAAAGTGAAAATAGGAATTTTACTGATAATAGTTTAAGGCGTCAAATCTTTATTGCGACACATTCAGGAAAACTCCTGCAAGAGATGAAGCTAACTTCAGTGTTGAAGGGGAACTTCATTTTGGTGCGATTTACAGAGCGCAGTGTTTCTTCCTCACAAATACTCTACATTAGAAAATAAATCCATTATTTTAGGTGAATATATGCAGCCAGGTATTCTTATCTAAAAGGTGTAGTAATCCAGTATTTTTCCTTATTGGACATCTACCACTGTAAATTAAAACAGTGAATATTCTCACCCCAATCAAGCCATATAAAGCTTAAAATCGGGCAAGTAAGCATCCCACATAAAAATCACAAAAGCACATTTACATACTAAAAGCTAAGCCTACTGTGCCTCTCGAGATAACTAAAGCACAGCATAATTAGCATCTTGTATAACTGACTCTCTCAAAACCAGAAAAAGTCTTCATTATAAAAATCAGTTTTGGAGGCAACATGGAAGTTATGTTACCAGAACATATGGGAAAGGAGTTCAAGCAGCCTAGTTCGTAGAAGAAAACTCAGGACAAATGAGCATTGCACAAATTATTGCATTACGCAGTACAACTACAACATCAGATTACTTTGCAGTTTACAGAATTTATCTCATATCTTACTATAACATCATAAACATTTAGGTTTTAATGTTCAAATCTGATTTTTACTTTGAGATGAATTTTCAAAAATACATGCACATCAGAAACCACATAAAACAGCATTTTTAGAGCTGCTGTAACAAAATACATATGGAACCTGCAAAAGCTGAGCGTAAAGTTTCGAATTATTGCTGAAAATCCTAGCCCTGAGAGTTTCAGCTGTAAAATTAGGTCTCCTAGGAAATAATTTCACCATGAACAACCGGGGAAATACATTGCAATTAAGAATTCTGCAGTGAAATCCCATGCAATTGCGTAACTGTGAGAACGTTCTCCTTAGCTGAGTGCCCTCACACCAAAGGTGGACTTCAGCGGAGGAAAGATCTAGCCTGTGAGTTTGACAATTATTCCAATTTTGTTTCAGTTTAAATTCTCTGTTCCTCAAATGTTCAGGAAAGCAAGAAGATCACGGCACCTGCAGAGCAGGGTTCCCTAACAATAATGTAAACCAACATGAATGTTCAGTTATGACATCTATTTGGTTAGGATCTCTACCGCTAATACACTAGCTACAGTGACAGGAGGATCAGCAAACCTCTGACTAGACACCGGTGCTATGAGCAGCTAATTGTCTGTAACACCAGCTGAGAACTAAAGTATTGACAGAGATTTAGCCTTGTACGCTCCCCTTGCCTCCTACCTTGAGCAGCTCTTTCTGCAGTGGATTCAAAATACCATCCGAGTGCTATTAATAATTGGCTCCTGAAATCCACACTGATACCTACACTAATTGTGAAAAGATGAACCAGAAATGGAAGATCAAGCAATACGAGACTAGGAATATCGAATACAGTAGACAGAACCAGGCAATAAAAGAGAGACAGGTTAAGACACATCTCTATCTGGCATTACAGTAAAACTATTATTAAATTTAATACAAGAGTTTCTACTAAATTTGTTGGACTGCAATTCTGAGCATCACAAATATTTATACTGCAATGTTCCTATCCTCAAATTACAAAGACAAAATATAAGGTAGAAAATATATTAACACTAACATGCATTAAAAGAAAATGAAACAAGCTATTGAAATTGAGATTGCCTGTGGTAGCACAAGAATTACCAAATTGTGTTTAGTGACTTGGTTGCTTACGATTCTTCTCCCCACGGGACTATCTTTTACTCATTATTGATTTAAAACACAGAATTTTCTCAACTTCTGAACTAGAAGATATATTTCAAATACATTTCTTATGATCATTTAGTGGTACTACAACTTAAGATCTGTATAATGACAAAAAAATACATGCTTCTACATTAATGACCTATATAAAAAGTTAAAATGTCTCAAAACCAAATTGTTTTTATTATGTTATTATTCCCCATGTTAATATTACTGCGCATTACATGTACAATTTCTCCGATTTGTATTATTTATAAACATCTATAATATATACATTTATATATATCTTTATTTCCCTCTTCACTTTTAGTTACAGGGACAAAATAATTTGCAAGTCAAATTCCTTATCAGGTATCAGAGCTTAATTTAGACTTTGAGCCCCTCATTTAACATTTCTGTCTAGTACACGTGAGAAATAAAGCTTTCTGTAAGGAGCTATTAACATTTTTCTTATTTCACCTGTTTCATAATTTCTTAATTCTCATGTCCTATGATTCACTTAACTGGTAAATCAGACATAAAAGATCTCAGCACGTCAAATCCATGTTTTCAGTTACTGCTGTAACCTGTAGAACTCCAAGAAGTATTAAATTGGTAAGAATAAAATGTAGGACACCGGCCTTACACTATGCATGGCTTTTTTATTTCAGTAAATACTTTTACTAATCTTGAAAAACAAGAGGGGTGGGGGAACAGGCTGCAGTGACATTTCTTACCAACCGTATTACTTTGCTATCAGCATGAAAACCGTGCTTGAAAAGAGTCACAAATCAGTCTTAAGAGCCCAGAACTAATCACTCTATTTGAATCTCATTTCTTTGCTGCTAGGTCCCACTTTGATTACTGTCTACTGTTCATATGACTAGACGACATCATTTTGACATATTTTCATGTTGAAAAGCACAGTAATTATATCTCCATGTATGAAAAAAAGAAAAAGGTTGTATTTACACCAGTAAAATGGGGCAAGAGACTCAAGCATCAGCCAAGAAATTAACACGATTAACTGCAGAAACATAGCCCTAGTATCTCTTCAGTAACTTTGAGATACACTTAGCATAGCTTCTTTAATGCAATGAAATTTGTCTACCATCTGTTTACAAAATCAAACTAAAGTGACACATACAAACACATACTTTTAAATAAAATAGAGTTGTATTGTTAAAAAAACTCCACAGAATGATTATTCTAATGAGTATTGAATACCATTTTTTTTAAATAAGCACCTGTCAAATGTGGTAACACAGGTAACTACTTTTAAGGTTCTGCTATTGACTACAATCATGTTAAAACTACATTTAAGATACAGAACAGGTACACAGTAGCAAGCTGTCAATACCAATAGGAATGAGGTATCACCAAGAGAAATTCTTAATATATTATTTACATTCAGTTAATGCACAGTGTTCACACTATTTATTTCCTGTTCTGCTCAAAAAGTATATTTTTCCAATATAGTCCAAAGTGGTGTTTCAATCAAGTTTAGTCACAATATTTTTTTTTTTTAAATCCATTGGAAACTTAAAAATACAACGCATTCGGTTGGCAGAGCAGAGAACTGATTGCTTCTAAGAAAAGAGAAGCCAGGATCACCATAGAGAAATACAGTACAGCTCAGCATAACTTCATTTACTTTCACTTTGAGCAACACAGAGACAAATCGCATCTCTTAGACAGTAAGGGGTTAACATAGTGGTTCAGGAGAAAGACAAGACATTAGGCAACAGCAAAGAAAAGAAATAAATTAGCTTAAAGAATCTGTTTGAAGTGAGACAGAATTCCCCAATTCTCAAATCATAAATGTGTTTCAGGCATGCTTTTTCTTGTTAACTTCAAAAAGAAGTTCAGACCTCAGGAGTGAGAGAGGTGTTTAAACAGGGAATGTGTATGTATTACGGAGGTAATTCTACTATATGCAAACATATAGGTATTTTCTGAATACCCACCTGTTACACATACTCAGGTAGAATACATGAACTTCCCTACACTACCACTACAGTCCTTCAAGGTAAGACAAATTATATCCATTATTACATTTAGTTTGATGCAAATTCTGAAAAACATGCAGACTTCCAATGAGAAGGGAAGGTACTAGAATTAGAGAGAAAGCAACTTAATACAACTGAAACTGTAGAACAACTGTTTCACCAAATGGTTGGTTTGCCTGAATTAAAAGATAGCATTACAACCAAATGGCCAAGGAAAAGGAAAGACTGTCAGAACTGAAGCTAGAACTACAACTGAAATCAACATGTAAAAATGTTACAAATACAAATCTCACTTATTAATATAATTTACTCTCCCACGGGAAGAGCGTCATAATAAGCAGACTGAACAAGTATATTGCTAATTTTCAAAAATGAAAAGCTGGTCAAATAAGGAAGTTAAAATACTAAAAAGCATACCAGAAGAGGCTTCCAGTCTTTCTAATCTGCTGATCAACCAGTCAAGAGATCCAGAAAATTGAGCACAGTTTTTACGATTCCCTCGAATCAGAGCCGCTATAGCAAAAGAAGAGAGAAGAAAAAAAAAATCACAGTAAGTCCATTTAAATTAAAGGAGTCTCTGTCTTGCCTTTCTAGGAAGGATCCAGTAAGATACTTTCTTGAATTATTGATGTTGATTTAAATTTAAATAACATGAGTAATGGTTAGATTTAAGCATAAAAATTCCTCTGGGTATCAAATTGACCTTTACGGTATTTGAATTATTTTGGCTTTATAATCATCTCAACACTCCCTGCAAGATGTTCTGCATGAAGTAGCCAGTGTTGACACCACAGAAGTCAGCTGCTACTGTAGAAACAAATTTCTGTAAAACAGGATTCCTGTAATGACAGGAAACATTGGAAAAGCAGACTGTGAAGCCAACAACATAGGTGATGAATGTAAATTATTTTCTACTGATACTATACCTTTGTTCAAGAATAACGAGAACTAAAACAAGACAGATGTCCAGGAACTGTTTGTCATACTTTTGACAGGGCTGTAGGGAGGCAGTAACTGGTTGGAAACCGTTTCACCATCATGCTTTAAGCTGAAGACTGAACTAGACTGAATGCATGTTTCAGTACGACTTGGTGGGTACAACTGCCTAGAAATCTCACTGAACACTGCAGGCACCCACATGCCTGATGTGCTCTGGAATCCCTGCGTTTGCGTGTATGTGCATACACACGAGCTCTCAGAGAAGCATCTGTTCTCCTCCGAAAAAGGAGTGAGGCACTAACATTTCTGCTTGGCATTTGGAACAGTGCAAACTTCTAATATTGTTTCCCAATTCTGCCAACAAATTATTTCAGCCTCAAATTTCTACGGCTATTCTCAGCAGCAGAGACTGTTGGTCCTGCTAAGAGGCAACGGCCTTTTGAAATCAATGTTTTATTGCTGCAGAAATTCACTATATTATATTACAACTGTGTTTTTTATGCCGTTTCATTTATAAAAGGTTAAACTTACAGACTTGTGACATAAATATGTTATAAAACTATCTGGAAAGGGCAAAAGCAATCTTGGAGTTAGTTGCAAACAAGTCACTGCACTGCCAATTCTGTATCATGAGGAGAGAACAAAATCCAATTGCTTCATAGCCAAAACAAAACAAACAAACAAAACCAAAGCCAACCCCTAACAAGCAAAACAAACAAAAAAAACCCTTTCTCTTGCTGTATTATATCATAAAAAAACTATACCCTCAAATCTTACACAGTTAATGAATCATGACCACAGTTACTCGAAAATACTTGGGATTCATAAAAGGAGGAGCATCTTGTTAATAGACTGTCGTAGTTTAACCCAGCAACTAAGCACTAGGCAGCTGCTCACTCACCCTTCCCTTCCCTTTCAGCAGGATGGGGAGGAGAAATGGACCAAAGGGGAAACTCATGGGTTGATATAAAGACAGTTTAAAAAGGTAACAAAGGCAATACTACTACTACTACTAAGGAATATGCAAAACAAGCTATATGCAATACCATTTTTCTCACCACCCTACAACTGATTCACAGTCTGTCCCTTAGCAGCAATCACAGAGCCCTAGAAATCCAGAATTTCACTAAATTATCAAAAAAAATCGAATTCCTGGACAAGAGAGGTTTCAACCTCCCAGAAATGAGAGAGAGAAAAAAAAACCAAACACAAACACGATTCCTTCCCCGCAGCCAACTCCCATTCATAAACTGAGCATAACACCCATGGTATGGAATATTTCCATGGGCCAGCTTGGGCCAGCTGCCTGGCTGTGCTCCCCCCCAGCTCCTGCGCCCCTGCTCATTACCTGAATATGAGAAACTGGAAAAAGTCCTGGATTTCATAGCAACAGTTGAAAACATCAGTGTTATCAGCACTCTTCTCGTACCAAATTCAAAACACAGCAGCTACTGAGAGGAAAATTAACTCTACTTCAGTCGAAACCAGGACAAAGGCACAGATTAGAACTTAGAAATACTTGTTTCTGTGACTTTTTTCAGTGATTATAGGCAAGCCACAAAATCTCATAGTGCTTCAGGTACGAACATAAAACAAAGGCAGTAATAGTTCATTGCTTAACACAACATCAATAAATTTAACTTCTTTAACAGTAGTAAGACACAGATGGTTTCATAAATAACATCCAACAGTTGCTTCTTTTATTGCTCACTTCTCTGAACAAGACTAGCATCCACTTTTAAAGAAATAAAAACACCCAGAAAGCAGGATGTGGTCAGTCAGACATCAAAGTCACATCATTACATGTACTCCTGCACATTCTTTGGTGATACAAAAGGTTCAAATACAAGTATAGATTGTATGTATTTGTAATAGAGAAAGGACAGATGCCTTAGTAGATATATGGCAATCATTTTAAATTGAAAGAGGGTAGATTTAGATTGAATATAAGGAAGGAATTTTTTACTACGAGGGGGGCTGGACTAAATGATCTTTAAAGGTCCCTTACAACCCAAATCATTCTATGATTTTATGATTTTTATATGCAATAGTATCCAGTCTTAACTCAAAGTCTGTAAATGCCTCCATTCTCATCGCAATGAAATACATCACAGTGCCAATGATGTGACAAAAGCCATGAATTCTGGCATGACAGTTTTCTTTATGTGAAGACTCAAAAACAGAGCAATGTTTGCTGAAGCAAGACTGAGCAAGCAATATCCATTTGTCATCCACGCAATTACTCTATCACTCCAGCATTATTCAGAACAGAGGAATGTACAAATCCATTACAGTCAGATCAAAGCCAGGCTTCTCAAGCATTAGCTGCCAGAAGATAATTCAGTGAGGGAAGTAACACAAGGGGGGTGGGAGGGGCATGGAGACTGGGAAGTCAACAAAAGCTTGTGCACTCTTCTCCCTACAAGCCCATGGAAACAATACTTGGTATAGGACAAGTAGACCCTTTCAGAAGGAATTTTCTGGCCTCGCAGATAAGCCTTCTGGCCTTGTCAACTGGAAATTTCAGACTTAGAGAAATGATTCAGCAATCAAACCACGACTTCCTCTAGTCTGAGCCGTGATTAACGTAGCAAGAGAGAAAACAAACTAAACTGTCACAAAAAACTTCAACACTCCCTCACATCTATGAATAACCCAACCACAGACCTTTATACTCCACCACCTATACTCTAAAAGGCCATCAGTTTATCTCACTGAGACTTTAACTCTCTGGACCTAGTCTAGGTATTTTCAAATGTTTGTAAGTCATGCCACAAGTTCTTTAATTGATTCTTTGTAAATCAAACAACTACCATTAGTATACATTAAATAATCACCTTAAAAAAAGCCTAAAGCAGATTCACTTTACTTAGTGGGCATATATGAGCTAAAAGACAGGTTAAGATGTAAAATTTTTGCCAATGTTCCTGGCTAGATGCTCTTTTTATGTCAGGGCTGGACAAGCAGACATCCTCCAAAACCACATCACACAATGTCACATTTCCAAGCATTCATAAAGGCATTAGGGTGAGTAAAGAGTAAAGGGAGAAGCAGAGGGAGGGAAAATGCAACAGTAGTACTCTGCGATGGGAAGCTCACACTACAATTTAGCATTGTTTTCAGTGTGAAAGCTTAGTTTAGTTTCATGCATCTTGTTCAAATTTTAACTGTTAAAGATGAAATTTGCTACCCTTTCTGCCTGCCAATGCTTGAGCTACCTTCAAAAAATTCAGACTAAACAATCTGGTTGCCTGCAAGAGTGAAGATAGCCAAAGCGACATGAGGTTGTTTTGTTTTGTTGAAATATAGCGAAAACAGCAAGAAACATCATCTTCATTTTCTATAACAGCCAATAGAGTTCTGAAAGACAACAGACATTGGCAAAGATACATGACGAATGGAGCTGTAACATGCAAATAAACATGAGAAAGGCCTACACCAGTTTGAAAAACATAAGACATGAGGAAAAAAAGAGGTAAAGGATCTGGACGCTACACTCAAGAACCTGCAATATAAGTCATGTTGCCAAGTCATAAAATTTCTCAGTCATCAAATATCATAAATCCAGTGGAAAAAATTCCCATCTACCTCTGAAACAGTTATTCATGTAGAAGTACAACACAAAGGATAACAGCATACCACTGTTACAAATTACTTTTCGCTAAAATCAAAGCAGTCTGATGTACCTGAAGTTTCAGTCCTGCTTTTGACCTACATGCTGACCCACTCATCACTATGCTGCAAGTTACAGAACTGGAGAGAGGTGTACAGAGGGAGTATTTACCTTACAACTACAAAAACCATGGAAATCAAAACCAAAATCATTTAAAATTACCTATAATGTAGGTTGCACCCTTGCAACCTGCGTGTGTGCATCATGCTACAATCTTCTACTACACAGAGGTGGTAGATCTCAGCGACTCCTCAACCAGAATCACAGGCACAGGAACCACCTTCTACCCTAACAGCCTGCGGCTAGGTGACAGCAGCCACTGTTCCCTCTTACCTCCTTCTTTGCTCAGAGAGATTACAGGAGAAGGCTTGTGGTTGTCTCAATAGTATCTACTGTGTCAACTTGTATTTGCTCTGACAGAAAAGGTAGTGGACCTCACTCCTTATTGGTTTTATCAAGGGCTATGCACCACGTGGTGGATATCCTTTTTTACCCCCCAGATTATTTTCTTTTTCAAGAGATGATGAACCTACTTTGACTATGGAAAAGCTTTGTAACAGTACTACATACAGAATTCCTGCCTCAGTTGCCTCACTTTGCTGTTGGGTAGTAAGGAGAGTTTCTCTGAAGCGAGGCATGCCATTAAGATTTTATTTTCTGTACCTCTGAATTTGGAAGAATACAAGTTTTCAGTATGCCTTGTACACATGAAATACTGATGAATATTCTGAAAAAAGCTCAGAACCCACAGCTCTTAATTTGGGAACTAGCATTAGTAGAGTTTTTTTTACCTAAATTTCTCTCTGTATCTGTTCCTCTGAGTGAACGGGAGATAATACCTTCTATTTGTCTTATTACAGAAGTTTCCAACAGAACACTTATTAATAGTTCTAATTATTCAGATTTATAATCATAAATGGCATAAAACAACTTCAGGATAATAGCTTTGTTTTCCAAACATCAATTAAAGGGCTAACAATAAATAAGTTTCAATGCCACACACTGAGTAGCAAAGAGGAAACTAAGTATTTTAAGTACCCGTAATAAATGACCACTAAATAAGGAATGGGCCCTACAGAAAAACTAGTATATGATCATGTTTAAGAATGCATACCCACAAAAGAGCCAATTAATAATATACTTACTACATTCATCTGAGTACTTCATAAGCACTTGACTCACTTCATTTTACAAACTCAGTATTCACTTGTGGAGTTTTTAACGGAATTGATGTATAACATAACATTACTTGTCTACCTTTTCAATACCAAGATTTTATGAGTATAAATGATACATAAAGTGCTTTATGTTTTACTGGAAAGTAAGATAATAATCCTGTATGAGGAATTTGTCCAAACTCAAGCTACTGCCCAAACATGTGCAAGTTTAAAGGCAAGCAGACCCTTGCATTAGACCTGGTGTGTAATAGAAAGCAAGCAGCACAGGCACACATATGCAGCCTGCACAAAGGACTGCTTAACGACGGGGACACATCACTTAAGGTCAATGTTAATGTTATTATTTAGGCTTACTTATGGTACTGAGAAAATCTGATGACAGAGGAGCAAGGAAATGACAAAATGGTCTCTTACGCAGTAAAATTTCCTTTTGCAGACCATTAACAACTCAGCAGGAGTGAATATGCAGGCAGCTCTAGTACTGGATTAATAACCCTATACAATGAATCATATTAGAACATAAATAACATATGCAATTCAAACTGGTGAGCAAACAAATCAGGTGATTAAATGCCACATTTGACCAGGACACCAACTAACACTTAGATACTTACAGAAGGTATAATGAGATCTTCAGTGACTGCAGGTGCACAAGACCTTCACAATATACCGCGTCTAAAAGAGCGTACCTTTCCATGGTGCACTGCATCCTAGTGTAACGCGGAGTCACTGGTCATTACTGACTAATAAGAGGGGTCTTGGTTACAGAAGCTTCAGATTTATGCTGCAGTTCTGCAGCCAGATGTGTGAAAAATTGTAGACTTCTACAAAACCGACCACAATGTCATGAGTCCTTGACACAGGAATGACATGTTCACATGTATTTTGTTGACACATTTTCAGGCAGTATACGAGACACATCAGCAACAACATGATATGAAAAAGCAACCAATCGTTTAATTGAAGCCAGAAACATGCTATTTATTGTAAAAAATATCATTAGAAAAATCATGTTATTTGAGTGTTTTCAGTGTATTTTACTCTTATGTATGTGCAAGGACCTGGAAATGCAAAAATCTTGTTTAATTTATATCCTAAATTTCTACACGGTGGAAATTCTTCTATACTAAAGCAGGTAAATGCTTCTTTTCATCTGAGTATTATTTTGAGCTAAAACAATCCAAGTAACCCATAATATGTCTTACCTAGTAATTCATACAAAGAATTCAGAATAGATTTCCATGCTTCTCCAGCTTCCTTCCCAGCCACATCAGCAAAGTGAGCTGCACTGCTGTATACATTCAAGCGATCAATACATTCAAGAACAAGGTTGATCATACCCTAAAAATGGAAAGGCTCAGAATGTCAGAGAAAAAAAAAGAAGTGTTGTTTAGGTACAAACACATAAGATTTGCAGAGATTTAAGAAAACAAAACATGAAAGGCAGGACAGGTGAAACACCAGAATATATACATGGAGTCAGACAAGTGGAGTCAAGCAACCAAATGTTATGGAACAGTGTCCCTTGACTGTGATAATCAAAATTTACCATTTAGGATGGGCAAAATAAACCAAAAAAGAAACAGTATTCCAGACATCATTTTAGGCAAATTTCTACTCTGGAAGGCATTTAGGCGTCTGACTAAGTATAGGCAACTGTCCCTACCAGACAAATAACAGACAATATTAAACAAAACATGTAAAGCATGCTTATTAAACCAAAACATCCTTCTGCATCAAGTGGTTAAACGATAACAGAAGAAAGTAATTCACACACAAGGAGTAAATTATGGCTAAAATTCAGGGCACAAGATTATATTAATATTTATTTTTTTATAAAAAAAGAAAAAGGAAGCAAGGCCTTAAGTGTATTTCTTTAAATACACAGGGAAACCAACAGATCTAAAGAGATTATAAATATAGCAAATAATTTGACTTTTACAGAACAAAAAAACCACTGCAAACACACTCCAGATTAGACATCAGTGCTACAGACACGGCAAGAGAATCCTTGCAGACAACATGGTGGAAAATCAGGAGTAAAACCGAGAGAAGTACCTCTTCCTGGAAGAGATTCTGGCGATTCTTCAGTGCTCGGAGCCTGTTTTGTTTGTCTTCATGCTCCAAATTTTCACCAGGGGGATGAAAGTAGCCAATCAAGTCCTGAAGGCTCAGACTGACTGACTCGATAGGCAAATCAACAGTGGAAGACTTCACTTTCTTGCTGAGAGCATCAAGGCCTCTACAAGAAGATACAAGTCTCCTTAGTATTGGAAATAAATTTATTTTATTTTTTAAGCTCTTTATTGATTTAAAAACAAAGTTTGTTTAGATTCCAAAGCTCAATTCATTTTTTGTGGGAGTCAGGGTGGATGACAAGCTGACCATGAGTCAGCAGTGTGCCTTTGTTGCCAAGAAGACCAATGGGATCCTGGGGTGCATTAAGAATACTGTAGCCAGCAGGTCAAGGGAGGTTCTCCTCCCCCTCTAGTCTGCCCTAGTGAGGCCCCATCTGGAGTACTCTGTCCAGTTCTGGGCTCCCCAGTTCAAGAGAGATGAGGAACTACTGGAGAGAGTCCAGCGGAGGGCTACGAGGATGATGAGGGGACTGGAACATCTCTCCTACCAGGAAAGGCTGAGGGAGCTGGGCTTGTTCAGCCTGAAGAAGAGAAGGCTGAGAGGGGATCTTCTAAATGCTTATAAATATCTTAAGGGTGGGTGTCAGTAGGACGGGGCCAGACTGTTTTCAGTGGTGCCCAGCGACAGGACAAGGGGCAACGGGCACAAACTGAGGCAGAGGAAGTTCCATCTGAACAGGAGGAAGAACTTCTTCACTCTGAGGGTGACGGAGCACTGGAACAGGCTGCCCAGAGGGGCTGGGGAGTCTCCTTCTGGAGATATTCAAACCCCACCTGGACAAGGTCCCGTGCAGCCTGCTCTGGGTGACCCTGCTTCGGCAGGGGGGCTGGACTAGATGATCCACAGAGGTCCCTTCCAACCCCAAACATTCTGTGATTCTGTGACAACTATGCAACTTCGCAAAAATGATTTATGCCTGCCCCATTCTCCACTTAACGATCCACCCCTCCCTTCCCAAACATAAACTGGAAACATCAAAAATGTTGTTTCTCTTAAATTTTTTTGAAATCCAGAAAACAGATTTTAGTATTCTACCTATGCAATTAGCACTATCAGAGGCAGACTGAAAGATGAAGAGAAGTTATCATAAACCTGTTCAAAGCATCATGAGGCTGGCATGGACAGAAGTCAAAGAACCAGTCCCACGGTGCCGAAGAGGGCCGTGCTAGTCCATACAGGCTCTCAAGCATGTGTGTAACCTGTTCTTAAGCCATCTTCAGTGTCCACACACTCTATTCCAGCACTTCTTTAGCCTTTTTGTTTCCCTGATACACAATTCAAGCCTGGACTTGCTGTTGCCTATGCCCATCATCTCCCAGAAGCAGGGGGCAGATTGTTCTTATCCATGTTGCACCTGCCCTTTGCTTAGCTGAATCCCCAGCAAACCCCATAACCCAGTTTTTCCTCAACGTTGTGCTTTCCCAACCCCTGATACACCTTCCTCCTCCATTTAAACCTCATCTTTCCTGAAATGCGGCTGTTGCAGCCCAGCACCACACAGCAAGTGGAAGGCGAGGGCGTTCACCCCCGACAGGGGCTGCAGGACGTCCGCCAGACCCTTCTGGAAGGAGCAGGAGGAGCCATGAGGGGCAGAGAAAACCAGGGGTGCTGATGGCTGGCGAACATATCAACCCATCCTCAGGGAGGAGGAAAAGATCCAGAGGATCCTGAAACACTGCAGGAGCCAGCCAAGGCCCTGAAGCACTGGGATAGGAGCAGCCACAAAGTGAAGGGCCTGCCACGGCAGCACGCAGCAGGGGAGAGCGGGAAGAGGGAGCTTGTTTGACACTCATGATTTCTCTTCTGACTCATTCTCAACTCTGCCACTGTAAAAAGGTTTTTTTTGCAAGCATATTTTGAGTAAAACCCAGCTATGTAGCAAAGCGGTCCTTTTTGTCTTCACCGATGCTCCATTTGTGCTGACCTAAAGACCACAGAGCTTCAGCTGGCGGACAAGCCCACCATGATCCCACAGACACCTCCCAGCCCCACGCTCCTCTCCATCTCCTCTTTCCTCAGAGGCAGCAAAGGTCCCCGGCAGCCAGGCCCATGACCGCCCTCAGCAGTCCTCTCCCCCAAGCTGCACAGTACTCTGCTCACTCCCAGGATTCCTCTCCAGGCCACCATATGGAGCAGCAGCCATATTTCGTACTCTGTTTTTTGCTGGATTAAGACAACACTGATACATGGGGGGGGGGGGTTG
>Ga0065711_1041943_pt1 | contig 15769 bp, 11 predicted proteins | sample Hoacrofraction12_FD_59098 | JGI IMG/M metagenome (GOLD analysis project Ga0065711, IMG submission 59098) | Hoatzin crop microbial communities from Cojedes, Venezuela - Epithelial fraction 12 v2 (version 2) | ecosystem: Host-associated > Birds > Digestive system > Esophagus > Crop | place...
GAGGTCCGGCCACGCTTTGCCACAGCGCCCACCAAAAGCACCCGCTGGAAGACACCTTCTGGGCAGTGAGCCCACGATGGGTACTTCAGCAAGTGCTCCTTACTGGGTGCTAGCAGGGGCTTTCAGCACTGCTTTTAAAACCAGGAGGGATATTTTGAAAGCCCCTTTTTTTTTTTGACAGTTCGTAAAATTTTTGTGGAAGTTTTATGTGCACGCATGGAACATATATTGTTAGGAATATGTTAAAAAGCTTACAGGTTTAATTTTGAGGATTAAAGAATAAACGTGGCGCTTAGAAATTGGTTACTAATTAAACCTTTCATCTAAAAGATACAAGAATCTTGGGGTTTTTTGCATATTGATGGGTGACATGATGATGAACAGTAATTTTTACTAACTTTAATATTATCACTCATTCAAGATAAGGGGCAATAAATTAATTATGCCCTGGAAATCAACATCGGGAACCTCTCCTCGTGGCAGGATCCTCCCTGCCCCAAGGGTCGTGTCCCCAGGCCGGCCACAGTCGTGTCAGCAGGTGGCTGGGGCTGTCCTCCTCCACCCAGATGTTCCCCCTCCGCTCTCCCGCTTCCAGAGGGATTCCTCTTGCCACGAGGACTTCTCTTTGGACTCCATCCCAAATCCACACAGTTCATGGAAAGATTCCTGCTAAGGTCAGCTGCTCTGGTTTGAGTCACTGCACGGAGGCACTCTTTAAATTTTGGGAGTTCAGAGTGGGGTCCTGAGCCTACGTCAGGTGTCAAGAGAGGTGGCAGGGACGGTGACAGCCACGGCAATGCCTGTGAAGGGACAGAGAGGCTTAAGCTCATTCTCTACCTTCCCCCTCCCGCATTTTAGGGATTTTTATGGAAAACACATTTTTAATGTATTCGATTGCATCTATGCAGGGGAGAAGTAGATTGGCATAAAGGTAAACAACTGGCAAATTATTCATAACTCAAAATCTGCCCGATGTCTTTTTGTTCCAAAATGTTAGAAATTAGAGACTGCTCACCAGATGTTATAAAAGAAATTACTAATTTAACTGCTAAACTGCTAAAAGGCTCACTCTGGTAATATTTTCCTGCAGAAAATGTCTGTGTCTTGTTAAATGTTTATTGAATACCGTAATTATATTACATTTGCTGTTAAACGATATTGACATTTTTGAATAAAAAGGGGGGGTTTTGTTGGTTTTTTTTTTTTTAATCCAGGCAGGATCTATAATGTGAACATCTGGTTGCAACCTAATGTGTGGCATTGAAACAAAAAAAAAAAATCTCCCACCCTCAAAGAAAAAAGCTTTCTGCCAATGTTTTTCTCTGTGTATTATTTTTTCAAAGTAGCCCCGGCTTTTGTAGCACCAGCTATGATTAAGTACCAGGACTTTCTCACTATCAGCAAATGTTTAAAGGAAAGTAACCAGCAAAGCTTCAGCAAGCTGATGACTGGTGAAATAAGGATAAATTTAGCAATGAAACAGCTGTTTCTTGAGCAATAACCCAGCTGTTTGGCTTGGAGAATACCTGTTAGAGTTATTAATCATATTAAAAAGCAGAACAACCACCCCCCACACCCACCCCCCCAGTCTGGAAGGTATGAAACAGACATTTTCAGGGCTTTTTTTATAAAAAGGTGGCTTTGTCACTATAAGGAGCGTGAGGAAAAAAAGGAGGGGAGGGTTGGGAATCTTTTAGAAGTATATAGGGATTTAAATAGGTGCATTTAATGTTGCTGCCATCTACCAATCAAGTTTCTTTTCCTCATTTAGTGGATGATGCCCTTCTAAAACCCTTGAAAAATGCTCGTAGCGTAGCTTTTTCCGTATCCATTCCCTCCCCTCGATCTTCCTGTTGAATTTCTGGGAAGGGTTCAGATGTGATGTTGGCTAACTGCACCACTCAGCGTACGTTTATTTTTTCCCATTTCCCATTGGGTAATGGAAGACAGAAATTTGGCTCCCTTTGGCCTTGGGACCTATCCATAACTCAAAGAATGTGATTTCTACTGGAGGCTAGAGTAAGGAATACGTATAAAATTCAACCATCTAGCTGGAATGCTGCAGACAGACTTTCTTTTATAGGGTTTCCCTGTCACGCAGTAGATTTAATCCAGAGAAGCAGTCGATTACGGCACGCTTGCGCCGAAGAGACACGAGACACAACTCGAGTATTTAAATTGCAACTTGTGCTCTTCATAAAGGCGCTGCTGGCTGAGAACATCTTCAAAAGCAAAAGTGTCCTTGTATGTAGATAGGACCCAATCCTGGCCGCTGTATGTGCATAGAAAGTAACTCCAGCGGCTCCGTTGTTATTCCAGGTGGTCCTGCGCCTCGCAGCTGGAACCACCACGAGAAAGACCTATGTACATACGAAGCACATGCTTTTTGCACAATGCATTAATTCACTGAAAAGAGGACAGATACATTTGTTTTGGCTCCATGTTGGGGATTTTCTGACTTTGGGTATTTGAGTTTTCTTTTGCTTTATGTCCCTTTAAAGAATAACTAAATGGAATAAAACTCAGATATTTTAAACCTCTCGGACCTGAGCTACTTTTTTTTTCAGCTGGAACCGAGCACTGCAGCGTTTTTTAATCAGAATGCAATATTTTGATGTGTCAGAATGAAATGTTTCATCTAGGGGAATGTGAATCAGAGAACAAAGACAATCTACTTAAGTTATACTTTTTTATTTATAGCGTCAATTCTTACAGAACCATCCATATGAACAGAAAGGTGTCTGCCAACAACAAAAATAGCTCAGATTTCCATCAAAGAATTAATTCTTGCATCGAAGGCTACGTGGACTACCATAGCTGAAATCTGCTCCCATTTATCGTGGTTTACATTTTTTGTATTGAGAGTAATCTGCCTGTTGCAGTGCAGAACGACTTGAGGGGCTGGCACCGCTCCCACCCAGCCGCGTGCGACGCAGGATGGACGCGCTCCCTTCCGCCCCGGGGCTGGACACACATCCCACACCTTACTGGATATAAGCTTTCTCCTGCGACTTCTCCACTCTGCAGAAGGTTTTGGGAAGGAGGCAGTTAGGAGAGCACGTCCTGAGCCCTTTGTTGGCCACCAACAGCAACAACCTGTCAATGACTCCATGGCATCTGGCAGATATACTGCCTCATGGCTGAGCATAGGATAAAAACATGCTTGGACTCGGTAAATATTACACCAAGCTATTGTGTCCAGATACACACAAACAGCTCACTAAGACGAATCAGCACTAATACCAAGAGAATTTTATAGATCAACGGAATCATTCTTAGCTTGCAAGAGGTATTTGTGTTTTCAGACTCTCCCTTTCCCCCAGAAACAACACCATGGCGTAGCTTGAAGTCGTGTCTTCACTGCAAGGGCTTCTTGCAACCCAAAGAGAAGACTAAACCTGCATGGCAGGCAATGCAAAGGTCAGCATTAATTTCAGGCATCTCGGGGGGTGGAGTTTAAATCTGGTCCTTATGTTGGGGCTGCCAGAGGGTCGCGGTTCATCCTGTAGTGACTCGTACACTGGCACTACGGTACGTCGCGGAAAGCTGACGCAAATGAGCCAGGGAAAAAGGTGCCATAGAAAAGACAGCAGTCAGTGAGGACCAAAGCTCGTCTCCATCACACGCTGTGTCACTCCACGTCCCCTTGCTGTATGGTTTCCACTGCTGCAGAGAAGCGAGTGGGCAGCGGGCATGCTTTGGCAGCGGGTGCCAGAGGCCCTGGCAGGCTCAGTGTGGGTTTCCCGCTGGCTTCTGGATAGGACATCAGCTACAGGAATAGAAAAATGGGTCTCAAGGTACCACCAATAGCAACAGATCTGATGTGTTGACCGTTTCTCCATTTGTTTCTCTCCTAGAGGAAAACTGAATGCTGGATATAATTTGACACTCTGCACTGTGTTTCTGCTGCTCTAAACTGGATATAGGAACATAAATGGCTTGGGAAAATGTCATCCCTTTCTCTGCAGGTAGGTGTCCATCAGCGCTGATATTGCACAACGTTTTTCCTGGGTTGACAGTGGAATTTAAAATGTGGTTTGTAAACTGAAATTTGCTACACTGAAGGCTTACCAGGGAGCCACCTAGGACTGAATGGTCTTAATGATAAAAGTAACTTCTGAGATACTGCAAAGCTTCATGGACTATTCAGCAGGGAACCGAACCACCAAGTTCCTAGAGACTCCCATCTGGTGCCTCCAGCAGGGCAAGGGAGAGGTGGGAAGTGGCAGGTCTGAAGTGCAGCCACACTGACTGGAGGTCAATTCATAGGCTGTGAAGCTGGCCACCTCACCTTGCTGCCTTGGGGTCCATCCTCTGCATTTCATAAAACTAACAGGAGCACCCACTAAATTCCAGCCCAGTTTCAATCCAGTTCCAATACTGAATTGGGCTGAAACTGGCCTGGAAGTTAGTGGGATAGGGGAAAGAAGGCGGTCTGACCAGACAGACAGCTCATCCCAGAAGTTTCATTTCTTTAGCATGCCTCACTAAAAATACTGCTCTAATTTCAGTGACATAGAATAAACACATAGATAGAGGTAACTTACACAATTCTATAATTTCTTGATGGATTTTTAGATGTATAGGGAAAGATCCCATGCAAATCATCTTCATTTAAATTATAGTATAATAATATTATGTTATAATATCATTACTAAATCCTTCAACATCATAATTATTGTATTATAATTTTATATTTGGATGAGTTATAATTGTATTCATATATATGGATGTGCACATACATACACACTATGGATGTGTCTGTATGTATTTTACAGAAAGATAAACAGAAAAATCTTGATAATATTATCTACTTTAAAATGTTAAAAAAAAAAAAAGAAAAAAACCCTTAATTCTCTAAGTGTAATCCTTGAGAAGATTTACTGGGCTTTGTTTCTGAACTTTCTTCACCTCTCTTGAGCAAATGTAGATGTCCATTTCTTTGAGGAGATGATACGATGTGTAAAAAGTTCTCAAGAACTTTTTAACCAGACAAATCATTGCTGAGCAGCTATCCAATGAGCCAAAAAGAGAATTAAGACCTTTGCCAGTACGTGAAACAAATCTGACAAATATCCTGCCAGAGTTCCCAAAGGACCCTTCCCGAAGGGCTGTTCAGTCTTTGTCGTCCATGGTATGGAGAAGCACAAGCATCTATTGCTACGTTGATGTGGACGTTTGCTCTTCATGGGGTGGGTCCTGGAACCGGAGGACAGTTTCTTTTCCCATCTCCCATCCAGAAGCTAGAGATTCTGCAATGGTCTGCCTACATGCCAGTCTAACAGGAGGCAACTAGTAAAAAATGTTAAGTTATTGCCATAAAATCATATTTTTTTCATCTCTAAGATCCCATCTTTTGTGAAGTTAGGCATTCCAGCAAATTAGCACTATATTAGTCCATGAGAAAAAATGGAAACAATTCATTTATCTGTCGTTTCAGCCCCTTTTGTCCACATACTTCTAGGCTGATCACGGTCGGAAAGTCATTTTGCAGAACTTTGTGTTAGTGCATTGATTTGTAATGCACAGCTTTTTCTCTTCACCTTCCTTTCCCTCGTGTCTGGCCGGTTGAGAGCACCGTTTCTGTTGCCTGGCTGCATTCATGCAAAACAATTCCTTGTGAAATACTTGTGAATGCATCGCTGTTAATTACATTACAATGGGGACAGAATAGCCTCCAAACAGCGTGTATTTATTTTTAAAGGACTGTACCTTAGTAGCATTTATTACATCTCTGCCCCCTCATCTAAATTCTAACAATGTTTCATTAGTGTTCCTACTTATTTATTTACTTTTACAGAGCAAGGATGCAAAGTTAGGCTTCAGGACCCAAAGCTTTGTTTTATGTACAGTTCCCAAGTGCAGCTGAATCCAAGGAAAAATACACTAGAAGGTAGAAGGCAACAACTATTTGGAGCTTTTTTGGCTTGGATATTTTTTGTTCAGATACATTTTTATTTTCACGAAGAATTCAAACACGCTTGCTTGAACAAGGCCATCTGCAGGCTTTCTAAAGACGGTCATCTTGTTCTTTCAAGTCTCGATTCTTCAAAGACTTAAATCCATATTAAATGTTACACTTTGAGTTTGGTCTCATTGACTTAAAGAGGACTCCCTACCAAAGAGGCAAGCAGTGGGGTTGCAGTGGGAAGTCCCTGTTTGCCATTCTTGGTCAACAGCGGCATCAGAAGGACACAATGTGCCGTACAAAAGTGTATTGACCAGCAAGATGTCCGTCTGTCTGTCTGCCTCCTGGCTTCCCACTGCTGGAGCGAAAATCCCCAAACTGGTTCTGCATGGGGACTCATAAATTGGGACTCCTCTTGAGCGGGGCAGATGACAGAGCCTGCGCAGGGGGGTCAGCGACTGCAGCCTTGTAGTTCACCTCCTTCTGCCATTTAGCTTGATGCAGCTAGGGATATTTTATTCTTTTTACCTGAAGAATGGCGGCATGCTCTAAATTTTCTCTATTTTTTCAACTATTTTAGTCTAATAAAAGATAATGCCTCTCTCTACACACCTGGGCTTCGTTATACCCGTAGACTATCATAGCTGCAACATAACTTACAAAGCGAAATGCTTCTAAAAAATAACACGTCCATTTTTTTCTTTTGATTTTCTTATAAAGTTGAAGTGAAATGTCAACATTTTTATAATCCATGAGTACTGTGAGCAAAAGCAGGATGTAGAAACGTTGGTGGTCTGATCACTAATTGGTTTAAAAGGCAATAAAGATAGATTGTTTCTTTTCAGATGCTGCAGTCACTTTCTTTTCCTAACTCATAGTACTGCTAATCTCTTATAGCAGCAATAGTTCTACATGGGTCTGTCTCCTTGAAAAGGTCCTTATAAGGCTTTGTAGCTCCAAACCAGCTTTCTCTTAGTACCTACTTGTTCTTGGAAGAACCTTTTTTGTCATGCTATGCAAATGAAAAATTAAAGTTAATTCCTCTTCTTAGCACTCTGAGCCATTACATCTGTGAGCCAGGAGGACCAAGACACCCATGAATATGCAGTGAACTGCACTAGCACTGTAGTGTTAGAAGGAGCAAACGATGATACACAATCCTTCAAGTCAACAGAAGGACCACTGGGCATCCAGAGAAGGCCAAACCGTTTCTCCATGTTCAGTTGTTTTGCAGGCACTGGGACAGAGGCAAGTTTGCATCTGAAATGAAATGCAGTGCACAGAATAATTGTACACCAGACATGACGTCAGAAGATCTGGATGGAAACAACTCTTCCTGCCTCCAAATCTAGTTCTGGGAGAACATCCTGCTGAAAGTCCACACGTAAGATCTTTAGAGTAGGGGTTGCTCTCTCTAGCACCATGGCATTTGCTGGGAAGGCAAAAGCAATTGCATGATTTTGGTCCGTAATGAAAGTAATAGGAAGCTGGTGGAGGTTTCGGATTCTTCTTTGAGTAAGAGGTGTTCATGACAGCTGGAATAAAAGAGAGTTTTTTGAAGGCCCTGAAGTCAGGTCAGAAGAGAAACTGATACCTGAAGCCGTCTCTGGTTTGGGTGCAAGTGGTGTAAACCAAGCCTCCAAGAATAAATGAGATGCCTAGGGCTGACCAGGTTTATGCTGTAGCAGAAGCACTGACAGCTAAACTAAGGGTTAGAATTAAAAAAAAAATCTGTCTTGGTTTATGAACTTCAGTCATGAACATTAACCTGACCTAACAATAGCCCTGCTCCAAAGGTCCCGTCCCAACTAAAGGTCACCCTGTGACTCTAAGTATGATCTTATGCTGTAGTGTCTTTTGCAATACTGATGAGCTATAAAAATTCCCAAGCTACAAACATTCTGCATCACGGGGGACTGTGTTTGTTCAACAGCCTCTAGCACGGTGGCCTGGGCAATAGCTTCATCAGATTCTACTTTGCTATTTTATTGTGCATGCTCCCTATTGCAGAGTCATTTTTAAATCTTGCAACCAAAAAGATTTGTTTCTGCAGCTTCTCATCTCCTCTTTTCTCTTGTTTCTTTTACCACATGTTGTATGTGCATACACAAACTGAGCACCACTCGCAATTCTTCATTACTTACATCATCTACGCACAGAGAGCTATCTGCCAGTTATGGCCTTTCGTTATAGAAACACAATTGTAGTCTGCAGAAATCTAGTGCTAAGCCTCATTTCTTTCTTTCAAGACTTGGAAGAACTTATAAATCATCAGAAAGGGAGCTAGCAAAGACCATATTAAGCCAGTATCAGCCTGATGTAAATACTTCTTTGACAGAGCCATCAACCCTCAAACCGTTACGCTCGCTGCTTATCCTCTAGTGTTGCAAAGCTATTTTGGCTAAAATATATGGAAATCTATAGAAATCCCTTTCACCTGGTATTGTGGTATCTTCAGGCACTTACATAGGAGGGTGGTCTCACGGTTACAGCATTGGACAAGAAGACAGAAGAGCTTGCTTCTTTCCCAGCCCTCACCCAGATTTTTCAGCAGGACTTTGAACAAGTCATCAAAGCTGGTAGAACTGGATGGACAGAATGTTGGCCAGAGTTCAGTATGGACAAAATCAGCAAGGGTAAGAAATGAGGGAGGCAAAACTTTCTCTGCCTCGGGCACCTACTCTCTTTGCCTTAAAGTAATGGGATGTACTTTACTGATTCTAAAGATGAAATTTAACTATCTCGTAGTTCTATCACTATAGTCAAGGAATGTTTTCTAGATTGTGCTGTATCGGTGGCTTTCTATGAACTTCTGCAGATAACCGTGTTTGCCTTTTCCTTGTCTTCCCCCCCCTTCTCTTTTAGACCTATCACTCTAAAATGCATTGCATTGTCTGGCATTAGAAAGATCAAACGGCTGAATCCATCAACTTCACATTTCACCATTGATAAAACGAGCCATAATTAGAGATTTACATGCTTATTCATTGCTATTTTTGCATAAATATATACATGCTTTTTTTTTCCTCAGTGCTTTTATAAGCCTCCAAATGAGGTTGATTCCTCCCGCTGAGAGATGTAATTGTTGGTGTGTGTTTTCCATGGGAACGATGAAAGCCAGCCAGAGTGACTGCTGAGTGAACTAGAGCAGCCCGGGATTATGATGAATGGCAGTCGTGAATGATCAGTGACTGATGCAAGCAAAACCTCACGGAGTCTGAAGCTCCTATAATTAGAGGGACATGATACTTCAACTGAACATTTCCATGTCAAACATGGGACAAATATGATATTCGTCTGTAAGTACTGAAAGCTTTGGAGCGAGAAATTTGTTAGTCGCAGAACGGCGTGCGGTTCCTACGCAGCAAGGTGAATCACCCACTGTATAGCTCCAGCAGAACAGGGCTCGTTTACCCCAGGGCTGAATTAGACCCTTGAGAACTAAAATGTTCAGAAACGTTCCTTCAGAGCTTGAGCTGACCCTGGTCACACAAAGTCCTCCCATCCCATTACGAAGTTTTGGTCTCATCACTAATCAAGAAGCGATCCTTGTCTTCCTACAGCTCCTCATATCTGCTAGGCTCCACTCTGATGTACCTCAGGAAACATTACCCTGTGCTCAGGTTGCTGCCTGGAAATAACTTACTTGGCCCCTTGACTTTGAATCAATAGCTCGTTGTTTTTTTTTATTTCTTGGCCCAGCAGAAGCTATGGCTCACAGATTACGGGGTGGTTACGTCAGGGTACGTCAGGCGGCAGCTGGAAAGCTTACCTCTAAGGACAGGATTTACAGAGCTGATGATCGTACTTAAAAGGATGTGACCCATACACAGGAAATCATGGAGATAAAGAAATCCTGCTTTTCTAGTAAAACTCATTTCTAGTGAAATCTAAGAGTTTCTGAGGCGTAACTCAAACCTGACTGTGAGCAAGAGTAGGCAATAACAGAACATCGCTTCTGGAGGAGAAACCAAGCAAGTCAAAGTAATTGGCTTTAATCAGAGGAGATGGAAAGTGGAGAGAATATTGGTTTTTGAAGGCAGAACATCGGGAGTGCAGACCTTTACCTCCTGCACAAAGCAGTATGTATAATCAGAGTACTGGTGGCATAGAGTGGACCTTAGGTTCACCTCAGTCCTCATTTCCTGAGGTTCTTTTGACACCACTGAAGTATATTAAAGACAATCTTCTCTGGCAGTATTTCAAGAGAGAAAGGATATTATGACATGCAGCAAGAGCAGAGAAAAATAAATGATCATCAGTAACGTCCTTTTAACATTGTGTGTGTAAAGGGGGAGTGTGAGCATGTGCACACATGTAAGTAATCTGAATTTAAACTGATTTTGGATTAAATGCTGTCAGATGCACAAAACGAACAGAAAACACTGTTTCTGGTCTGCATTGCCCACAGTTGGGTAAGCTTGGCTGGAAACAACTCTAAGTAAAGCAAAATACTAGAAGAACAATTCATATTGGTGCCGTTCCTTTAGGAGAAACGGCTGGTAACCGGTTGTGGTGCTTCACGCAGGCTTTGCTACATCTCTTTTGCTTTGCCTCTCTAAAGGAAAATAGATCAGGGCCAGCACACTGTATACATTAGCAGGTTAACATACTGGGCCGTACTTGCACTTTATTGTAAATGTTTTTTGTACTTCTTCTGAGTCTGTGTTTACCTTGGGTATTTTCTTAGTTCACACATGTGAAATAACAGCTGGGACTTGCCAAAATATAGCAGTCGAGTGCTGTACATGTAGTAGCTTTAAAACTAACACAGGTGTCCTGGATCCCTTACGCAGAATAAACAGCAGCACACGATCAAGAGCGTCTGACTCCTGTCCTCTGGAAAGGACGTGTCTTGGAACGCCTGATCTGACAGCTGCTCTGGTCTCACAAGAAAGGTGCACCACATGGGTGACATGCTCTTGATTTGTACAAACAAGTAGACCACCTTCTTTTTTTTAATAGAAATGGAGCATCATAACCTGACTCTACCGATTTCCACCCTTCTTCTTTTTTTCAAAGGAAAGGCAGGTACATTTAACGAGCTCAGTTCACTCCTGGGTCACACCAGGAGAGGAAGGACAAGACCTCCGTCACCGGGAAGACCACCCAGAGAGAGGGAAGCTGCACTCGCCCAGGAGGGAGGTAGGGCAAGAAGATCCCAACGCTGTTCCTCCAGAGCCCAAGCCACGAGTACCAGCAGCCTCGCCCGCGGCAGCCGTGCAGAAGGGGCTGTTCCTCTTCAGTGTGAGTACCCCTCATTTCCCCTGTGCTGGCGAGGCTGCCTGCGAACAAGAAAACACAAACGCAAGGAGCCACTTGGGCTTTTTATGGTGGCTTTTCCTTTTGTTGGGAGTTTTTGTTACCATGATTTTACAACGTTCTGCTGTTGCTCTATCTGAAATATCGGGGTGACCTTAGAGCAGCCTTCCAGTACCTGAAGGGGCCTACAGGAAGGATGGAGAGGGGCTTTTCACAAGGGTGTGTAGTGATAGGACAAGGGGGAACAGCTCTAAACTAAAAGAGGGCAGATTTAGATGAGATATTAGGAAGAAATTCTTCCCCATGAGCGTGGTGAGACACTGGCCCAGGTTGCCCAGAGAAGCTGTGGCTGCCCCCTCCCTGGCAGTGCTCAAGGCCAGGTTGGATGGAGCTCTGAGCACCCTGGGCTGGTGGCAGATGTCCCTGCTCATGGCAGGGGGATTGGAACCAGATGATCTTTAAGGTCCCTTCCAACCCAAACCATTCTATGATTCTATGAAAGAGAAATAAAATAGAACAGTAATGGCAGCTACTATACACGCAGAGGAGGATCTTGCCATGGGTTTGCACCGCCGTACCCAGCTGGGATTCAGTAAACACTCAAGAATCCCACTGATACTGCACAGAAGGAATGGGAATTGAGGACAAAATTTAGGGAATTTTGTTCTCAGCGCAGTTTTGGCTCCACAAACGTGACATACACAGAAGTGATATGCCCGGGGGGACATCTGTGCTATCTTGTTGCCTGCATCAGTGACTGGAAGAAGATAAACAAGCCCAGGCACACACAAGAAAGAGGAGCAGCTGGTTGCCTTCGCCAAAGCTGTATTGCTTTGCAAGGATACCATTCAGAGTAGCATCCAAAGTATTGTCAGTGAAGACACTCACTTGGCAAGGTGACTCAGGAGGAAGCTGCATTTTGCATAGGAATTTCATTGACCTACACTTTCTCACGAACGTGTATGATTCATCCTGTCTGTTAGGACAGAAATTGAGCTGTCAGAAAAGAACCGTCAATTCTCTGGAATCAATGTACTCAGTTTAAGAATTTATGAAACTGGACAGAGGTTTCCAATACTAAAAATACAGCTAATTTTGGCAAATGCATTTGCATTATTATCTCTAGCATATGACATCCAACGGAAGTATCTGGGGTTTTGCTGTCATAAAAATAAAAGCTGGGAATTTATTGCTAATTACACTATGAAAATGTTTTCCATAAAGAGTATAAAAAAGTTTCTTAGAAAGGGCTAATTATGTAAATGTCCAATGCCAAAAGACTTGTTTTCACTGCAGCGCTAACCTAAACTAAACTTCAGCCATTGCCCATAGCTGCACGGGGTCTCCGTGCCTGAAAGGTCGGCTGCTTTTTCCAGCTGTATCAGTTGATCTGACGATAAGTACTGCTTCTCCTTAGAGCTTACCTTGCTGTTTTTGCAGATATCACAGCTCAATAAATCTTCTTGAACGTTTTGTCCTCACCTTTCTGTGGAGGTAAAAGTGTCTCGGATTCAGATCTAGATTCCTGAATGCTTTTCTTGTAGATGCTGTATTTAGTTTCCCGCATTGTGCCTGGCCAGGCGAGGATTAGCACGGCATTAATAGATTGCAGGAGGATCAAGGAAGTGGATTGGAGCTGCTTCACAACCCAGAACGTTGATGATCCTGATGGTAAACTCCCCTGCTTGGGGACATGAGATGAAGAAAGCAAGATTTAATGAACTGCTTTGAGAAAGGGCTAAAGCCAGCCTGTCTCCTGGTTTCCCTGGATATTTCAGCTGTCCCTTGGGATAACTGTATTTTAATACAATGCCAGCTTTCTTTTTAATATGATCCTTGAAATTTCTTTTAGGCCACCTAAAATGTCATGACTTTTTCCTTCATCAATCAAAACATATTTTTTTTAACGGCAGGATGTTTGTTCAGTAGAGCTTGCTGTTTTTCTTTCATTGATTTTCTTTTTAACACGCGGTTGCTGAAAACTTAATTTTGAGTTTAGTCAGCTTTGTTCAAGACGCATTGCTGTTCCAGCTAGAATTTGTGGTCTGTTTTCTGCAGTCCGGTGGAAGGGACGTACGGCATGATGGATGGTGTTTGGAATGAAAAGCCGAGTGAATACAAGCACTACCAAAGCTGCTCTCTCGATCTGAGAAATCTCTTTCTTTGTTACTTCTTGATCACAAATTTAGAGCAACACATTGTTGGAAAAAATCCCCTCTGAAAAATAAACGCTACTTCAGATTTAGCAGTAAGATCCAACTTGTGTTTTTTGCCTTTTGTATAAAATCCTTGTGAACATAAAAACCTGTTGAAAGCAGGGAGATGGGATGTTCTTATCTTGACTTTATGCTCACTTATTAGTCTTTCTATATAAAATTCTTCCCCTGGACAATTTTGGTCTTATCTATACTTAGTGTTGCCCACTCAATGTTAGTAGCAAGCACTGATTGCTGCTACTTTTTTATTCCTGCCTAGGAGAGCCCACACAGTCCCCTAATTCCTGACAGATTAATTTGCTGCCTTAGAAAACTGCATATAGTGGCCCAAATGCACAGTGCAAAGTTTTCAGCAAGGCAAGAATGTATTATTACCATAGGTAATCTCCTGAAATCCAGTTATTTGGAGATTATTTCTTATTCTCAGATGGGAAAAAAGTGGCCAGCTTGTCCTGCATCAGGGTCCAGGGAAATGTGGTCCGTGGGCAGAAGGTCTCTGTGTGGTGGCAAAACCAGACTTTAGGTGATACCTCATACAAGGCTTTGGTGGGAATGTTGTGTCACTAATTCTTCCTTTCTGTCTAGTTTGGCTGCTGTGCTCCTTTTTTTTTGGCGATAATTCAGAGCAGGGCCCACGTGTGATTGCCAGGGTGTTCCCTTGGGTGGTGGCAGAGGAACATGTACCGCCAACGACTATTTCACGTTGTACTTTTGAGAGCTGTTGTCTGTATTCATACTGGAGGAAAATAAGCTGTAAGTGCCTAAGCACCACGCCAGCTTGGTTGGGCTTTAAGAAATGAGGAACCGTAGGGCACAGCCCACTTCTCGTACCCGCTGTGCAGAGTAAAACAAATTTAAAATAGACGTGCGCTGCCTCCACGCTGTTAGCAGCTGGCACGCTTTGGAGAGGGCGCAGATGACGTTCCTGAAGCTATGATTTTTGGTCTGTGTTCCCAGGTCACACAGAAAGCGAGCACGGTGCCAGCAGGGCTGATGTCACGGGGTCAGGTCTGCGCACCCAGAGACACGGCAGAGTGGCCAGGACTGAAACGCGCTGACCGGAAGGGACGCGGCTCTGTAACTGCAGGACGGTGACACCTGGGGACCTCCACATGGGGTGTATCTTCTCCATGTTCCTGCTCAGTTGCGTGAGTATATGTGGCCTTGAAAAGCATTGTAGTGTTTGAGACTGGAAGATACTAATGAAGCAGGATCTTGCAACACCATATTGATTTGCATGCTTAATTTAAATGCTGTAATTGCCTGCCCGGCGGCTGAATTAGTGTGGCATGAAATTAGCATGAAATACTGCAAGTCCCAGCTGTAAAGCAATCAAACGAACTGTCTTTTCCACAAGCACATTTAGCTTCGAGAGGCTGAATTCTCAGCTGGCGGGAACCTGTATGGCCCCTCGTTCCAGATGTGGCTCTGCACCAGCTGCGAATCTGGCCCCAGTAGCTTTATGCCTCCTACCCTAGCAGTGCCGCTTGGTAAAAACGGGGTGACGACCTTACATGTAGGCAAAACGTTAGGTCGTGAGGTCTCAGAGGTCCTGGAGGAGCAATCATAGCCTTCCAAGCAATTGGAAGGCTGGAGAAGTCAAAGCACGCCGACCCAACAGCATAACCTTGAAAATACAGTGAAAAATAAGGGAGTTAATGAATTGCTGAGCACAGGCAGATCTGGCCCCCGTACCTGCAGAAGGGGTTGCTAGCCGATGTGATTATCTTGCCGATGACACAGAAATCTGCTGGGGAACAAGCTGTGCCTGAACCATCACTCCAACCCTGCCAGGTTCCCCACGACACCTCTCCCCTCACATCCCCACTCCCCCCCTCCTCTGCCAGTGCTGGTTGCCTGTGAGGGACAGGAACATGTGAACCCGCCATCTCACTCGAGGGAGTGTCACCACGAGCCAGGAGCTTCCCAAGGGACCAGCACCAGTGGCTTCCCAGAGCAGCTCCTGTCACTGATTTCAGGAGGGTCCACTGCTGCTCTCCAAAAAATGCATTTCTAGCCTTCACGGTTGCAGAGGAGAACGTTGAAAACTGAATTCCCAACAGCTCGAGAAACAGAGGATAAATCAAAGGAACCCCATTTTGAAGTCAGAGCTGCTTTGGTTTTGCTTTCTTGCTTTCCCTCCAGCTGCAGCTGAACCCCAGGGCTGCTGCTTTGCAAACAAGGGGCAGCTGCTGGGGCTGGTGAGCGGCGCTGGGGCGAGCTGGGCCTCTCCTCCTCCTCCTCCTCCTCCTCCTCCTCTTCTTTCTCTTCATAAACTGAAGCAGAGGAAGCTCCAGCTGAACATGAGGAAGAACTTCTTCCCTCTGAGGGTGACGGAGCCCTGGCCCAGGCTGCCCAGGGAGGCTGTGGAGTCTCCTTCTCT
>Ga0065711_1010412_pt1 | contig 15768 bp, 10 predicted proteins | sample Hoacrofraction12_FD_59098 | JGI IMG/M metagenome (GOLD analysis project Ga0065711, IMG submission 59098) | Hoatzin crop microbial communities from Cojedes, Venezuela - Epithelial fraction 12 v2 (version 2) | ecosystem: Host-associated > Birds > Digestive system > Esophagus > Crop | place...
GTGCCCGTTGCCCCTTGTCCTGTCGCTGGGCACCACTGGAAAGAGTCTGGCCCCGTCCTCCTGACCCCCACCCTGCAGATATTTAGAGGCATTTCTAAGGTCCCCTCGCAACCTTCTCTTCTCCAGGCTGAACAAGCCCAGCTCCCTCAGCCTTTCCTCGTAGGAGAGATGCCCCAGTCCCCTCATCATCCTCATAGCCCTCCGCTGGACTCTCTCCAGTAGCTCCTCATCTTTCTTGAACTGGGGAGCCCAGAACTGGTCATGCTTTCCTTTTCCCGATGAATTAATATTATCAGAAATGCACGCAAGTGAATTGCGAGTGATTCAATGGTTTGGGAAGTGTAAACGTGTACACTTCTGTCTAAATTTGCTGTAACCCTGTAGATTCCAACCAATGTTGTTCGGAGACCTTTGTGTTTGCTTCTTTCAGGTTTCTACATTCAAATAAATCAACAGCTATCGACAGCTATTGATTTTCTGTTTTATGCACCTGGGCCTGACTGAATTTGGGATATAATTTGCATTTTTCTCTTTTGCAAGAAAAGATTTCAATTTATTGTGGGCAATTCTATTGGCATCAGGCAGTTTTGTACAGAAAATGGTTTGACGTTGCATGTGTCCTGTTTTCCAAAGGTTTTGCTCAGCAGCGTGTTTGTACAGCAGAATACTTTCTGCTGTTCTTCCTCGTACCTGTTCTTTCAATAAATACCGTTTCACTGTGATCTGACAAGCTCGTACTGCTCCAGTGCAGCAACTTGCCCGTACATATTGTGGTGTTGTATTAAAGAGCTCCCTCATTATTTCGGTGCAGCGTATATCTCCAGCATTTGTCAAGGCTTGTTCAATTCAAACATGTTTGTCTTATCAGAGGGGGAAAAAACAACAAACCCTTTAGAACTGTCACTGAGGACAATTAATAATATTTAAAAAAACACAAAAAACAAAAAGAAGAATAGCTTACCATAAGGAAAGCCTTGCTATTACGGCACCAGTAAGGAAATAAGGTGTTGGAGCCAAGTTGGAAAGGAGCTCCATGTCCCAGGCTGAATGCATGCCCAAAACGAGGAGCGTCACGTAAAGACGTGGGTGACGCCTGGAAGCGTCAGGGATGGGAAAGCTCCCGACGCCCTCCCTCAGGGACCGACCCCTCTCCAGGCGAGCGGATGGCTGAGAAACGTGCTCTCCTCCTCCTTAGTGCCTTTTCACTGTAATGGAAGTATTTCACGAATGTTTAAGTCATCTGCCAGGAAAACTTAAAATCCTAGTGAAAAAATCTCCAGCGGTATTCAAAAAATCCCCAAGTGCCACCAGCTGCATGACTGTTTGGAAGACCTACATTAAAAGTTGAATAGATATAGTTTTCCTTATTCAAAATTCACACTTTTAGCCAAAAGTAGCTAAAAAGCTGAATTTCATACTTTTTGACCATTTTGTTTTTCATGCCCGCAGGTGGAAGAGAGACAAAAATTTAAAGTTCTTTGCCTACAAGACTTAATATTAATCTTGTATCACTAATACTAATTTTTTACTGACGTAGTCTCATTCACATCACTGATGCCATAGAAATCACACAGGTTTTGGCTCTGCTCCGGAAAACTTCCATGGAGCTCTGGTAAGGCGAGGAGGATGTGTCATTAGCTTTACACCTGCAAAACCCCCGGATTCAGTTGCTCTCCAGGGTGAGCGCGGACTGTCACTTCTTGCCTTTTTTGCCTCGGGAGCCCATCAGTAAAATGGATGTCACCGTATCCCATTTCAAAAGTGCTCCATGGTAGCTGCTGCTGGTGTTACAAGAGTATTCCCAGGCACCTCTCGCACCGGATTCATTTCATTTTCAGATGATAAAAGTATAGAAGTTTTTTTATTTCTCAGGATATACTTTTATTTCTTATTGCTTTATTCAGAACCTTGCCGTGACCCAAATCTGAGCTGTCCCAGTGAACAATATCAGCTTTAACCTCAGAGGATTCAAATACATGTGCAGTGCAGTCTGAATAGCAGGAGGTAAGCGAGATGACTTTACCGTTGCTAGAAAAAGGCAGGTGACTGGCTTTTGTTTAGCACTTGCTTTGCTCTTGCTGTCATACTGTGCAAAACCAGGAGCTCCCCTTCCATATGAATCTGAAGCTACTCAGCATAACTATACTTCAAAACTGCTCTGAGGAACAGAAAGGTAACCTTTGCCTTTGCTTAAATCAGAAGATTTATGAAAATTATAAAGCTTGGCTAGCATGGTTTTTTGAGCGTTTGGAACTGCAGATTGTGGTTGAACACCCTCAACTTGCAATCTCTTTGGTGCTTTTTATCTGCTGACTGCAGTGGAAATGCTTGCACTTTTCTCTGCTGTGTCTCGCGGGGTCCCTCTGAAGACGACGGGTCCCTTCGTTTTCAAAAGGGTGGACAAAACCCCAAGGAGAGAAAGGAGATCAGCCCGTAACTACCATCCTTTCTGATTCATGAAGGACAGATTAAAATGGCTTGAACCAGATATTGCCGCAGCTTGGGACACAAGCGTGTGCGTGGCTGCTTTTGAGCCTCTCTTGCTTTTCCTTCCTTAGCCTGCAGAGATTCCTGGCAGCGGGATGCAGGGCTGTTTGTGCTACTGATGCGGTGCTCTGCTACTCTCACTAAATGGAGCAGAGCAATTCCCATTGCTCTCAGCCTGGGTTGTGCTGCCAGCACTCCGTTCACTTGGAAAGCTTTGGTCTGATCGCACACATTCAGCACACACTCTTTTAAGTGGTTTCCAGCACTCTCCATAGAAAGAAGGGGAAAGGATAATGATCTTGTGGAGATTTTGGAAGGAACTGAGCATAACCTTGGTGTCCAGGCTGACATTCAAGATCTTCGAGGCTATGTGCTTTGCTGCTTTTTTGTACTGTTCCAAGGCAATGGACCAAGGCAAAGATAATCTAAAGTAGTTAAAGTCCTCGTTTCCAAGTACATCTCCACACACAGGCCCATCTTGTCATCAGTACTTTGCTTATTGCTCTCAGTGTGTACAGAGATCTGCGTAAAAGCAACACCTGTTTTTTCTCCTTTTCTAACCATTTCATTCCATTAGATGCATTCTTTCCTGAAATGCTCCAAGACTACACATTTCCAGACCTTGACACACTTGGATTTTACTGAGTTCTTTGCACAAGTCCTTGGCAATGGCCTGCAATCCTTAATTATGACCATTAGCAGAGGTTCAGTACAACTGAACTCAAAACTCCAGTCCCAGAGCTGGTATTCCTGCCTGAAACTGTGATTTCATGACTCTTTCAAGTAGGCACAGCTGCCGAGGACGCAGGTCTGTGTTTCTCCAAGGTGTGGCTGCTCCTTGCTTCCCCATGACCATCACCTTGTTGTCCTGGTAAGCCACCAGGTCCACAAGACCCAGGATAGGTTAAATCAGATGAAGGGTGAGAAAAATGGGGAGTTCCCTGACATTTTTCTCCAGGGGTCTTGGATATCACCTGGACAAAGGTGCCCTGGGAGACTGAGCACTGCTCTTTCAGGGACGTGGCAGAGCCCAGGACACATTGGCTGGGACCAGTTCACACCCTGCAGTGTTAGGGGCCAGTGGTGGATTACCCAACCCTCCCTTTTTTTAACAACTAGAAATTTTCCAGTGTGCCCCATATGTACTGCAGTTCTGATAGGGAGTACGGTGACGGTGACTATTGCATCAGAGCTTACTAAATCTTTCAGGAGTTCTGGGTATTTGGGCTTATGCCCTGAGGAGCATTTCCATCCCTGTTGCTGCTGTTGCTCTTTGGTCCTGCAGTGGCTCTGCTAAATTCTTTTTCCAGTCCAGGTCCTCATTTTCTGGGGAAATAAGTTGCAATTGTGCCTTGCTTCTCCCTGAGAGTCTCCCTATATGAGCTTTGAACTTTATAGGAAACACGAGCAACTGACATGAAATCTCAATCTCCTTTGTCCTTGAATAGCACAGTGTATGCAGTAAATTGCACATCCTAGATTTTGCATCTTTGAAGATGCGAGAAAGTTTGTGCCTTCTCTTCCTAGACATCAAGATCAGCTCTATCTTTCTCAAGAGTTCTGAACGGCAGAGGCTGTCAGGCTCTTGTTATGGAGGATGGTCCAGGTTTTGAAGGTGCTGTTCTCAAGTTCAACAGAGCCTCGGGCCAGGCTCTACTTTGGAGACTTAATTCTCTTTCCCACTAGACCATCTGATTACGAATAACCGTGACTGGATGTTGTATGTCGAAATCCGTAATCCCCTGCAAATTGTTTAAAGTCTTGTCCATTGAACTCCAGACCACTATCAGACAACAATTTATGGGATTCCATGTCTGGCAAATGCAAATATAATGTGTGCTGTGACATGTTTTGGTGTCAGATTCTCTGTATTATTGGATAATATTATATAGTTCCAGGCTCATGTGAATAATAACCCCAATTAAAATGTGATCTTTGCCAAAAAGTATAAAGAAATCTATTTTAGACAGCTCAAGTATTTCCTTGTCTAGTTATTTTACTCTAAAGTTCCCATTTTTATTTTACAAGCTTTTATTAATCTGTGAGCAGGACACTGCATCACGGGCTCTCCTTTCGTTTTCCTGTAAGTGGCAAGTGGAGAAAAACACTTCCATGTCCAAAAATCCTTGCCTGTTCTTGTGCTGGATGACTTTGACCAAAAATTGTAGTGTTGCACCGTGTTGTAAAAGAGATTTTCAGATCTTTTTCCATTTTACTGAGGTTAACTTTGCTGTATTGGGAAAGATGTCGAGTCGGTGCAATGGGCTGTGGTGCAGATACGCTCAAGAAAGATGTACACGAGCTAACAGCGAGTCAAGCGCAGCAGGGACCGGCAAGGTGGTGCTGCTCCAAACGAGTTCTTCTAGGCTCGGTGCTGTGTTCACAGGGCCATCGTGCTTTTGGTACCTGAGCCATAGGCTTTGGGCCGTGTGACGCGTTTTACAGAGGCGTCAGCTTGCTTGGAGCAAACTCACAGACTTCAAGCAAAGTACCTCATTTTTCGTTGGAGATGTGCTAAGATGCTTAAAATAATGTTTGCAGCCATTGAGCTGTACTCAAAAGCGGTGTAAATCTTTGGGGTGTGCTTGGCAGCGGATTGTGCTAAGTATAAGGATTTATTGCCTGCTTTGCACTTGGATACTATTTTTTGTTCTACCGGTAAATAATGAGGGCAGCAGAATTGCAATATAAATTCTTAGAGAAGTTTTTTTCTTAACCTCTTACTGGATGGCTGGCATTAGAGGAACAACTTATTCCCTTGCTTAGGCAGCTGAACAGTGTGATAGAAATGAACATTTCTAGTCATTTCTGTTTGAAGGGGTAGCGTACACAAACATTTCCATGAACCTTATTCTCACCTGGCGAAACACATGACTAGAAGGTGAAGCAAAAAAAAAAAACGGGGTGAAACACGCTGCAAGTGTAAACCCGAGTAGTGCCGCAATGTGATTTAGAGCAGCTCTGGTTCAAGCTGAGAGAAATTGGAGTGAGGTAAAAAGTGTGGTGTGCTGGAGAGGTTGTGCATGGGAGAAAGACGTGGAGGATCGCATCCCCGCCGGGAAATCCCACCACCGCAGAGATGGGATCACTTTCCTCTCCTTGATCCCCAAAACCATTCTCTGGTCCTTCAGGGCCTGGCAATGACTTCTGCTTGCTATGGACTCGAATAATGCTCAGCTCTCCATTCGGGTTCCTGCTGGCTGGGGAGCGTATATTTTTAAAGAGAGTTGGTGGAAATTTTGATTCAGGGTTTTCTGAAATCCCTGGAACTGAAAGCTTGAAGTTCAGGCTGTTGCATGGTTTCCCTGGACACGTCCTCTTTTTCTGCCTGGAAATTTTATACCAATGGAATTAGGGGATTTTACATATTTATCCAGGATTTCCAGCATCTGGTGCCTGGCTGGAGCAGTCGCCCTGCCCGCCTGTCTCTGACGCGGACTCCTGGTGCTCCTGTGTGATTGTGCAGCCCCGGGGCAGACCGGTCCCCCCGGCATCCCTGGACAGGCTGTGTGTGCCCGGTGGTGTGGTTGACCCGATGCTTGCCAGGAGCTTGTGCTGCAAAGCACACAGTTCACTTCTGGCACCTCCGCAGAGGCACAGCAGACATGTTGCCGTTGGGTCACAGCTTTGAGCTCAGCTGTCCTGGCAAAAATCAGGAGCGATGCTGCTCCCAGGGATCCAGCTTACCCATGGGAAAGCAAGACGAGCATCAGCCGTGGGACTGCCTGATGCAGCGGCGTGACTGAGAGTGTAAGGGTATGGGGAGGGCCAGGTCTTATATTCTCGTAACTCATTTGCTGTAACAGCCCACAAAGTGCTTATCCTCAGGTAAATTCTCAAAGAGGAGTGGTTTCCCCTTTTGCCTGCTGACGGTAGCTCGGTCTGAGGGAGCTGAACTGAATCAATCAATTAGGGATAAGAGGAAAACCGGTTTCAAGGGAACTGATGATAAATTTACACCGGACTTGGCAGAAGCCTGTGATGTTGGATCCAACTGAAAATTGGCTCCGAGGGTGCCGAGACACAGAGCTTCCTCAGCTCTTTGGCTCTGTCCTCATGAACCAATTTCAACTTCAGTCCGAGAAGACGCGGAGGATTTCCAGTGCCTCCCCCGGCTCTGCTCTTCTCAGTGCCCATCCCTTGGTCCTGCCGGTGTTTCACAGCACGTGACAGAGGAGGTGCCATGAGCGCTGGTGGGGCTGGAAATGTCAAACCTTCTGTTTGTGCAAAGGATGATCTGACACCTTCTAATTCTGAAGTATTTAAAAAAAACACATTTTTTCCTGTTTGTCAGATTTCTTTCATGAATTTTGTTTGACACTTTTCCGATTTCTTGCAAAAGCACAAGAAAAATGTTCTTTGAGTAGATATATACATTTTGGTTTATCAAAACTCTGTTCACTCTGTGAACTTTTGACAATAATTTCAATAAAGTTTTCACAATATTTTGAAAACTGGAATAGAGAAAAATGAAGATTTTCATCCAATATAAATCTGTCCAATACAAAGATGAAATTTTCCTTATAGGTTGTTCTGGATAAAGAGCTATCGCTCAACAAGGAGCATTCATTTATTTTTTTCTTTCTCCTAGACCTGATTGATTGTCTCTTCTGTGGAGAACGGTGTTGGGTAAATCCGATGGGTTTACTAGTTCATAACCAAGGAGTAAGCCAGAATCATCAAGAAATAGAAACCACTCTTGGTCCAACCACCAGCTTTATAAATGCGATGGCTTACTGTCTTCTGCTTTAGTATCAGACTAGATCATTCTTTCAGAACTGAATGCCTACAGTTCATTGATGTAACTTTTTTTTTGCTTTTTTGAGCTTTGTTGCACACTTTAGGCACTTCCTTGGCGAGGAGTTGCCTGAAGCAGGTGGTTAGAAGCAGGAATCTCTGTCGAGAGCCCTCCATTTCTGTTTGCCTTTCCTCCCGGTCCAGCATGGGCACTCTTTGATTTTGTCCTTGCATTTAAAAATTTGAACAAACTGGAAAAATTGAGGGGTATCCTTTTTATCTCAAAGCAGTATTGCAAATTATTTGAAGGGACAGTGAAATACTGTGATTTAACAGGATTTAAGCTTGGAGTTACGGAAAAGTAAGAAACGAGGTAGTTTTTATGTAATTTCAGCTTTCAGGAGAGCTCTCTGTGTAACAAATTTATCCCATTCCCATGGTTCCATGAAGGGCCATTCGTTAACATTTTGTGGGAGATGAACAGAACTCAGAGAGCTTTGCCAAATCTGGGGACCGAAAACTAATACACAGTTTAAGAGAGACAATAGAAATCTATTTAAGGAGGTAAACCTGACCAGAGATTAGCTTTCTTGAAGATCTTTTCTAATAGAAAAGAAGCAGTGGGGTCACCCAGATCCCTTTGAAAATTTATTGCTGTGCTCAGGAATTCCTTGTACATACCAGGACTGGGAATCTGAGTAGCAGGCTGTTGTGGCAAGTAAAAAAATAAATGGTGTTATCTTGATAGCCAGATAACACAGTATCTGCTCACATAAAGTCATTTGGAGAATATTGTTTGTGAAAACCTCTTTGCTTTGGATCCATTCCTTCTCCTTTCCGTTTTCTGATAAAAAATCCTAAACACCAAGCAGTTAAAGGCTGCCATAAAACTGAGAAGAAACACTGACACTGGTGCTTTATCATGCTCCATCTGGGAGGCGAGCCAGCTCTTCCTACTTCAAGTTTATTTCTCCTACTCTGCTTTACCTCAGATAATGTCTCATAAACAGTTAAGAGGGTCATTTATAAATGTCTTGGAATGGTTATTGCTCTCATCATAGGCTTTGGATCTTCGTGCTTTCAGCTAGTGAACATCAAGGTAAAAACCAAAACAAATTCCCAAGCCCAAGGCACTGACTATTTGGAAAATAGAAAGGTTGCTATTTTCTCCACTATTTCTTTTTTTTTTTTTTTTTTGATTGTCAGCTTCATCTCTCAGATTAGGTGAGACTTGTTAGCTTTCCAGGCTCGGTATACAGCTGAACATCTGCCAAACCAAGGACTGGGATACCTAAACTAAGAGCTTGACTTTAACAGAATATAGCCCAAAACGGGTGGGATGTGTGGCAGCAAAGTCTCTGAGGGGAAAACCACTCATTTCTACCAAGTGTAGATGTGTTTTACCCAAGGATTTGTCTCAGCTTTGTTAAATGAATTAAAACCGCTGGTCGCCAGTGACAGCAGTGTGTGTTAGGAGGCCACGGAGGACAGCTTTCTCCTTTTCCTCCTTTGTGTCTTGCTCGTAGGCACTCCCGTTTTCGGAAGACAGACCCCTTCCCACAGGTATTACCTGGCTGCTTGCAAAAGCCCGGTGCCTATTCCCAGATCAGCAGGCACATGATATATCTTAATATCCTTGTAAATTGTTGCGTATTTATCCCCTGGCTCTGTCCTTCAGCATGTGACACCCGCAGCTGGGAATGCCAGCAGTGGCCCATAAGCCAGGCTCTGCAGTGCCTAAGCCACAGGGAAGCAGGACAGCGGCACACGGAGAGGAGCTGGGACAACACAACCACGCTCCAACTTCTGATGGGCAAAACCAGCATCCCTGTTCCCTGCTTTGAGCAGAGGCAGCAAGAAGTGCTCCTTCCCCACATTCCTGTGCGAGTTAGGCCATTTTGTGAAAAATCAGTGTTTGGCTAATTTCTTGTGACTGTGTTTGAAGAGGCGGGCTGCATGAAAAGACATTTACAATAATCTTTCGTGTTCTCCAAAGGAAAAGAATCCACCTGTGTAATCTTTTAAGTTAAGCTTCCCTCAGGTCTTGTTTAACATTATGAAAATGGCAGCTCATATAATTTTATTACCTGAGCTAAATATGATTCTTTCTCTGTCTTCCAGCTATTTCTCCTAATCCATATCAATAAAACTACCAGGGTATAATGATTTTATAGGCTGCTGCTTCTTCTTCTTCTTTCTTTTATTACTCTAAAAGGATTGTCTTCAAATAAACTAATTAATCTCACAATTAGAAAGCCGAAGTAGTAACATTACGCAACATATACAGCTACATCAGTCAGGAATGCAAAAACAGAGATGACCAGATATTTGCTTGTGATGTCCCAGCTCTGAAAGGATTAATCCGAAAACAGCAAAGAGAAGAAGAACCTGCTGAACTGGGAAAGGAAATTGGGGACTCCTGGTATGTTGGATCTGGATTGCTGGAGGATGGGCTATTTGGAGAGGTTCTGCTCTGAGCACCTCTGGTCTTCTTTGGCCGTGGGAGAAGGGAAGATAAAATAACCCCAGATTCATTGTGTATGGGGAGGGTTGGTGGTCCGAAGCTATGGGGAAGGTTGCATCTGATCAGAGAAACTGCAGGAGACTCAACAAATTAGAAACTTTTATTTACTGCAAATACCAAGAAAAACCTAACCGCTTTGAGTATTGAGATGCGAGGCTGGCGCTTGTAGACTCTAACCTCACCTCTGCTGCTGGCCCTGAGCAAATTGGGTGTCTTGACTCTCCATAAGAAAGGAGTGGTGAGAGATACCTAGTTCAAGCAACATTAAAGATCCCGGCTGACGTTTTTAATGCACCCTGCAGCAATCACTAAGTAATTATTACACACTGATTTTTTTTCAGCTCAAGCCTGTAGTCCCTGCTCACTTGCTAAGGGGTAGTTTTTGACTGCTGCAGTCAATGTGGTATCACTGCTAAAGTTGGCATCAGTGGATGTGTCATGGTCTGAGCTTTAGTGAGGCAAAATCCCTGCTTGTGCAACATAATATATGTCATTGTAGCAGGGCGTATTAGTTATCCTTATGTACATGGAAAATAAATGACCGTAAAGCTTGCTAAGTCACACTGTCTGTATTGATTGTCTGGGTCGGCAGAGATTCCAATACTGGATCTCAGTGATTCAAAAACAAAATTAAATTCTCCACCTAATTATAGTTCTGTGCACATATAGTTGCCTTTGAGTATTTGCAGCTGTCACCTTTAAATATTTCTAATAACTGTGGCTGTGACATTTGTTCAACAGATGAGGTAAGAATAAAAGATACAGGGGCAACAGCTTGGTTTGAGGAATGGAAAGAAGATCGGATATATAACTGGATGCCATGGAGCAGTGTAACATAAGTTTGAAGATGGACTTGAACACGCTAGATTTTGCAACTAAAATAAAATAGCAGGCGGTCCGGTTAGCAACATTGGAAAACAGCATGAAAAAGACACCTTGTGGAGGAAACGGCTGAGAAATACCTGTTACTCCACGCCCAGACCGGAGAAGGCTGAAAGTCAAGGTTTCACTCAGGAAGGGTTTCAGGTCCTTGAGCAGCTTGTGCCATTTCTGTCATGTTCTCTCATGGAGGGAGGTCAGCAGCGTGCAGATGTTTGCCTTGCCCTATAATTAGTAAGTATCAAAGCCTCTGTGCAGATGCATCCACCTCCAAGTTTCCCTGCAGAACGACCTGGTGCTTGTGCCTTCTTCACCCTGCACCATTCATGCATTTCCCTTCCTTTTTCTGCAACAGAGTTCACTCTCTCCAGGCTGTGCTGAGGTTTCAGGCCTAGAGCACCCTGCCTCTGTCTTGCACTTCTCTCTTTTTTCCCCCCTGCAAATAATTTTTTAGACATTTCTGTCCTCAATTGCTGTGTTATGCTGTGCGTAGCCACGAGGTAACGACAGAAATACAGTTTTGCAAAGACTTCCACTGAGAATTCCCATCATGACACCCCTGACAGGAGATACCTTAAAAAGAAAGCACCGTAAGGAAAAACACATGTTTGGGTTTCTTTGGTGGGGGGGAGCGGAGGGAGGAAAGATTAGTAGACTATTCTCAAAGTGTACGTCTTAGATCTATGATCTTTGCTGCAGAATCCAACTGTGCAGATCTATCAAGTTCAGCCATGCTGGGGTATGCCACACAGGTGGATGGTTTAATCTTGACAGTTGAGCTTCCAAGTGAAAGGAGACAGAAAGAATGAGATGAAAAAACATGCTAAAACCTGTTCGGCTCCCAGTCGGGCTTCGGAGCTCTGCTGCTGGATAACATTGCTGCTGGTGAAACAAAGGCAGAGCGATGGGTGGCTCTTTCAGTCGCGGATAACAGATTGGTTTTCCTAAAGCAATTGCAAAATAGCAAGGACCCTCCCACCTCACAGAATAAAGGAGACGGGGTGCAGCTCTGCTCTGACAAGGAAGAAACAGTAACGCGGATATGCCCTTGGAGAAATTAAGATTGAAAGCAGCTGAGATCCTTGAGTGGAGTGTGCATTCTGCAGGGGAATGATATGATACCAAAAACTACACATTTAGGGCTGGATCTTCAAAGCTGCCCAGCTCACGTGCCCACAGAGTTCCCGTTTCATTCAAATGGGACAAAACATCCAGTTCTCAGCAAAAATATTTCGGAGCTGCCTTGCTCACCCGCAGGCTTCACACCTCCAACACGCAGCAGGTTTGGATGCAGGTTGCATTTCTGCTGCAAAGTTCTAGCTGCGTGTGTAGAGTTAGCATGGCTTGGGTTAACATTAAAAGAGGAAAATGCTAATGAAATGCTTAAGCACATACCTATGACACAATCTGAAACAGGTGGATGTGGAGCGATTGAAGGCCTCGCGCTTCACTCAAACCATATGTGAAACTCCTAATGCCATCCTAGGAGCAACGATCAAGGGCAGGAGATGGCTGTTAGTGAGCATGATTTAAAACTGACTTTAGAAAGAGTAATTTATGCTTTGGAGCCTCCTCAGATGTGTACCCAGTAGGAAATTCTGTAGCTACACCTGTTTACACATCTTTTGGCTCACCGAGATGCTAATGAGAAACCCAGCCCTCATGGGCACAGTGAGAAACTGTAACAATTACTAAACTTCAGAAAGAAAATGGGTTTCAGTGACTGATTTATCAGCAGGCTTTTCTGTAGGACAGATAATTCACACCAGGAGTTTCGAGGAACCACTGGGCTGCACTCAGATTTTGAGGAGAAAAGCTGGAGATTGCATCCATCAGCCCTGGTAAACACCCAGTGCTAAGGAGCCAGCGACTGTCCGAGCCAGAGCTCCCTTCTACCTCTCTCTCTTTTTGCTTGCACCCATATTTTGGAATCTCTGCCTGCCCTTCACACTCGTGAAGGGTTTTAGATGTGATGGAGCTTTAGATTGCCTCACTCTTACTGTTGAGATGTACTCTTCATTCGTTTGTTCTGGGCACCATGTGCAGCTGAGGGCCTCACACTGTACCACAGTTCATTGGGGGCTCAGCATCCATTTAACAATCCCCTGCCCTGAGCGCTAGTCAGTGCTGCTACTTGATTTAAGTAGTGAGAAACCAGTGTCCTTAAACTCGGGATGCATGGAGAGTGAGCTACCAGCTCATCACGTTTAGTCCCTGATGGTCCCCTTCCAGCTGCAGACTGATGGAGCATCCTGCAGGAGTGCATTGGCTCTCTGGAGAGGTCTCTTCCCACCATCTGCAGAGAGTGCCTTAAGAAGTGGCCTTCCTTTGGCAGAAGTGAGCCATGGTGCACCCTCTCGGAAACCACAGAGCGGTGGCAATGTCTTCTCCGAAGAACAGGAGTAAGGCTCAATGTTAGGGGACCTGTGTCCTCTTCCTAAAATCCCCATGAGCTTCATCCTCCAAAACCTCACCATCTCCCCAAAAAGCTTCCCCAGGCAAATACTGGGGCTAAGAACAGAGACCCGCTTTGAAGAGCTGGTGAAAACCTTCTGTAAATATGTGGAGGTCTTTCTGTTAGAGATGCCCAAGAATGGGGCTGGATGATGGGGCAGCGCCAGACCCCCTGTGCATGGCAATAAGTGCCTGCGCTTCTCCATGCGTCGGGAGCTTGGGCTGGGAGTGGTGAGAGTGAGGAAAATGCTCATGGAGATTGCAGGATAAAATAGGGCACTTAAGTACTACGCCTTGTAGTTTTGTTTGTGAACCATCATTTTACTTTGTTAAAGATAAATACAAACATGGTAAAAGAAGAATCAAGCTCCGTGTAAATAGCCTTGCATGTTTATGAAACTGCTTCTGCAGCCTTTGGATGCGATTACGTGGTGCAAACACGCTCCCATCAAAGCCACTTTGGGAGTCCAACCCCAGTCTCACCATTCCCCTTCCTAAAATCAGATTGCAAACCAGCAACAAGACTTCTGCTTAATTACAGCCCGAGGAGCGATGTTTGGGCTGTGAATCGCGTTAGATTTCACACTGATAGACGAGGAGTACATGTGCTGATACCATCTACAGATCGGGCGCAACTCACCGGCGGCAGCCTCGCAGAGCTGCACGCCGTGGCGAGGAGGCATCCTGCCACGGTTCCCCCCCGGCAAGGTCCCCTGGTCTCAGGGGGAGCAGGGCTGGGACCGGCAAACACATTTGTTTTCTGCACAAAGTGCAGCTTGCTTACTGTGCAGACTTGCTGCTTGCCCTTCGTCTCGTCTCCGAAAGCCTTGGGAATCAGCAGACTCCTTTTTCTCTTTGCATAAGCAGGACATAAATTCAAAGTGTTCTGCTGAATATTTGTTAAGATGCATATTTATGTGCAAAACCCTCCCCACCCCTCAGAAACCATTTAGTTAAAAGAGGATAAAGATGATTTACTTATGCCTTAAGGCTGTTGCTATTTAAACACTGCACATTTATGTCTATTTACTCTGGTATTTACTAAAAAAGCATAGTTAAATTAGCAGTTGCCTCTCCTAAGCCATTTCTGAAGGCTCTTACAGCACTTCTTGAAGGGAACAAACTCAGGGATGAACAAACCGTGTCATTCTGGCTGTAGGACAGCGAAAGCAAACACTCTCTTCCAGTGGCCACAGGGAAAGAAAATGATGTCCAGGGATTCCTCAGCTTGGCAGACCGCTGATTTTGGTGAACCACCCGGCTTTGCGAAGTGTGTTGTCGCCGTGCCGTGCATGCAGCAGCGCTGAGGTGGTTTGCTCTGTCACCCAGGTTTGCGTGCAGGTTCCTGACATCCCGTGAGCTCCACAAACGGTACGTAGGGGGCAAAATCCCCAGGACTCTCCCCCTTTGAGCTTGACAAATTTTTTTTCCTGCCCAGGGACATTAGCAGTAATGACAGCGGTGCAGTCGATAACTGGCTGGCTGTGCTTAATGACCCGGGGCACGGCAGCTCCTCTCAGCTGGCTCCCAATCCCCAGGAAATGCACCCCGGCTTGATTACTGTCGCCTAAAGAGTCACACATGTACTCTGGGAACCTTCTTTTCATTAACTTAACCTGTGCGCTAAGAGCTGCTGCAGAAACATATTTTTTCAATCAGATAATGCATTTTCAATTAAATGCCTTGGTTTCTACCCATTTTCTCTTCCTTTCCTGCTGTACAGGAGCTATCTGTGTTTAATGTTGTAATGGGATCTTACCATAAAGCTGGCTGTGTTCTTCCGAACTGATGGCAATGGTAATTAAGATGTGTTATTGTTTTCCACTGGACATATTTGTACCATATGGACATGCAACATGACTCAGAGCAAAGAGTGTTCCTGAAAATTCAAGACGAGATGCGACGGATGAGACTTTGTAGAGAAAAGCTGCTGAAGAAACTCCACACAAGCAGGAAGCTACATGGTACGGTACCTGGAGTTCCCCTGCAGATGACTTTGGCAGCGGTTGAAGAAATGAGCACACACATTTGTTATAAGCATTGTGAATGATATATGGCAAATGTTTGCAAAGCAGCTGAGAAGAAAAGCTGCTGGGGCAGGGCTTTGGGTTTGCAGACTGCAATAGTGCTCTAAGGAGTGTGACCTGAAGGTAATATGGCTTTAGGGAGCGTCAGCAGAGTTGAATTAAGCATGAATCAGAAATCTTTGTTGAATAGTGAGGTAAGAAGTAGGGAAGGATTTCCATTCCAGAAACCTCCTGCTTCTCCCTCTAAATGAGCATTTTCCAGAGCTCTTAAACCATGGCTGTTCCATGTTCCAGGCTTTTCTTTGGTGGTGGGTGTGAAATTGCATGTACCCCTTGCCTTAAAATCAAGAACAAGAACGAAATGGCTCATTCCCACACAGAAACAAAGCCATCAGGGCCCAGAATCAGGCTGGGGTGGCCCCAAGGACCAGGGTCCCTCCTGTGCAGCTCTGCTGGGAAGCGAGGGAGGGTGGTGGTGCTGCCCAGCTCCAGCACCCATTCTCTGCGTCTCTTGGGTTGGTGGTGAGGACAGCAATGGCATTTTGCAGATGAGGCGACGTCCCTCTGACGAAAATATACCCCTCAGTCTTGGTACCCAGCAGCATTTGGTGAAACTGCTGCTGGTTTTCACCTCCCCAGACCTCGTCCCAGACTTTGCAG
>Ga0065711_1041944_pt1 | contig 15768 bp, 6 predicted proteins | sample Hoacrofraction12_FD_59098 | JGI IMG/M metagenome (GOLD analysis project Ga0065711, IMG submission 59098) | Hoatzin crop microbial communities from Cojedes, Venezuela - Epithelial fraction 12 v2 (version 2) | ecosystem: Host-associated > Birds > Digestive system > Esophagus > Crop | place...
CTTCCCTGCAGGGTTCCGTGTCAGCCGCTCCCAAGGCTCACCTCCGGATCGGAACCTGGGTTGCTCAACGCACCAAGCTATGTCCCCTCTCGTCCAGCCAGGACTCCACAACCATCCCCGGAGGTGTTCAAAAAACTTGTAGATGTGGCACTTCGGGATATGGTGTAGTAGGCATGGTGGTGTTGGGTTGATGGTTGGACTTGATGATCTTAGAGGTCTTTTCTAACCTAATGCTTCTGTGAAGATAACTTGTTGTGGCATTCAAATATATAAAGAAGGCTTATCAGGAAAACAAAGAGACTTTTTGCAAAGGCTTGTAATTATAGTAAAAGTTACAATGGTTTTAAACTGAAAGAAGGAAGGCTTAGATTGGACATAGGAAGGAGTTGTTATGACGAGGGTGATGAGACACTGGAACAGGTTGCCCAGAGAAGCTGTGGATTCCCCATCCTTTCAAGTGTTCAACGTCAGGTTAGATGGGGTTTTGAGCACCTATTCCAGTGAAAGATATCTCTGCCCATGTCAGGAGGGTTGGACAAGATGATCTTCAAAATTCTTTTCCAGCCTAAACCATTCTAGGATTTACAATGCAAACCACTAGTATTAGTTTTCACAGAATCACACAGAATCACATAATGTTAGGGGTTGGAAGGGACCTCTATGGGTCCTCTAGTCCAACCCCCTTGCCGAAGCAGGGTCACCTACAGCAGGCTGCACAGGACCGTGTCTAGGCAGGTCTTGAATATCTCCAGAGAGGGAGACTCCACAACCTCCCTGGGCAACCTGTTCCAGTGCTCCGTCACCCTCAGAGTGAAGTTCTTCCTCATGTTCAGACGGAACAGCACAGATGCTTTGTCCTTAGTGTCTGTCCACTCCATGTGACTATATTCCACTTACAAATAGACTATTTGGAGATAAAAATGGCTTTTTTCAACTGAAATATAATTATTGCTGATGAGACCAAGAAATAATTCTCTATTGGCATCCAAGAAACAGCCATATTAGGATGCAGAAAATCATATAATTTCTCTTTTGACTTTGTGTTTTTAAACTACCTAATATTCAGAGTTCTAAGGTTTTATTAAAATTGCTTGGAAACTTATAAATCTCTAGTATAAGCATTTGAAAACAAACTAAAAGTTCCTTATTATTATTATTAGATGGTAAAACATTAATTAGCTGCTGAGCTCCAAATAATGATGAAATTAAAGATTTGATGAAGAGCTAAAATTAATGTAATAACTCTGCACTATAGTTATTACAAAATTTAAATAACCATGTGCTATGCTATTAATAAGAGAGCTATTTTGGCTTCTTCTGATTTCAGTATTCTCTTCTGTTGCCAGCACTTTTTTTGTGAACAAGAATCAGTAAATCTGAGAATCCTGAAATCCCCACATGAGAACAACACATGGCACTAAGTTTAGGTCTTCTCTAAGTATCACCTGCTTTAAGTATCTCTGTATTACAGGGAAATTTTCACAAACATCTAGCAACACAGATATTTTTTCAAAACTAAGAAAAGTGTTTAATCACCGTGAAGAAAAATTTAGGAAGACTGTGTAACATCTGGTGGTTTGCTACACAAAAATAGCACTGATTGGTCCAAGAGTACCCTCTTTCATCTTGTCTCATAGGTATGAATCCTCATCACACTGTGAAATATATGCATTCTTAGGTGCTTGAACTCGTGTTGAATTTCACCCAATTTGAGTTTCACCCACATTTCAGCATTCATTCCCAGAGCATTGAAGATTCAGGATTGCAATCTAAATAAGAAATGTCAAGAGTAGGAAGAGAGTTCATTTAAGTGTTGTAGCTGAAACCACTCAATAAACTTTCTCTTCTCTCAATTAATTTATTTTAGAAACCTATTTGAATTTGAATAAATATTCTAGTACTTGAAACACTTAATGTTTTGAAGACACGGTTGGAATGTTAATGCACTGTTTTGGTAGTCTCCATGATAAAGTGTTTCTAACACAGAGAAAGAAACAAGTAAATGAAATGGAATTTTCAAATGTACTAGGAATCTAGAAACATAGCGCTTGTTGAACACCAGCAGCAGGAACGTTCCTTAGTCAGTTAGCACTACTCAGAGATTTCCTAGTGACTCTCTGCAGATCTGGTATAAAATTAAACTACTTTTTTATTGTACTTCCTTTCATGAGATCTGAATTTTCCCTACTGGAAGGGTAAATGTCATGGTGTGGTTGTTTGCAGGGTTGAAGCAAAAGCTTTGAAACTTGTGGTGTACTCACCCCATTTTATGTAGTCATCTGTCTGTAGAAGGTTGAAGTTAACCTGTAGAACGTGTAAGGTTCAGGTTAGGGTCAGAAAAGCACCCTGGAGGTAAACTTTTAGCTGAGAGATGATCCAACCTTGCTGCCACTTAGGCAAGAGGAAAGATCAGGTAGAATGACTCATCCTGAGAGTGCACTGGGGCCAGCATGGGGACCTGATATGTTGTCGTATATTCTGAGACTCAGGCTCATTATCTACCAAAGAAAGGTTAGACCTGCCTGCCAAGAGGCAGTTAATGATATTGTCTATGATTCTGTGAAGCTGACTGCTGACTTTGGGCATATCTGGCTAGTAGTTAGCAATTTATTCAGTCTGGAGCACTCTGGTCGTAAGTATAAAAGTTATGCCTTATTTTCAGTTATTGCACATTGCTTTAGAGTATGTATGCCTTTTCCTCTTTCAGATTTTGCCTTCCATTTGGAGATTTTACTTTCAACTGTGTTTTCATTTGAAAGGCCTCAGTGGAAATAAGTTATCGCCCATAAAATGCTATCCAGAAAAAACTTCCATTGCTCACAACCCTTCAAAACTTGCATCAGTTAAGTGGGTTATTATGCCTCATTCTTGTTAATTTACTGTCTCAGAATTTGTACAGAAGTTCTTCTGATCCCTGAAGAGGTAGACAAAAGGATTCATGCTCTTCATTCAAAAATGTTGTAATCACATGACAGAGTGGTTGGACTAGATGACTTTCACATGTCCCTTCCAACCCAAACCATTCTATGATTCTATGCTTATATAGTATTTTTTAAGCAATATCTATTATTATGAATGTTATTATTTTTGTTGTGGCTATTATAATCAGATATTTTGAAAAAAAATCAGTATAAAGTCTGTAGTGTTTGCACCCCCATATACCTGAGGTATTGCTGCTAATAAAATCAGTTAGTGACCAGCAGGTTGAGGGAGGGGATTCTACCCCTCTGCTCTGGTGAGACCCCACCTGGAGCACTGCCTCCAGCTCTGGAGCCTTCAGCACAAGAAAGACATGGACCTCTTGGAGTGCGGCCAGAGGAGGCCACAAAAATGGTCAGAGGGATGGGACACTTCTTATATGAGGAAAAGCTGAGGGAGATGGAGTTGTTCAGCCTGGAGAAGAGAAGGCTGCAGGCAGACCTTATAGCAGCATTCCAGTACCTGAAGGGGACCTACAAGAAAGCTGGAGAGGGGCTTCGTACAGCACACACATACACAGTGTGCATGTAGTGATAGGACAAGTGGTAATGGCTTTAAACTGATAGAGGGCAGTTTTAGATTAGATATATGAGGGTGGTGAGGCACTGGACCAAGTTGCCTAGAGAAATTTTGGATGCCCCCTCCCTGGAAGTGTTCAAGACCAGGTTGGATGGGGCCTTGATCAGCCAGGTCTAGTGGAAGGTGTCCTTGCCCATGTTAAGGGAGTTGGGACTAGATGGTCTATATGGTCCCTTCCAAACCGAACTATTCTATGATTCTATGATAGTTTCCATACAAATACAATGAAGAAAATAAATCATTGAAATTATTTGCAGTATAAAAATGGCCATCTCTATATTAACACCTAAAAGAAATTTTCAGCAGGAGAAAGAATATAAGCTTGGAGAACAACATTTTTCTTTTGCTCACTTACAAAGATCTCTCCCTCACTCTCTTTTCTGTTTCATTTTCCTTCCCTCCTTCCCTCCTTCCTTCCCTCCCTCCCTCCCTCCTTCCTTCCTTCCTTCCTTCCTTCCTTCCTTCCTTCCTTCCTTCCTTCCTTCCTTTGGAAGAGCCTGGGGGACTGGACACACTTGACCAACACTCAGTGTCTCTGGAGCAACGGGTGGTATAAGAAAGGGATGAAACGTGCCCGCTCTGAACTCTATTTTTCCATACCAGTTCAAAACTGAATTGTAATTTTGAGCTGGGTCAATGAATAGCATAATGATAAAATAGAAGCTCCCACAAAGCGTAACCTATGCTTTCCAGAAAATGTTTTGAAAGGGATAACATCAGGACTATGCTGGGGGAGGACCCCTCACAGTCTCTGTACCTTGTACTAATCATGCTGTCACAAGTACTATTTACCTTGTGCAGTAGACTTATTTGTAATTTGGATATCAAATGCTGTAGAATAACTCATTTATTCTTCCATTCATAGCCCCTCAATGCTCCTGCAAAAATACCTGCTTGTATCATTGCCGATTGCAGGGCCCACCTGTTCAAAAACAGCAATGCCAAAGCCAGGACACCTGCTCTTATAAAGGGAAGACAGTCAAGACATCAGTCCAAAGTGTTTTCTGGTTGTGAGGTCAATTATAGTGCTCTTCCCATTGGCACAGCAGTCACAAGAATCAACTTTCATTTCTTATGCAAAGTTGTTATTACGCTGGCAATAATTTTCCCTCTTGTTTCTTTGTGTGGTCATTATTTTCAGCAAACCAAGTTCTCCCTGTATTTTTCAGATAATTATTCCTAAAATATTGTTAATTACAAAAAGCAATAGCATCTCCTCACTTAGTGACACTATTTTCTGTAATCAGGTGTTGGCTGAATATAGAGGAGCAGTCTGGGATGTGCACCATAATTGATTAACCTGCGCTGCAACTGAGGCAGAGATAGCATGCTAGCTCTTCAACACAATGTTCCTCAAGTGACAAGAAATGATAGAGACTTTAAAGCTTTGTTAATGAAATAGAGTCTCTGGTGTGTTGCCGCCTTCTTCTCTTTTGCAAGGACCATCACAAAAACCTTCCAGATTTTTGTTCATCTCTCCAGTAATTAAATATTTAATAATAAATAGATAAGTAAAATGTGTTCAGCACCAAAGAATTTTCCTTTAATTCAGCCCATAATTTGTAAAGTGTATGAAACAGATTGTGTGACTGTCAGGAATATTTGAGTAAGACAAATTATATCCAATTACTCATCCACACTATGTTCTCTATTTTTCTCAAAAGTCCAAAGGTAACAGATTTGTTTGCACTTCTTGCTTACAGGAATAATAAACAATGTTTTGTGAGCTGCTTTGGGACACTATTAATAATACTTTTATCTCTGTACACAGCAGACCTATACAACAAATGTATTAAAGATTAGAATGTTACATGGTGTGGATCTGAAGCCTGACTTATGCAGATAAACGATCCAGCCTAAGAATGTGTGTTGTCTCCATTTCTACAGATGGCACAACACAGATTTATTAATGAAAAAACAGTGTGTATAATTTTAGCTTTAAATGCATCTTTTTGAAGCTTTTTTTTTGAGGGGGAAGGGTTTTCCATTAAGATTTGGTAGAATTCCAGTAGCTATTGTTCAGAAGTTCTGCTTGTTATTTGATTTAAGCACAGGAAAGTATTGATGAGACTGAATTGCTTCCTAAACATTAACCGCTTACCTCACTCAGACTGTATGTTTTATTTCATAAAGCCTAATTTTTCATAGCCCATTCTGGGATTTCCCAAGCCGTTTTGTATGTAGGTGGTATTGCTTAAGAGAAAACAGAACATTCTTACTGTTTCCAAAAAACAAGCAGTGAGACTCTCTTGGACCTGCTAGAGAACAAGCATAGAGGTCTAGAATGATTATTGTGTCCACAAATCCCTCTCTGCTGAATAGTGAGTCCCACAGAGTTTAATAGAATTTTATTGGAGAATTATCTAACAAAAAGTGGGATCTACTTCCGTAATTTTGCAGATATTCTAAAACAAACTTATAAAGAAACCTTTTAGTTTCACACTGATTATGATTTCATAATAAGTAGAAAAGGTAAAGCTTTCAGCATGAAAGACTGAGCTGGTTTATGTAGCCTGGACAGAAAATTTTCCAGGCAACTGCCTGTGTCATTTGTGCATAATGTTGGTACTCCAGTGCCTCTGGTGAGCTGAGTGCTCCATTATTCTGTTATGAAGAGCCCAACGGTTTGTGTTTGTGTAGAAGACCTTTGCTTTCTTCCTTGCTTTCCCATTCCCACTCTTCCCCTTCCCAAACCATTGAGGAGAGGTCGAGCCTCTGCAACCACCTTCCACAGTACGAGAGAAGCAGCTATGGGAGGAACCATACTGGGTTTTGGGACTGAGGTCAAGGACTGAAGGTTTGCCTATTGCTGAGGGTGGGATGGCAGAGTAAATATACTGACTGAATACACTGATTTACTACAGGAGTGGCATAATCCACTGGGTTCAGAAGTGACAGACATATAGTGATGAAGAGGCATCCATTGCCACTCCACCAGCCTCTCCTCAATGCAAACACTCCCTCAGACTGCAGTATAGTCTATACGTTCTGCTTTGTCTGGGTTTTCACGAAGTATAGGAGACTACTGAAAACCTCAGTGGTGTAGCGGTTACTGTTGGAGGTGCTCGCATTAAGAGTATCTTTAGGATATATGTGCTCTGCAGTGCTGTCCTGGAAGTGCCTAGTCTGTACAGAAGCACTCATAATAATGCCCAGACAGTTATAGTGACCTGTGCTCTCTCTCCCATGCTGCTGTGGGCAGCAAATGCTGATCAACTGCATCAGCGGACAAGGGAAGAGCTATGGATGTCATCTACCTGAACTTCTGTAAGGTCCTTGATACAGTCCCCCACAACTTTCTTACCTCTAAATTGGAGAGATACAGGTTTGATGGAGAAGGAATTAGCTGATGGCTGCCTCCAAAGAGTTACAGGCAATGGCTTAGTGTTCAAGTGAAAACCAGTAATGAATGGTGTCCCTCAGGGGTCCATACTGGAACCAATACTAGTTAATGTTTTCATCAATGACACAGATGCTGAGATTGAGTGCACCCTCAGCAAGTCTGCAGGTGACCTGTAGCTGAGTGGTGTGGTTGATTCACTAAAGGGAAGGGATGCCATCTGTGCTGGTTTTGGCTGGGATAGGCTCAATTTTCTTCACAGTAGCTTGTATGGAGCTATGCCTTGGATTTGTGCTGAAAACAGTGTTGATAATACAGGGATGTTTTAGTTATTGTTGAGAGTCAAGGCCTTTTCTGCTCCTCAGACTGCCCTGCCAGAGAGCAGGCTGCTGGTGCACAAGGAGTTGGGAGGGGCCACAGCCGGGAGAGCTGACACCAAATGACGGAAGGGATATTCCATGCAATATTATGTCATGCTCAGCAATATAAAGTTGGTGGAAGAAGGAAGGGGGTGACATTAAGAGTTATGCCATTTGTCTTCCCAAGTTACCATTACGAATGATTAAGCCCTGCTTTCCTGGAGATGGCTGAACACCTGCCTGCCCATGGGAAGGAGTGAATAAATTCATGGTTTTGCTTTGCTTGTGTGTGCACCTTTTGTTTTACCTATTAAACTGTCTTTATTGCAACCCACAGGTTTTCTCACTTTCCCTCTTCCACCAGGAGGGAGGGAGTGAGCGGCTGTGTGGGGCTTAGTTTCTGGTCTGGGTTAAACCACGACATCACCCAGAAGGACCTTGATAGGCTTGAAGAGTCAGACTGGGAGAACCTCCTGAAGTCCAACAAGACCAAGCACAAGGTTCTGCACCTGGATCAGGGCAATCTCCAGTGTTGATACAGGCTGGAGGGATGAATGGACTGAAAGCAGCCCTGTAGACAGGGACTTGGGGATCACAGTGCTTGAAAATTGGACATGATCTGGCAATGTGTGCTTGCAGACTGGAAAGGCAGTCATATCTTGGGCTGCACAGATAGAAGAGCAGCCAGTAGGATGAGGGAGGGGATTCTGCCCCTCTACTCTGCTCTCTTGACCTCTCCTGGAGTTCTGTATCTATCTCAGGGGTACCAAGCACAGAAAAGACATGGACCTTTTGGAGCGGGTCCAGTGGAGGGCCATGAAAATAGTCAGAGGGATGGAGCATTTCTCCTACAAGGAAAGGCTGAGAGAGCTGGGGTTGTTCAGCCCATGGAACAGAAGGCTTCGAGGAGACTGTGCTGTGGCCTGTCAATACTTACAGAAGGCTTATAGGAAAGATGGAGAGAGACATTTTATACCAGGGCCTCTAGTGACGGGGCAAGGGCAACTATTTTACATTGCAAGGGGTAGGTTTAGACTGGACATAAAGAGGAAATCTTTTACAGTGAGGGTCATGAGACACTGGCACAGGTTGCCCAGAGAAGCTGTGGATGCCCCCTCCCCGCCAATGTTCAAGGCCAGGTTGCATGGGGCTTTGAGCAACCTGATCTAGGGAAAGTTGTCCCTGCTTATTGCAGGGGGCATGGAACTAGATTGTCTTTAAAGGTCCTTTCCAACCTAGACAGTTCTATGATTCAATGATTCTGTGTTTAACATACCTGCCATTTAGAAGTGGGGTGAGGGAGAAGAAGAGCAGGACCTGGAGTGAGCCTGTCTGTAACACATGAGACTACAGGCACATGGAGCATTCTTCATCTCTATTACTAGCATGTCTATAACTGACAACATGTCGTCTCCCAATGTAAATGTGGGTAAAGCTATGCAAGCTAATGGTGTTACTCAGCATTTACACCACTGCACAGAGAGCAGAATTCAACTCTTTGTACTTAATCATCCCAATAATAAAGTTTTATACTATAAATTCTATCACGGTTTGCACAGAGACAGATGGTAGGCGATGGACGGCTTTGGATATTAGATGAAGAATGGATATTTATTATACCAAAATCTGGACAGCCTTTCCTCATAGGAGAGATGCTTCAGTCCCCTCATAATCTTCTTAGCCCTCCACTGGACTCTCTCCAGCAGCTCCTCATCTTTCTTGAAGTGGGGAGCCCAAAACTGGACACAGGACTCCAGATGGGGTCTTACTAGGGCAGAGTAGAGGGGCAGAGTAGGGCGGAGTGGGGCAGAGAATGTTTATGAAGTATTGAGTTGACTCAAATATTTGACCTTGTCTGCCTATCAGTGAAAAAATTTTGCACTTGCAAATCAGCAAAGGCAATCAGCAGGTATGGTTACTTGAGACCATGTGTCAGACAGAAAGAAAGACTTGAGTCACCTACGTTCAGTAAAAGAGAATTGGTTCCGTTTTAACCAAAACCAGGACAATCTAATATAGGTGACCTTTTTCTTCTAAGTAATACACTGACAGTATTTATTGTTCATGATTTTGGGTGAAACTTTTCTGCCTTTCAGGTGGAAGAAATCTTTTGCATCCCTGTACCTATCAGGGATGCAAAAGATTTTTTGATGACTCCCTACCCACTATTGGAAAGGCCCAAACATATTACTGCATCCTCCTGTAACACAAAATCTCCCCAGGCATCTGCTACTCTGTGATGCACATTTTTCCAGCACATCTGTCTGAGCATGTTGGTGGCCATACCTGTTTTCTTTCAAAAATGCACAAGTGAAAAGCACCCCATTGCAGAGGAAAGATAAAAGATGTTTTAAAGATACAGCTTAATGGACTTCAGGACTAGATGGAAAATGTACAGGAACTGGAAACTAGGTCAGATGCGTAAGTGTGAGGATGGAAGTACAGCATAAGTTTAAGATTAAACAAAATACAAAGCAATAAGAAAACCACCAGAGTAACCTGAAGTCATTTTATTAGTGTATTAGAAGCAAACAGAAAAACAAGGGAAGAGTTGGTTGACTCTGGAGAAGAAAAATTATAGGGCCATGAAATTGAGAAGGGCAACATTAGTATCTTCTGATAGTGATCTTTACCAAACACATCAACCACAATCGGACAGCTTGCACAATTTTCAAGGGATAACACCTCAGTGTGTAACCGGGAAGGCATGAATTAATGCCTACGTAAGTAAGGTGTTCTCAGGTCAGTTTGTTATGAAACTACAGAGCTTTGTCCTCCTTGAAGAAGTACCTGCAACTGTCTTAGAGCAAGCATTAATTAGCTTTCAGGACCAGTGAAGGTTTAGCGAGGCATTGGAAGAATCAACAAGGTCAAATGTATTTTCCACCTTTAAAAATTAAAATAAAGGGAGAACTGAAAATTAACTGCCATTATCTTCAATTCCCAGTGAAAACTCTGCAGAAAATTGCTGAAGAAAATATTGGAATCTGGAAGAAACCAAGGAAAACAGTCGTCATGAACTTTGCTAGGAATGAACGCAAAAGTCTTTCTATTATAGGAAAAGCAGTAGGTGTCATATTGGTAACAATATAGTGATATTCTGGTACTGTCATCTCATACTCTTACAAAGTATGTAGGCATGATTCAGACCAAGTGTTTTAATCACTGTGCTCCCTTGTTTGCAAAGCTATCCTTTGACCGTTACTGTAGCATTCATTGTCAAATTGGAGAGAGATCAAGTGCAGGGATACAGTGCAGCGACTCAACTCTTGAGTCCAGCTCTATGGGTTAACACCCAGGGAACTGGATGGTGGGCTAGAACGTAAGAGCTGTGCTTGAACTCCTGCCAGTGCTGCATCCTTCTACAACAGTAGCCAGTGAGCAGATGGCCAGGGTAAATAGCAACAGGGCAAATATAATTTGTACTTTCTCCAGGTATCCTCTCAAGTCTCATACATTTTTTAACTGAGTGGAACTTTGTGAATCTGATGTGGTCTGTCTATTTAGAAGTCTTTAAAGGATCTCTCTTTAAAGTGCTTGCTCACTCCCGCATTGAGCCCTGATACGTGTTTTACAGGATAGCATACATTGGTAGGGACTTCCAGAATGATACTGTTTCTGGCAGCGAGAGTGTCCTCTTTTCTTTTGTTTTGACTCCTGTTCCTCCTAGCTTCATGTGATAGTCTTACATTCTGCACCTGAAGAATAGCGAATAGATACCTTTAAGGAGACAGTTACTTACTTTTGTAAGTAACTTATTCTTACTTAAGAAGTATCAGATCCCCTTATATTTTCTTAGTGCTGACAGCCTGCAGGAAGGAAGGGCGTGCCTGAGTGGGCAGGAGGTGCTGGCTACATGGCCTGGATGGAGTAGGCTCCACGTGCACTTGAGGTGGCACTCCAAAGCCTGCAGGCTGCACCACCATCTTTGAGTATGCCATTAGTAGACCCATCAGATCAAGGCTTTTCAACCCTCTTGATGTTGCAGTCAAGCACTCAAGAGGTGTGCTCACTTGTGCATAGTGAATCTAAGCCTTTTAACATGAGGTTTGCTTTTCCCAGAATAGCAAATCTTTTGAAAGTAGGCTCATTTTAGAGAACCCTATGAGATCTACTAAGGATGAGCTTAGTCCACAATTTACTTGTAGTCCTTCTTTAAATCTTCTCTTCAGCCATTTAGTAGAGTAAATTGCTTTGGTCTGGATTCTGAAATAATAAAAGATAACTGCACTTTAAAAAAAATTCTGTTTTATACATGTCAGAAAATTTTTTGTAACTGCTCATTAACCTTTAAAATGTAAGGCTTTTGCTGTTAGGGGGAAAAAAGCACCTTTTAGTGACTTCTGTTGTGATATTGTTCTTGATTCGATTGCAGCAGATGTGGCTCCCATTCATATGTGACAACTGTTCTTAATCAGAATTGTCAACAAAGGGAAACATTGTGTTACATATCACCAAATGAAAAGTAGTAATTTGATATGTTAATCACTTTCAAAATATGAATTAGTGTTTCACCCTGAAATAAACTAGCTAAGATTTACATATGTATTATTTTGTAATATTTACTCTTTTGTAATAATATTTGTAGGAATGAGAATCCGCTTATGTTCTCTCTGAGCAATTAGTGCAAAGTGCCTTAAAGCTGCCTTTGTAAGCTGTAACTTTTATATGTTCATCTAACTGCTAGAAGGAACAAGACAAAAGCTAGATACCTAGGGCACCTGTGGGGTAAAAGCAGTGAGTTGTGTAGCCAAGAATAGGATATAGAAAACCCTGTAACCTCTGAGAAGAATCCTTCACTTTGTATTCTACTTACAGAAGATCTGAAAAAGATTCTTTCCTTCTCTGCACAGCTGCAGACCATTTTGAACTCTCTTTTCAGTCCTTTCTCAGCCACAGCAGCCCAATTCATTACATATTTTGATCTTGTCTTCCTTATGTATTGGAATCTCTAACCACCTTCTTTTTGCACTCTTCTGGCTTCTTGTCAGTTCAGCCACATTGTTCTTGAAGTGTTGTGTCCCCGCTGAACACGTAACTGGACGCTAAGCAGAACAGTAAGATCATGCACCCTGCTGACAACCACCGTGTTGATATGACCCACTGTGGCTTTGTGGCTTTTCTGTCAAGCTTCTGCTAGTGGTAAACTGCAACACGTGGCCATGTTTGCTCCAGCTGAACACTATGCTTGTTTTGCCCACTGAGATATTACGGGTAGCGCTTGTATAACAGGCTTGACAAATATTTCTGAAAGCCCTACAGTATCAAGTAGCTTCTTCTTCAGGTTCAACATTCAGTAATTTTAAATTCCAGTGAAACAAAATAAGCAGCTAATATGAAAGCAAGGACTAACACCCTGCAAAAAAGCCACAGGATATTCAAAATGTAAAAAGAAATTCAAAATTCAAAAATCCTTCAAAAAGAAAAAATGGGAGTAAAAATAAGGAAAAATTACTAGATCCATTTTGATGTCCACATATGAAATATATTGTGTCTAGAAGTGAAAGGAGGTTTCAATTGTTTCTAGAAGTGAAAAGCTAGGCTATGTCACAGAGTCATTGACTATGAATTACTTTTAGGTTTTGGCAAACAGAAAACGCTGCCCTCCATAAATAGCTCTGCAGCTGCAGACAGAGTATTTGTTCCAGTTTTCCACTGTAAATTGTGAGTAGCCATGTTTGAGCCCAGGTAACTCTTCAAGCTCTGTGCTTTTTAAAACTTGGTCTCAACATGCAAATGAAAATATTTCTCCCTGCCACCTCTAGCAAAGAACTGACTGGGTCGATGCTTAGATGGCACTGTGCCTAGCAACGAAGTGGTGCAAGGCTGAGCCAATGTCCCTCCAGTGAATGCAACCTAGAGTCCCCAACGTTCTGAATGGGCCCATTCTCCAGAGCAGTACATGTGATTATAGACAGAAACCTGAAAGAACATCTTTTGATGTTGCTCCCCAAAACTTAGGAAATATAATCTGAACATATTCCTTGGACTTTGTAAAAGTGTAACAGAAATCACAGTGGGGTCCTCATGAATATGGTGGAAATGGAATTCTCTCCTCTGCTTATTTATTTTCAATGATCTTGGATAGTTGCATAGTTCAAGGACTTTATGGCAAAAACATTTAGGTCCACAGGGAAGCAGGGGGCACATGCTTCATCAGCATATAGCTGCTGTGGAAGAGTCCTCTGGTTCCCTGGTAGAGATTTGTAAAATTCTGTAATATTTTCTCAGAATGGGATAAAACATACTATGGCAGCAGGCCATTGTCTTTATAGTAATTTGTGGATCTTTCAGTCTATTTTGCAGGAAGTATCAATCTTTACATGTGAAAACAAGTTCCCTATTGTTTATTGTTTAGTGAAGTTCACTAGTTCTGGTAGCTGATAAAGAAACTGTCTTGCAGAAAGTTCCCATATCCCTCAGCGTGGGCAGATGCCAAACTGCTCAGCCAGCTGAGGCAACCAAAACCCACAGTGTGTTGAGCCTGAGCAAATGTGTCCTGCCTCTCAAGCAAAGCTCACGTGTCGGACTCATTGCTGTTCAATCTGTAGCTGTGTAGCTTTTGAACAATTTGGACAGAATAGCTCAAAGTGTAGGAGGGTTGAGTTTCATGCAATATACCGTATAAATATACCTTCAGCAGATCCAATTTGGGAAGAAAAATTCCCTTCTCATTAGCTCTGGTTTGCTTATGATTGAATAACAGTTGCTGTTCTATTTTGTGTTCCCATTCGGTGACTACCGACTCTAAGCACCGGACTCCAAAAATAGTCACAGCACGTATGGCTTATGTGTGGACTGGGAGTATTGCAAGATGCATCCCAACAGATTCCAGTGCGGCTCCAGAGAAGGAGCTCTTCCAGCCCCTCTGTGGCTGGGAAGGCCCAGGTTCTGCTGGTCACTGCCACAGCAAATGTGGCCACTGTTCTCCCTCACACCTTTGTCCATCTGTCAGCTGGGAGCAGGAGGTGTCCTTTTGGCTCTGGGCCCTGCTTTTTCCCACCCCCTGCCCTCTTCTGCCATATCATAGCCGTCCACCTTGGAGGTGTCCCCCCAAAACTCAACAACCTTGGCAGCCACGAAGGCTGCCTGACGATGGGGAGGCCATGGGAACACACCCAGAAGAGCCTTGCTGGCCCTAGGCTCTTTTTCCTTTACTACTCTTGTTTTCTAGAGTACGTAGGAGAGTGAATTTCTGCAGCTGTACTGGGATGGCATGAAACGTGCTCCGGGCACACTCATGTGCTGTTACCCAGTGTGCATGGGCTGGTTGCATTACTTTGTTCACACTGGCAAATTTTTCTTGCCCTGACAGTTTTGCAGATCACAAATTTCTTTTGTTAGGATCCTTTTCCCTTTTTTCTGTGTAAAATGCTGTGCAAAATGATGATGCCATGGACAATTTCTGAACTTTTAAAGTTCTGTTTGTCCCTCAGGAGGGGGAGTTCTGTGTGGCATTTATTTGCCCTACAGGACTCATAGATAAAGAAGTCCTGAGGGGAAAATGGCTGGGTGAGGTATGCTTTCTCTATTTAGTTTTAATCCTCCATGCCCCTCGTTACTCTTATGTGTTGCTTGTAGAAAACCTGGATGCCCCCTGATTAGAGGGCAGGAATTCATTTGTGGAAAATTCAGGTAGCATAATCAATTTACAAATGCTTTGGTGGTGAAAAAACCCTTTAAAAATATTTATAAGACATAACTATGTCTTATAAATGTTCCTTGGTCATATGGCAAATATACTGAGCCATGTATTGTTTATACGGAACAAAAGGGAAAAAAAGAGAAAAAATGCTGCAGAAGTCAGTATTTTACTATTCTGTGATATACTCCAAACAGGATGAGTGGCCATGGTTGGCACATGGACCTTCTCCGTGCTCTGTTCCAGCCAGCAGCTGGCATTTGATCGACACATATCATGATGTTTTTAAACTTACAGTCTTTAGGAAACATCCCTACACCCTCCTGCTCCCCCACATCCCTGTACCTAGGTGCTTTCACTTGCTGTAGTGACACTTTCTCTCTTTTCTTCAAAGTGAATGTGGTTTTTCTAGTATTGTTCTACTTACACACATTTATTTAGACTCAAAAAGCTTATTTTCAAGTTACTATCTCACAAAGGAATTTGAAATATCCATGTAAGACTGGGAGCTTTGACCTTTAAGAGCTAAATGCCCTTTATTTTTTATGCACTTGTTTTGTATTCTGTCATGAAACTAGCTCTGCCTCAGGTCTCCAAGGGCAAAATGCGTATTTCTTCCAGCACAAAGGGTCGCCGCTACTTAACAAACATTTCACCAGACTGTCCTTCCCCAAAATGAGTGATCTCACAAGAAAAGAAGATAAAAGAATTTGTTGAAGTCTAGTAGTAAAATATGAATATCTGTAGGGCAGTTTAGTTACAGATTTTTTTTGTTGTAACTGTGACTGAAACTACTGTTGAACGTGGTGTTCTGTACACTGTGACATATTTTGCACTTTCTGGAAAGGATTCTACCTGATTTAGTGTTT
>Ga0065711_1007072_pt1 | contig 15767 bp, 6 predicted proteins | sample Hoacrofraction12_FD_59098 | JGI IMG/M metagenome (GOLD analysis project Ga0065711, IMG submission 59098) | Hoatzin crop microbial communities from Cojedes, Venezuela - Epithelial fraction 12 v2 (version 2) | ecosystem: Host-associated > Birds > Digestive system > Esophagus > Crop | place...
TCCTGACACTCACCCTTCAGATATTTGTAGGCATTTATAAGGTCCCCTCGCAGCCTTCTCTTCTTCAGGCTGAACAAGCCCAGTTCCCTCAACCTCTCCTCGTAGGGGAGATGCTCCAGTCCCCTCACCACTTTAGTGAGGAATAAACTGAAAATGAGCATGTCTTTAATACTTGTTTAGTGTATATGAGTGGAATTTGTCTAAAATGTAAAAATGAAGACAACAGCAGAATAAGTATATGTTATTCTTCTTAACAACAGAAACAGAGGTCCCGAACCTGTGTTATAATCTATAGGTGGACTGTTCCACCCATGCAGTACCTGGTATTGTGAGTTACGTCTGTACTGTGGAACACCTGCTGCTGGGTTCAGAAGCACAGCTATGGTCTGATGTTTTTGGGGACCCAGATCTGAATGCTTACCATCTCTTCCCTCAACCCCCCTCCCCCTTTTTACCCCCCTTTAACACAGCACACACATACTGTCTTTCTAAAACATGGCAAGTAAATGACAGATTTCAACTGCTGCTTTTAAAATTAGGTTTTACTGTATTTATGTTTTGTTATTTGGCAGCACAATGGAATTTTTTTAATGTCTTGCAGTTCATCCTCAAGCCTTGAGAGTAGATCAGCATAGTAAAAGGCTTTCATCCTTCACTCGCATAAATGAAGATGAGGAGTAGCTCTGTTAATATCAGTTACTATAGTGAAAAGTTACATAAAAGAATGGAAGTCAGAATGTGTATGTACATAGATTTCCCTTTTGCTTCATTGTGAATGACAGGCAGAAGTTATCTGTTAGAAGAGGCCAAGTATTATGGAGTAGCTGGCTTCTTCAGCTTTGATTTGTACACTGAAATCACAAGGTTTAATAAAATATGCATGAATTCCAGTTATTTCATGGTATCTATTAAAAGTTTTACTGAATCCTGCAAATGAGGTTATAAATGTTCTTTTGATAAGTCATGCTAGACTATTTCCCAGTGACACTTTTACTGTTTAGATTTTTTTCAGGGGTCCCCCCTGCAATATCCTGTCCTCTATATTCTTTTGCGGTTTTGATGTAGAACTGAAAGTGTGAGGAGAGAAGTTAAAGCAACTGTTTCTCTAAGACTCAATAGGAATTTTTTTGTAGGGGAGTGTCTGTGAAAACCTGTTTTCAACTCAAGTTAGTCTACAGTCATTACTGGTTTTTATAAATAGTGAGGAATGTCCCTATCAAAAGCCAAAGTAAATAAAAATATGGCAGAGGTTTCTTGATGCCATATATGTTGTGTACAATCTACTTGAAGTACAATAACTTTCACCGTGCAGAACTTAGCATAAGTGAGCTCTGAAGTTTTTTTTCCTGTGGCACAATGCTGCCAGTAGTAGTATTCCTTCAATTGTGTGTCATGAAAATCTTTCTTTTACATCTATGACAATAAGAAAACTTGCCTTCACTAACAGAAAACAATTTCTTGGATGCACAGAATGTTTTCCAAAAGTAATACCCAAAAGTGCTAAACAATTTTCAATAAATTGTGTCAATAAGTTGCAAAATATAAAAAGTCATGGAGAGTTGAAGAGAAGGAAAGAAATGGAAAGGAAAAAATTTAGGTGGTAATAATGTGAACTTATACTGTGTCTTTGTCCCTAATTGAAAACTTTGTCACATGGAATTTCTGTATCTGAACATGTAGAACAGAGTTTTGTGTTTTATAACCTCCTTTTCATTAAATATTTTCTTTAGAGATAAGACAGGTACATTTTAGTAAAATAGAGAAGCAAATACCGAGGGGAAAAAGGTAAAGCTAAAGACTCCAAACCAAGTCCTGAAATTTGGAGAATAACAATGCCAATCTCTACTTGAAAGTTATTTTTTTTTATCTTCCTGAATTTGATTCTTCTAGATATTAGGGGTTTTGTCAAATCTTCTGTATTTATTATTGAATATCTACATTTAAAGAGATAAAAGCTAGCGAAACTTGGCTGTATTTGAAGTCTAGTACCTAATCCTAAACCATGTGCTGCACTCAAGAGTTCTAGCAAAATGAACAATTTGTATGGGTATAGAAAAAGAGTTGCATATATGGTGCTGGTCCTGAGACTGTGGCAAAAATGCGAATTCTTAGGCAAGACTCTTCCTCATGCCCCAGATTAATCTCTGCTGTTCTGAGGATGCATCTCTTGCTTGTTTTAAATCTTTACTGAAGTTCCCTTCCCAGGGCAGGGCTTGTGACTCAGCCTGGTTAAACCTGATGAATGCATCAGATTGTCAGAGGCAGTGTTGGAGCTTGCTATAAACCTGCAGGCATCTAGAAGTTATGGGCGGGTTTCTTTTGTGAATGAAATCCAGTCATCTGGGACAGAACCTCTAAGGACTAGGCCAAAATTTAATGAAGCTGACATCTTGCTCCCCTCAGAAAGTATGGGTAATGTTTCAGTTCTCAAGAGCAGCTGGGTGCTGGGAAAGGGCATGATCACTGGCATGTTTCATTAACTGTAGATCTCTCACACTTGGCAAAAGGACTGGCCCTAAAAACTCACTTTTTATTGAAATTAGAGATAGATGGAGAATCTTTGGCCTGACATTCAGCTAACACACTACAGGTGACTAACATGAAGAACATGTCTCCCACTATGCATTACTTATTTCCAAGTAACTTTGGGGAAAAGCTGTTCTTTATTACCAAACAATTTGCTTTTCCTTTCTATTCATCAAAGCCCTTCATAGTTTTGGAATACAACTTAATGAGGTGCAGGATTGACTTAGGTCCTGGAAGTCTTCAAAGAGCAACCTCTTGTTTTCCCTTCCAAGAGCAGAAATTTTTGAAGGTTGAGTTTTGGATGGCAGAGACTGGTGAGCGTGATGCCTGTATGGGGTGAATGAGTGGAAAAGATAATAAAAATATAATTAGACACAAACTTTTGGTTAAGTGTGATACTTTAGGGAAGAACTCAACAGAGCTTTTGTAAAGGGAAGTCCCACTTCAAACAAACTTCTCTTGGCCTAGTTGACATCTTTATAGAGTACTTGTTAAGTGCTGTTGAATACTGATACCAGATTTTAGTTCAGGAAGTGCCTGAACTGTGAACTGTTGAATAACATCCTGGTAGAATTTAATTATATGCTTTCTCTGGTTTTACCCTCTTCCCTAAGCATTGATTGCTGGCCAGTGTCAGGAGCGGAGTTGTAGGTTGGACCTTTTGAACTGACCCAGTATGGCCATTCTTATGTTCTTCTGCTACATTGATAAGTATTCCTTATTAAAAAAAAAAAAAAAAATCTAAAGACCAATTACAAATGAGATTTTGCTGTACTGTGCCCATGTGTGTTGAGCTCTTCCTGTTCTCCTCCTTAGTTCTATACGCAGGTGGGCAGGCACAGCACAGTAGCTCCAAGTCCTTGCTTGTCTTTGCTGATACAGAGAATCATGTTTAGGGATGCCTGTTGCAGTCTGACCTTTCTTGCAAAAACTTTGTCCACCCGTATCAGTTAATTACTTGATAGATGGTTGTGAACTTACCTATTATGAGTACAGTAATGGTCTCTCGGCAGCTATGAGTAGGTTTAACTATATAATTCAGTCCTCTCAAATACGGAGAGAAAATGTCAGAAGACTGATTTTTAATTATTGCTTTGCATGTTTCACACTGTCATAATTAAAGGTCAATAAATTTTACGTTTATAAATAACAGTAATAAATGCTTTTTTCTTAGGTGTGCCTTGCAATAGCTCATTATTCTCAGCCAACGGATCTTCAGCTTCTCTTTGCATTTGAGTATGTTGGAGAAACGTATCATAATCCAGGTAAGTATGAAAGTATTTTGATTTTTTTTTTTTCCTGTGTCCTAATATGTAATATTAGTAAGACTTCTGTCTAGAAGCAGTGGCAAAAAGCATTTGAGGCTTTCTCCAGGGGTAATAAAATTGGCTTGTCCTGCACCCAAGCTCTTTACTTTTGGTAATAAGTCATTCATTGTGATAGACATTAGTGACCAAAATAGAAAGAAATGTCTTTCCTGTCTGAAACAAAACAAAAATACCTATGTCAGCACTTATACTCATATTTCTCAATTCACACTTCAATCCTCCTATTGTATGTCTATATTCGTTCTCTAGGTACCTAGCTAATCTCCCATCAGGCAGGCTTGTTCACCTGCCCTTCTTTTGGGAATAAGTTTCTCTTCTGGTGGTATTGCAGGAGGATTTGTGCAGCTTGGGACTCCATACCTTCTTTCCTAGAGGCTTACTAGGCAGTTCTTACTACTCAAAACCTCCACCACCCCTGCTGAGTTGGAGCACACCCTCTCTGCTCAAGGCCAATCTCCAACTGAACCTTGTCAGTTAGGTAAGCCTGAAAAAGATGCCTTTGGAACTTGATTTCTAGTATAATGCTGTGCGGTCACTGCTTAGTGTTCCCCAGCCAATACACAGCTGAAACCCATCAGTTCTAGTGTAACAAGCCTCCAAATAGACAAGTGCCATTGATGTAGTTCTGTGGCATTAGAAACCACTGATCTGCCTGTTACAGGATTTGAATATTGTGGAATTATGAGCTCTGGCCTTCAAATTTACACAGAAAGGCATGTTTTTCGTGCAGATGCCTACATGACTGCCTTGTGCATGCACAAGAACAAGTGTGCATGTGATTATGTTGCACACATAACTACACATATAATTTCTTACCTGATAAGACTTGGGCAATTATTAAGGTCCATGTATTTCAGCATTATAAGGTACTAGGGAGGAAGCCAATTTGCAGATAAAATTACAATAAAATGTTAAAGTGGAGTGTGAACAAAATGTTAGTCTGTCACAAAGATGCCTTTACTCTGTCCTTAAAATAGCTTTTGCTGTATGGAAAAATACCTAGTGGAAGAATTACATAAGGTGGGTAAAAAGTTGTTCCTCTGGAGCAGCAGACCAGAATGGCAAACAGTAGTTGTTCTGCTATGCTGCAGTTGCTGGAGAGAAGAGTTTGAACTACTTTTGGTTTGTGTTGGGGGTTTTTTGTTGTTATGAACCCTGGTGTTTGTAGCATAGATCTCTGGCTTTGCACTTAAAATTCCAGCACTGTGTTTTATAACACACTATCCCTGCTAGTCCTAGTAAAGTAAAAGCTGAAATACTGTCTTTATGCTTCTTGAGGAACATAAAGAGCCTGCATTGCTCTGATGTATATGTACCTATTTTTTTACCAGGCTGTATTTGATAATTCTATATCTTGCCATTGAACAACAAAATTATAAATTTTTTTTGTAATTACCATTTTTCTGTGTGCTATCTTTGAACAATTACTTCATTCTGATTTTAGTCCGATTTTCTTCTGAAAAACAGAAGTAGTCCGAGTACTAGTGCAAGAATGAAGTTGATCGATACAGAAAGTAGAAACTACACAATCACTGAGATGGCGGTAGAGCCATAATGCCGTATTTGGCACTTACATCTTTACAGACTGTTGCTAAAGCTGGGAGCTTTCATGGGAGACGTAATAGGGTTGAGTCTCAGTTTATTTCACTTTCATCTAAAAACTTACTTCCCGGTGTCAAGAAACAGAGTGTAGTCTCCTTTGACACAGCTGACAGCTTCCTTGGCACCTAAAGAATGACCAGCAAAGGAGATACTTCTTTGTTAGTAACAGATTGTAGTCTTCTTGGTCCATAGCCACAAAATGGTAGACCGTGATTTTTGTGGATATAAATATGTATATATTTTAACCTGGCTTTCAATTTATTTTATTTGCTGTTAATGCAGCAGTCATTTAAAGATGTTGAAATTACATAGTTTTTAGTTTGCTTTCTTCATAAGGTACCTAATTAAAGGGTAGCCTATAAAGGGTTCATGTTTTTAAAACACTGCTAACTTTGGTGTGTTGATGAGAAAAATCCTGTGACTGAAGATAACATTTGTTCTTAAGTGTTAGTATGTCTTGCTTTCTATCAAGCAGCGCAACATATCAATTCTATGTTGCTTCTCTGTTAAAATTGCAGGAAAAAATATATTTACATCTTCATGTATCGCCAAGCTGTCGTTAAATACTGATCTGTTGTAATGCAAAAATAGGTAACGTTAGCCCTGATGCTAGTGGCTCATTCTTGTAATCAGGAAGGTGAAGAGTTTGATTTTTTTTTTTTCTCTTTTTTTTAAAATGTGCATCGATGGATTTTCTTTTCCTAGCAAAGAAGGTGAATGGAATAGACCCAGGAGGTGGTGGTGGCGGCATCGGCAGTGCCAGTGGTCAGCAGACACCTTTGTTTGAAACTTACTCTGATTGGGACAGAGAAATCAAAAGGACAGGTGCATCAGAGTGGAGAGTTTGTTCAGTCAATGAAGGCTATATGATATCTACTTGGTAAGTTTCTCGTATAACGCAAGTAGAAGAAAACAAGGCCATTACCCTGTCTTCTCCTGTCTTCTCTCCCAAAGCCTCCATCCTACCTAACTGTGCACTTCGCCTCTTAAATGTGCCAGTCTCTAGAGAGGCCCTCAGCTGAAAGATCCTGCAAGTGTTGTCATTAAGGGAAATGTCATATTCTGGCATCTGTTGCTTTCATGCTTTAGTACTTCCCTCTGGAACACGCACATTTCTAAACAAGTAGATGTGAGCTATACCAGTGGTATATGAGATCATGCAGACAGACAGGGCAACCAGTTAGCACTGCGGTGTTAGGGGCTGGTGCATTATAGTTTTAAGAGTTGCTAAGACAGCACTGCAACAAGAGAAAAGCTGGTAAAATACATAGGGAACAGTAACCTTTTGTATCATATTTTTTTCCCCAAGCCTTCCAGAATATTTTGTGGTTCCATCTTCCTTAGCAGATCAAGACCTCAAGCTATACTCCTACTCTTTTATTGGGAGACGAATGCCAGTAAGTGTAGTCTTTATTCAGGTACTCTTCTTGATCATTGTACAGTATTGAAGATATGTATGCCAATTAACATTTTGTGTGTAGCATTAAGAAAAAAATGTCCATGGAGTAACACTAGCCTGCATTATTTTGTTGTTTCTTTTGTGTTTTTTCCTGTATTAGTTATGGTCCTGGAATCACCCTAATGGGAGTGCCCTTGTAAGAATGGCCAACATTAAAGATGTATTGCAACAAAGAAGAATTGATCAAAGGTAAATGATTAGTTATGTTATTCTTTAATCAGATGGATAGGATAGCACAAGTGGTGACTGTGTAACATACAGCAGCAATTGATAATTGAGAGGATACTAGCTTTGTGATGTAGTGCAATAGCTTTTGAGAAGCTGTTCTCTGAATATAGTTCTGGCATAATTTCTGTTCAAGGTCCACTTCAGTTTTGAATACTGAACAATTTTTCAAATTTTAAGGGATGTTTATTTTTTAGCTGGCTAGTCATTCAGATGACAGAATTTATTGATAAAAGGATCAGACTTAATCTTTTCTACTGATGTTACCGTAATACAACTTAAGGTAGTGGAGGTTGTCTTACCCACTTCAGCAAGACACAGTAAAAATTATTTATTTGTGGCATCGGGAGATACAGGTCTATAGATTTAATGCCATAACGCACATGGTATTTCTGTGAAATATTTGTCATTCACGGTCCTTGATGAAAGATGAAGGCATTTAGAGCCTTGCATAAGTAGTTTACTAGCTTGGTGGTTTTGGTTCTTTGGTTTAATTTGTAGAGGGACTTTCTGTAGTAGTACAAACACTTGCATTGTGGGTCTTAGGCTGGAGCTCTGAGTTTTATTTGAAACCCTGTCAGATTTCTTGGCTTTCTAAACTTTATATATGTTCTGTTTATTTAGCAAGAATAAGTCTCACTAAAAATTGTGGAAAATTAACAGTTTAATAGAGCTGTTTAACCATAAGTCAGACTCAGATTTTCATTTCCCAAATGTGTTGTTTTAATGAGCCAGTGTTTCCATTTTTGTGTTTTGTAACTAGCAGACACAAAAAATACTGGAGTGAGTAGCTGTGTGACAGGAGCAGTATATCTCCTGAATATAAACTAGAAAACTTCTTTTTTAAAATAAGGTGCATGTCTTATGTGGTTTGAGATGTTTGCAGTTAAAAGCTGTGGCATGTTTGTTGAAAGACTGTTTCTCTTCTCTGCAATAATAATATGGCTGATTCTTTTTCTTTCTTAGGATTTGTAATGCAATAACTCGAAGCCATCCTCTGAGAAGTGATGTTTACAAGTCTGATCTGGACAAGTGTCTCCCCAGCATCCAGGAAATCCAGGCTGCACATATCAAACTCAAACAGTTGTGTGTTAATGGTATGCTGGACTGTCCTTCTGTCATGGCGGTTATTTTCTTGAAATACAACAGATTCTAATGGGTCTGGCTAACAGGATTGTTCAGCAGTGTAATCACTTTCCTTGTTGCAGAGCCTTTTGAAGAAACTGAAGAGAAGTGGCTATCCTCACTGGAAAATACTCACTGGTTAGAGTATATTAGGTTTGTACCATTAATAAAATAATGGTTAATGAGACGTGAAAAACTTTCACCAGTGTAAAATGAGCAGTGAGTCAGTTGAAGGATTCTCTATTTTAATATGTGAGTTGGATAATGTCATGGTTTAGCCCTGCTGGCAACAAAGAACCACACAGTCAGTCTTGCTCCTCTCCCCCCAGTGAGATGGGAAGGAGAATTAGAAGTAAAAGGCAGAACTCGTGGGTTGGGATAAAACAGTTCAACAGAACAGCAAAGGTAGAAGAAAATAATAATACTCATAAAAAGGATATACAGCATGCAATGTTCTCACCGCTCAGCTTCCTCCTGAGTAGCAAATCACCCTGCTCCAGCCAGCTCCCCTACTTAAATACCAAGCATGATGTCACATGATATCGAATATCCCATTTGACTGGCTAGTTTGGGTCAGCCCAACCTGCTTCTTGTGAAAATTAACCCTATCCCAGCCAAACCCAGGACAGGTAAATATAGATACCCCTTTTTTTTTTTTTTTTTCTGGCATGTGAACCTGTTCTATTAACTGTTGTATCACTTTCTTTTCCCATCTAGATCGTTCCTTAGGCATTGTGCTGAGCTTGTATATATGATGGAGTGTAAGCATGTTTCGGTAGTTCTGCAAGGTAATACAATCATATAGCTTGCTGTAATTCTTAGCATTATTATGATAATGTAGATAAACACATTTCAATAAAATCAGCTGTAATCTTCATACATAAACCTCATTTTAGGCATTTGAGGAACTGGAAAGGAAAATAATTTTGTTATGTATCTGAACTGTAGTATAGTCCATAGCATCAGAGGAATATTTCACTTTGAGTCTTTGTGGGTTTTAGTCTTACAATCATACGATAGGATCAGAATTTTAGGGTGAACTTTTGTACTGTGTTAATTCGGCTAATACTCCTTGCATAAGCAGTATCAGCTTTATTCAGAGGTCCTGTGCACAAAAGTATCTCACTAACGGTGGCTGCTGTTGTGTAAGTGCAAACCTATTCCAGAAAAAAAGTCACTGAAAAACGTGCTTATATCAACATCAGAAATTTTGTAACTTCTGTAATGTTTACAAGACCTGTTCAGCTGGTATATCCCACTGTCCTGACCTAATGGTCTTTCAAAAACTGCTGCAGGGTGGAAAATATGTTGAAAATTTCCAGCAACATGAACACCCTCCTTCTCAGCACGTCTTGGTTTACATATCGGGTGTTTGGGTGGGTATTTTCTTCTTGATAAATGTATTCTTGTGCTGGGTACTACAGGAACCTTTCCTCTAGTATGAGTGTCAGCTGGAAAAAAGAAAAGGTGTTTTCTAAAAGCATGAGAACAATTACAGCAGCAAAAAGCATGTTTTAAAAAAATTCAAAGAACACTAGACCAAGTTGCCACTTTTTGATCTTTGAGATCTAATTCTGTATATGTGCCTATATAGCTTATGTATGTCATGCATTCTGTATGTTATTCACAGAGGAAGAGGGACGGGACCTGAGCTGTCTTGCTGCTTCTCTCATTCAAGTCATGCTGGATCCCTATTTTCGAACAATTGTTGGATTCCAAAGCTTAATACAGAAGGAATGGGTCATGGCAGGGTATCAGTTTTTAGATAGGTGTAACCACTTAAAGAGATCTGACAAAGAGGTAAAAATTAATTGTATTTGTATGTGATACCAGTATCTGGTTAATATCAGCCTGAACATTTACTCACACAGAAATCTAAAGCAAAAATACTTTTTAATACTTTCAAATCTCATGAAGCAAATGTCAGCGAAAATGGCCTCTGTCCAGGATAGAGATACATTTTCTTTATCCTCTATAGTTCTGTGAGAATCAGCGAAACGCCAGGTGCAGTCAAGTGTTGCTGGGTTTTTGTGTTGCTTCCGTGTTACATGTGAAAGGTCCCGCTGTAACAAATGCTAACACAGTCCACATTTTAAGTTGAAGTAAAAGAGGGTTAAGAGTGCATTTGGAGGGTTTTACCAAGGGTATCTGTTTTCACCCCTGGTTTTTTGAATGAAAAGTTGTATGCAATATGTAGTACATTTCAAAATACTGAGCTGATAGAGAAGTGCTGCAGCTTTGTGAACTGATACACAGCTGCCAAACAGATCAATAGAGGGTAGCATGGTGCTTGATTTTCAGTATTTCCAGCTCATCTTATTTGGCTTCTTCATTGCAAAGGAGAGACTTGTAATTGCAGTTAGAAAAATAGAGGACCCTATGTTTTTCAGGGAGAATGCCCAAGAGTAATAGAAAAGCAGTGTCTCGAGAGAGTGGAGGCAGCAGATAAACTGAGGACACTGAGCTCTAAGCAGAGAAACTGCATGAGGGGATAAACTGAAATACCAAGGGGGAAGTAATGAGAAAGCAGATATTGTGACCCTAGGAAAGAATATACAGAAGAGTGAAACTGGGAAGAGGAAAATATTTCTAAAGCTTTATATAAATGATAGTTTATACTTTTGCCATTCATGGGCCACTGTGGAAAGAACGAAAAAGTGTAGTGCGAAGATAACATGGCTGAATCGTAAGCTCTCCAGTCATTTCAAACACAAAGGAAGTATGTACGTTGTGAAAATAAGGCCAAGTAATAAGGAGGGCTCATAAAAGCACTAATTTGGAAATTATGAGGGACATACAAGATGGCAGAAAGCGTTTTTGCAGCTGCATGAGTATAAGGTGAGCGCTGGAAGGAATTGACTGGCTTCTGACAGAGGAGGGAAAGCTGTGGAAAGGGAGCATTGAGAAAGCCAGCTGACATAGTTGCTTGTGAAAGTGGCTAAACAGGAATACAGGGTATTAGAGTTGCATGAAGTCATAAAAAATACAATACTCCAAAGAGTTCACCCTGTTGAGGAATGTACCAGAGGTATAGCTAAATACCCTAATGGAGCACTAACTACAGAAAAATTGGTATGACTTGAGAAGAGCTTATGTTAAATCTAATAATTATCTGTTTCTTTTCCCAGTCTCCTTTGTTCTTGATGTTTCTTGACTGTGTTTGGCAGCTGCTAGAACAATACCCAGCAGCCTTCGAGTTTTCTGAAATGTACTTGACCATATTGTACGACAGTGCACGTATCTCGTTGTTTGGCACTTTCCTTTTCAATTGTCCTCATCAGCGAGTAAAGGAAAGCACTGTGAGTATGAAGTGTTACATCTACTTTTCAAATAGGAGACTTCAGCATGCCCTTCTGGAAATAACATCATCTCAGCTAAATGGTATTCCTTTGTATTTTTCAAAATGTCACACTCTGTTCGGGGCAAAACACTCAGCTGCCCAGATTAATGTGAGCAGAATGTCCTTTTAGGTGATCTTTGCATAGACAGTCACTAACTCTTCAAGAAGAAAGTCTACGGAATTTCTACTTTATTTTTTCCTAGAAAAGCATTGTTATTGTATATTATTATTTGTACTTCTCTAGGAAACAGATATATATCTGGAACCGATACAGTGGAATGACAGGCAATAAACAGAATTTCACACTTCAGGCAGACTTTGAAATGTCTTGACGTAATTGTTTAAATAGTTGAAAGAGTTGGAAAAGACTGCGTAAAGTTCAAATACTAATGCACAATGAAAGTATTTAGAAAACTGAACACTTAAATTTGTTTTTGAAAACTGGAGCTGGTCAGAGCTGTGCGTAGAAAAGATTTGATGACTGATAAAAGTAAAACTTATTTTGTTAAATATTTTCTCTTTAAAACCTTACAAAGAAGTAGAGCATTGAGGGACCATTAGTGTATTCTCAAAATAACGGGTTGGAGGGTGTTTAAGAGTAAACAAACAATATCATTGAAAAGTAATTTTTGCATTGAAAAGTAAATTTTGCATGAGTCCTGCCTCTGCATTGCACAGATGAAAAACAGGGTACAGCTGTGTTCTGGAGCAGCAGACTGTCTTGCTGCTCTGTTGCTTTGATCTGCAGCCAGCTCTTAATTATACCTCTGCTCTTCTTTGCCCAATGTTTATGCGCTGGTTTGTAATTAAGATTTGTGAATAAGGCTATTTTCTTTGATTTTTAATATGCCCGTATGTTAACTTCTTACAGGAATTTGCCATAAGCAAAAATATTCAGCTCGGTGATGAGAAAGGCCTCAGATTTCCTTGTGTTTGGGACTGGTCTCTTCAGTTTACAAGCAGGGATCGCCTGCTCTTTCACAACCCTTGGTATATTGGCAAGAGTGCACCATGTGTACAAAATGGAGCAGTGAAAACTTTTAAACGCTCAAAGGTAACTATAGTGATGTCTGTCTGTGAATGGGCTGTATCTGTGCTTAACCCTAGGGTGTTAACGCTTAAATATCTACAGTTGTGTAGTGTGCTACACCCTCAGTTTAGTAACGGAGCATTAATTCTCTCAGCTTCCCAGGCTTAAGAAATGATTTTCTGTAGAGGTAGAGATGTAAGTTGTTGAACCTAGTGTTCCAGGATGTTTTCTGATATGGCTGAGCTCACTGCCAGTATTTGCATTATTTCACCTATGGAAAAGTGATGACGTGCCACTTTTTTCCCCCAGGGTTGTTGTTTTTTTCAGTGAATACTGATTAATTCAATCGTTTATTGTTTTAGCAAGTCTAGAAAACACACATATTTCTTTTTAAAGGCCACAGGTGGCCACACTCTGCCCTGTGAGCCCTGCCATAATGACTCACGAGCTCAGAACTATTTAAAGGACACATCCTGGCATCTCAGGGAATCTGTTATTCAAATAAGCACAAAACTGGAAAATTATCAGTATTTATTTTCTGCAGAAAAACTACAGCTCCACATTGCGAGGTGTCCCCCCAGCATTAAAAAATGGAATCATCAGTGAGCAAGAGTTCCTTCCAAGAAGAAACTCTCTGATACTAAAACTGAAACCAGACTTTTTGCAGCAAACAGAGAGTCAGAGTAACAGTATGGAAGAGTACTTCAGAGACTGGTTTGCAAAGCCTGTTGATTTGCACGGCGTAATTCTACCCCGTACCACCGGAACACAAATAAAACTGTGGAAACTCTGCTACTTCCGCTGGGTTCCTGAGGCCCAGATTAACCATGGTGGCTTCATCACTGCTTTCCATAAAGTTTCTTTGCTGGCAGATGAAGTAGACATGTTAAACCGGAATCTTCGACAGTGCAAAAGCAACTCTTCTTTGCAAGGCAGCTGCTCAGAACTGGATCAAAGCAGGATGTACTTCAGAGCAAATAGTTTAAACAACACCTCTGGGGTCCCAGACTTCCTCTCCTCCTCATTCCCATTTTCTCCTGTAGGAAACCTATGCAGACGGAGCATTCTGGGAACGCCTTTAAGCAAATTTTTAAGTGGTGCCAAAATCTGGCTATCCACCGAGACGCTTGCAAATGAAGACTAAGATGATGTGATAGTTTAAAGGTTTGGGAAGAATACAGCATATCATTTTGTCTTTTCTAAATTAACACTGCTAAATGCGGCATTGATAGCTGTAATAATTTTTATATACAAACATTACGTAAGTTTTGCACAAATATTTAAAAGCAAAGCGAGTCATGTTTCAAATCGCACAATTTTGTCTTCAGTAGGTTTCATCTGCCAGGGCTTCTGGTCCCTGATTCCTTCTGCATTTTGTGGTTTGGCTCATTATACGCAATGGAGCAATTTGCTTAGCTAATTGACACACTTGTTGTGGTCATTAATGAGGGTTTGCTTGAAATATCTTTTTTCCCAGATAGCGACTGAAGTGACTCTCGTGTCAAAACCACCTGGCAAATCAAAGTAGTTAGGTGCAGTGGACACAGACGGACAGCTGAAATCTGGGAACAAACTGTTCTTATCAGATTGCTTCTTCAGGAAGAGTACTTATATGCATGCATGCATACATACATACATACTAGTGTTCTGTGACTTGATCACTCTACATATGTGTTAATGCAGTGTGTACCCATAGGGTAAGTTGTTCCCTTTTCTTTCTCTCCCCAAAATGTGTTAATTGACAGTTGGTCAGATTTGTGCTCTTTGTCATGAGCTCGACTTTAGACTATAGGAACCAACTTCAGGACAATGCACTGTTAACCTTAAAACATTTACTGTAGATACGGTATTGTAGTAGCTTTGGAAGTGCCTTTAATTGGGAGGAAACAGCAAGATTACTCTGATGCAGCTGCCCCCCTGCCCCTTTTTTACAGTAGATTGTTATAGTAGGTTCTTGTTCCATCCCCTGCCTCCCCCTCTCCATTTCAGGAAATAACAGGCTCAAGAGATAGCAGGATTTTGCTCTTTAAGGTTAAGCTTGTTTGTAAGGCTGCTGAGAGCCTCACTTCTCTGTATGAGCACCTCAGATACTCAGCATTATATCCCTGCATGGCTCCTCGTCCCTGCCGACTCTCTCCTCCTCATCCTGTTGCAGGATGGAGTAGCTTTCAGCAGAATTCATGCTTGAGCCCCACTGGGCTCCAGCGAGGAGGACGTGCTCCAAGTGCCCAAAGCCATGAGGCGTGCTAGTGCTGCTCTCACTGGGAAGCGGGTGCTGGAAGAAGAGTGGTTGGTTGTGCCTCCTTTTTACGCACATGTGTGTCCATGTGGACAATGTGATGGGCAAGCACTGCTTGGGGGAATGAAGTCCAACAGCCTCCCTCCGATTAACGCAGCGGCCTCCCCCTTGCTCTAAAACCTTTTAAGTGATACCTCTCCCCTGGATGCTGTGCCAGAAGCCGCCTCATGTTTCATAGGGTGAAAAGCAAGAGAGTAAAGTGTGCTGGGAGGGTGGAGGAGTAGTAATGTGTCATTCTCATGGGTTAAGGCTTCTGTCGACTACCTTCTCTTAACAGCAAGGCTGTATTTTATGTGGACTGAATTCTGTGTAAGACACAAGCGCTATTGCACCAACACTGAGCCTCTGTTCAGGTGTTGACTCACAAGTTAAGGCACTGAAGACCTTATGTGATGGACTAGGAGCTATTCTCAGTTGGGGGGGAGGGTAGCTTATCATGGTCATACACAGTGTATTAGAGTTAAAAAAAAGGGGGAGGGATAGGATCTGGAGCTCTTCATTTGTCTGTAAAACCAAACTGGCCGTCAGGACAGCCTAAATCACAAGGTAGGTTTTGGATGTCTAAGACTGCTCAAGGATTTCTGTTAGAGAATATGCATCCGGAGTGGCCTTACAGGTGCAGGCTTTGCACTAGCAAAGTCCCTTGCATACAGGACCCTGTTTTCCCCAGGTTAAAAATCGCCTAAGCCACACAGCTTGGGGGGGCACCGGGGGCGCAGCTGTCTGCGTGGGGTGTGGGCTGGTGGGGATCAGCGGGTGGTTTCATTGTTAAGGTGAGCTAAGGCGGGTGGGGGGAGTGGGGTGATGTCCTTTTGTAACCAGCCCCCCCCCCC
>Ga0065711_1041945_pt1 | contig 15767 bp, 11 predicted proteins | sample Hoacrofraction12_FD_59098 | JGI IMG/M metagenome (GOLD analysis project Ga0065711, IMG submission 59098) | Hoatzin crop microbial communities from Cojedes, Venezuela - Epithelial fraction 12 v2 (version 2) | ecosystem: Host-associated > Birds > Digestive system > Esophagus > Crop | place...
CTCATCATCCTTGTAGCCCTCCGCTGGACTCTCTCCAGTAGCTCCTCATCTTTCTTGAACTGGGGAGCCCAGAACTGGACAGAGTACTCCAGATGGGGCCTCCCTAGGGCAATGTAGAGGGGAAGGAGAACCTCCCTCGAGCTGCTGGCCACACCCTTCTTAATGCACCCCAGCATGCCATTGGCCTTCTTGGCAGCCAGGGCACACTGCTGGCTCATGGTTAACCTGTCATTTGCCTGTCATGATGGATGTATTTCAGAGACAACCAGGGCTAGTGGATGGCTGTGCTGAAGCAATTTCGAAGTAAATCCTGACGGTGCAGTTTAATCAGACTTTACATGTCTGAGATCACTAGAATTGCCCAGCTGCAACAGATTGTGTTTGGGGCATTTGAAGTTGGGGGACTGCTCCTTCATTGCCCTCTACATCGTTAAATGGAGGCAAGTAATGAAAAGAAGGAGGTGGTGTGAGACAAGCGCTTCCTGGTGAGCGTCCCGTGGAGCTAGCACCACTGGCTGTGCTGGGATGAGTGGGATGCAGCAGCCGCTCTGCTGGAAGTTAGTTCAAGAGACAACGGAGCAGGAGAGTAGGACAGGATTCCTCTAGTCCCATCACCTTCATTGGTCTCCCCTGAGGTGGGTGGGAGATCCCTAGTCTCCTCCCAGGATTTTGGGGACCATGTTCTGCATCCTTTTCATTTGGTTCTTCCCAGTATAACAGAGACATCACTGAAGTCCTGCCAGAGTCAGGGAGTGGAGTGTATGTCCCTATCCCTACCTTGGCTATCCGCAGTACCGAAGGAACAAGTGAGAAACTCCCAAGAGGAAAACACCAGATTATTCACTGAATGACAGCATGTCACCAAATAAATAAACAAAGCAGGAAAAGCAGGTCATGCTTGTCATCCCCAGTGCGAATCCCCTCTGATGCTGACAGCCTGCATGTTTCACAATTTGTGCAGGCAGTTCCCTTTCCTCGCGGGATAATTAACAGCCAGGCTGGGCGATGTCTGAATGGACTTTCTGCCCCATGGTCATCCACATTTGGCCACAGTTGTCATGCTTGTGCCCAGGGAGGACCCTCCCCTGAGGAAGGGTCCCTGGATGATGCAGGGGTTTTCTGCTGTGCACCACCTTTCCCCTGCTTTATTAGCCATGGGGTGGAAGGAGACAGGGAGGTCAAGCAAAAATGCCATCTCAGTCTTAACAACACAGACTCGCATCTTGATGTCCAAGGCTGTGGGTGATGTGCATTTAAACCAGCCCTACCACTAAATCCCTGATTTGGGGGGAATTAAAGCAAGGCCCAACTCATGACATGACTATACACCTGTACACCAAGGCAAAATCTTCTGACCCAGCCTGGAGCTCAGTGGAATGCTCTTAAGCAGCGATCTTCACCTTGCATTTCACCTTCACCTTTCCATGGGGAACAGGCTGAGCTGCATAAACCTAATCTCCCTTTGCCACACCTACCTCTAAAGAGCACATTGGTGTGAGGATGCACACAGCCCATTCCTGGTCAGCAAGCACATGTAATGCTGTCTGCATGGTCAGCCCCTGGTCAAAGGTGCTGTTTCGGTAAACTGGAAAAATGTTGATGAAAACAGAGTTCTTTTGGCAGAGAAAGCATTCTTGTCAAAACGCCCTGCAAGCTCATGTTTTGCTAAGAGTCATACCTGGTGGTGAAAAAATGGGAAAATTTCTAACAATCCATTTTGACTTTCCCTTAAAAAAAAAAATTAATTTGCAATTTTTTTTAAGGCTTTAAAGGAACTTGAAGGATAAATACTGTCACAGTAAAGGCAATGTGTTTGAATTGTTCCAGACATCTGGTGGTGAATTTTAAAATCTGAAATGCCTGATACCAGGCAGGGCCCAGGATGAAAATTGGACAAGAAACCCTCTGAGAACAAGAATTTCATTTCTTCCAACTCCTCTTTCTGTGGCCTGATCTCGGGAGAGTCAGTTGTGTCTTGGGATGACAGCACTGCAGTAGCTGTGTCTTTATATTCTTGATCACAAACCGCCTCATTCTCAGGGTGATGCACAGCTTCCCCACACACCTCCGCTGCTGACAGCCTAGCACAGGGGAGCAGGGTGATAGAAACTCCCATAGCCTGAGCCATAATCAGGTTTGTTTGGCAGGTTTGAATATTTTGAAATATTTTAAATTTTATACATGCTTCCCTGGTCTGTGTGCATTATACATTCTTATCCTTGTATAAGAATACATAAGAGTAATATATTCTTATTCTCTATGCCAGAGAAACTTAAAACCACAGCTACAGAGCTCGATTTTTCAGCTCAGGCAGCAAATGCAATAGCATTGCTGGGGACGGCAGATCCAACGCATGCTGTTGGCTATGTTGATGGCCATTGCAACAGGGCTGCCAGCTGCATCATTGTGATACCCTCTGGCAGCACATCAGCAGCTGCAAGAGTGTACAGGATTAGCAATAAATCAAACACATCCTGTGAACATTGTTGCACGATATGATTAATTTTCACGTATGCCAATAACACAGTGAGCCAGCTCCTCTGTTAGTATAAAGCTGCCTCATTCTTCACTTCAGGATTTGGCTTGGTATGTGCTCACTTGAGACTCATAGCCAGTTTGCCCGTATCAGCATATATTAAATTGACTTCTGTGTTCAAGGTGAGATCCTGGTACAATTTGCAGTTTACAGCAAGGAAAAGCTTGCCTTGCAGCAATGGATGGAGGTTAATATGAGTTGTTTAGCGTGCTAACCATTGCGTTTCAGGAAAAATCGTAAGATTAGTAGATCCAGGGAAAAGGAAGTTTGCATGGGTCCAAGCAACAAATCCAAGAGCCAGAAGAGACCACAGTGGGCAAAGCCACTAGACAAACGTGCAGACTGAAGCACATGACATTGTATTTCCAACACCCGTCGCAACATGCTGTGGAAATTGTAAGGGGATGGAGACTCCTCCTCCTGTGCTGCTCACCCTGATGCCCAAAAGCCCATAAAAGCCCATGCCAGTGGAAGAAGCTGACCTGCCTCAGCTCTCCTTCAGTCTTGTGTAAATCAGCAGTAATAATCTGCATTCACCTCTGCATAATCATGGACAGAATTTAGCCTGTTAACATTTCCCCATTTACCATCCCTCCATCCTTTCCCCAGACTGACGTCAGCCCTGCAAAGCAAATGGGGTTGGTGTAGCTCGGTGTAGCTGAAACATCCTACGTGGGAGTGTTGATCCTAATATCTCTCTGCAGAAACTCATCTTCTTCCTCACCATCATGAATGGCTGAAAGAGGACAAGAGATAAAGAGTTGCTCCTGGAGACTTGTGGGGTGGAAAACCTATTGTTTGAGGTACAACTCTGCTAGGCAGTGTTCAGGCTGTGTTTTCCTGGTCCTTGGGAGGAGCATGTCTGTTAATGACATGATGTTGTCCCTGCTGAATTGTTGGCCTTTACAGTGTTTGGATTTCCTGGTGACTCCATTGTGAAGGGCCCTATTCACTCAGATGTGTTTACCCAGCTGTGGGAGCTTCTCCGGGGCTGCCGCACTCAGGAGGTGGACGTAGCACTGCGGATTGTGGGAAAGTAAAAAGCAATAAATTCAAGAAGGATAAGCCTAGGAAGAAATCCTGCTGGAAATTGCTCTATTTACTATGGGATGGCCATGTGCATGAGACAGCCTTATCCCTTGGCTGGCAGTGAGCAGGTGCTTGTGTTGGGAGCAGCGTGCTCCGTGGCTGTGCGTTACCTTTTCTGGACAGAATCATGCTGGTGACCCCAACAAATATGCTATTTTTTTTTTGTACTCGGGAGATTTAATAAATTTTAGAGACTGAAGGAAGCACAGTGTTGGGGTTTGGGTTCCCAGCCAGTCTTTAGAGGGAGACTTCCACTAAGGTCGGGAAAGGGATATTGATTCAAACCCTCTGAGAAACATCACAGCTTGCCTTAGCTAACCCTAACACTAACCTTAACCTTGACCCAAACTGTAACTGTAACCCTAACCCTAACCCTAACCTTAACCTTAACCTTGTGCATACACCCCTCCTGTCTGTTCACACAAAGCACAGAGTGTAGGGGTGGCCACAACCCCTTCCAGCCCAACTGTAATTCATGCAAACATTTAGGGCTGTGTGCAGAGGCCTTAAATGTGCGTTGAGCCGCGCAGGAAGGTGCAGTACTCTTTTGCGTAGACTGAGCGGAGCCTTTAACGCTCAATCAAGCATATGTGTAAAGGGACCTTAATGAGGAAAAGAAATAAAATCCTTTTAAGCCCAGCTGCTTGCATTGTGGGTATATCTGTGGCCTGGAGTATGGGGAAATTCTACAGATCTGGATTTCTTCTAATTCACTTTGCTCTATGCAATCTCACCATTGCCAAAAGGTGACAAAATTCCCATCTTGATGCTGGGCTTGTCTCAGAAAGCCACAGAGAGAAAAACACCACCAATGTACAGTAACTGCTTTCTTTCAAAAGAGAGAGCAAGGTAGAGGAGCAGCAATAATAATAAAAAAGGACAAAGACACACTGAACCTCTAAGGCTTATAAAAAGCAGCTTAGCCTTCAATAAGCAATTCTTTGAAAAGAAATTAATGGAAAAGGTTACAAGCCTTCTTTTGCACAGAGCCTGTCACACTGCTCTTTCACATTGTTGCTACAAATGGAACAAGTCTGTGGCATTTCTTTTTTTTCAGATTTTTTCAGATGCCCTGAAAGGGTGCATTACTCACTGGACCTTGCATTTTTCCTTTCCCTGTTTGCACAATGCACTGAGGAATTCCTCATGGGTGATTCAGCGGGTGACGTGCGCCAAGCCCAACCTGCACACCCCATACAGCAAACAATACGGCATCCGTCTGCTGCTTCTCGCCGGACACAAGAAGTCCTGTCTATCACTATTGGAGTCTGCTTTGCAAAAAGGAAACCATGAAAAGGAGGAAAAAAATTCAGGTTTTCTTGAATGGTGCTGTCCCTTCACCCGCTGGAGATGGCAGTGCAGGTGGTGCAGCTGGGAAATAGGATTAAAGATTGGATGGGGAAACGGACCCTGAATTTCACAGATGTTGGGTTGCCCTTCTCATGTAGCTGGGCTCTGTCACTAGGTGGTACTGTGCATCACAGCTTCGTGCCTGCCCTGAATTCCTCACTCCTGTGTTTGTCCATCCCCTAGATGTTTTGCTAGTACATATTGTGCTTTGAGAGAGAGAACCTGTTGTCCAAGTCCTCTCATGTACTCCTGATCTCACACACAGGAAGGCTGCAGGCAATAGAAGACTTCTGACTCCGCTAATGTTCAGTGCTGGTGATGAATTTAGGTTTCTGTTGTCAAACCGCATGTGTTCAAAGCTGCCTTGCTTAGCCATTTGGTGATGGATTACAACACCTTTCATCTCCAGATGCTCAGGCTCATGAAATGGAAGGAAAACCCAAACAAACCAGGGACGGTTCTATAAAAACAGGGTAAGAAAAAAGATATTTGATTCTTTTTTGTAACGAAACCATTAGGTCTTTGAAAGATCTTTACCAGTCCTACCACTGCCTGGGAATGGGAATGGGCAACAAAGAGGTTTGTTGCATTTTCACTGCACTTCTTCAGATTTCTGGAAAAAATCCAAGTTCAAGGGATTCAGAAGAACCTGGAAAGGGGGATTTTACTTGTGTCTGCAAGAAAGTCTGAGCAGCCCCGGCCATCGGTTGGTTGCAGTGGGCTGCTCTGCGTCGGCAGTGCTGCCACGTTGCAGACCTACCCTGGCTTCCCCACTGGGTCCTGGTGGGTCCTGCTGCACATGTTCTGTGCAGAGAAAAGCATTGTTAATCCAGTTCTAGCTCCTGATGTGTGGTCTCGACCCTATACAGCGACTTTCACTTTCTACTGGCCCATGGTGTGGAGCATTCGTAAGACGAGAGCCTGTGATGCAGACAGTATTGCCTGTATGAACTTGGTGCTGAATGACTTTGTGGACTTTCCGTACCTAAAGGGGACTTAAAAGAAAGACGGGGACAGACTTTTCAGTCGGGCCTGTTGTGACAGGACAAGGGGTAATGGTTTTAAACTAAAAGAGGGTAGATTCAGACTAGATATAAGGAAAAAATATTTTAAAATTATGGTGGTGAAACACTGGTATAAGTTGCCCAGAGAGGTAGTAGATGTCCCGTCCCTGGAGACATTCAAGGCCAGATTGGACAGGGCTCTGAGCAACCTGATCTTGTTGAAGATGTCCCTGCCCATAGCAGGGGGGTTGGACTAGACGACCTTCAAAGGTCCCTTCCAACCCAAACTATTCTATGATTCACTGACGCAGACTATATTGCCCATACGAACTCTGTGCTGAATGACTGCACTCTCTTTCATTAAGACATCTGTTTCTTGTGCATATTTCAGCATGTATAAAAAACTTGACTGAAGTCTCTTGTGAAGCGCACTGTTACAAACTCAGATCATCCCAAAGCAGGTCTGAACAATGGGAGAAGGAAACACCGACACCCAGGAAGCAAAGGTTGTGCAAGATCCTAACATCCTACAACCCCCCAGCAAAACTGGGTGCAGAGCCCTGTGTTGTTGTCTCAGGCCAGGACAACAGATCCAAGGCAAATTTCACTTTTAGCATTATTAATTTCTGTGTTTTCCCCCTTCCCTCCAAAATGAAGCAGCTTATCCAGCGCTTTCTAGCATTCAACTGCCCTTCAAAAGCGTCCTCCAGTCCAAAACAGCATCAGAAGAACTGATGATTTGAGATCCACCTTTGTCCCAGTCTGTGTCCAAACTTCACACTGCTGCAACGGTACTAAATTAAAACTCCATTTACTTTCATAGCTACAGTTTAGTGATTCTGCAGGTTTCTCAGACCTCCAAATGGCCTGGCAAAATCCTTTCAGAATATTTTTCTGAGTGTGTTTCATTTTGCATGAAGACCTTCTGGGTAGTTTGACATAAAAAGGAAGAGCATATTGATGAGTGATCAAAATTAGGTCAGTGATGACTAAAATAGGAGTCTTCTTCAAATAACCGATCCTGTGCTCCACAGCTGCTGCAGTACAATGCTCAATCACTCAGCTGCACTCACTCCTGGGGTGCACCATGGCCATGTGAAGCAGCGCTTGGCATCCTAAGTGGCATTTGGGTTTTGCCTCAGAGGAGGATAGAAGCAGTGTCATCTGCAAGCACTTTAATTTGCTTATGAACAGGAGATAGAGTGGAAATGGGGGTGCAGCTCCTGGCAAAAACAGCCAGAGCAAAAAAAATAGTGAAAAGCAAGAGGAGAAACAGCAGATAGAATGGAAGCAGGTCTGCCTGAATCTGTGAGAGGGCAGATACATGGTATTTCAAGGGCAGTGCAGCTCTTCAAGGCCACAGGCTTGTCAGCACTGTCACCTTGCACAGGTCTCATACCAGCTACTTAGACAGGAGCCTAGGTGCACCAAAGCAAATAGTGGCTAAGAATGAAAGAGAAACAGCACACCCTGGGAAAAGATGCATGTGAACAGAAAGCTTTGGAGAAGCCCTTCCTTTTGAAATAAGCTGTGAAGAAAATCCCAAGAGGCCATCCAGATACACTCATCTGTAAAACACAACAAACATGTGAGACACGGGCACAAATGCCCCACTGAGAAATCTTATGGCTGGCCTATATTAATAGCAATTAATCTCTGGAGACCTGCAAGGTGTCTGGAGCCCTGTCAGAGGAGGAAGAGACTCTTCAGTGACTTGTAGGATAATGAGATCCACTGAGACTCAGCTTAGTGAAATGAAAAGGGTTGAGGTAAACCAACAGTTATCAGCTTCGACGAAAATTAGCTCTGCCCACCCCTGAGGATTCACAAACCGTTTCACCACTGTGTGTACCATATTCCCTGCTCCATTTTCCTGGCTGGGTTTCATTTACTTCCAGCCTCTCCAAGTCTGACATGAGAGGGAGAGGAAGCTCTAATAGCTATGATGCCTTCCACATCCACAGCTAATGGTTGAGACATTACTTACGTGTGTTTATAAATAATAGATTCCAGCCCAGGCTGAAGGTGGAGTGGGTGGGAGATAGTCCTGGGCAATCCCAGACCTTTGCAGGGCAGATGGGACCGTCTTTCCTGGTCACAGCCAGCTATTATCAACATTGGCAGGAGGGACTTCTGATCAGCCTTATGTATGAACTGTAGGATGGCATGAATCACAGGAATGAGTTTGTGCTTAAAGCATCCATCCACAGATAAATACATGATTAGTTTTGCTATTCTGAAGTGGTGTGGCTGGGAATCACAGCCTCCCACTCAGCGGACAGCGGGTGATTACTTCTTGGAGCCAATGTTTATCACCACCATCCTACTGTGGGTCAAGACTTAATCACTTCTGGCTGGTTTGGAGCTGATGAGGGGGGTTGTCCTCATGGCTTATCACTGTGTTGCAACTCCATGGCAAAGTCGATGGCAGCGCTTGAACCTGGAGCTTTCTACATCAAAATCACACAACTAACCCCTTACGACAAGTGAATGTAAGCCAGCAGAAGGGCAGCATCTTCAGGTTGGGGTGACTGCAGCTCTTTGCTGAAGCTGGATAATGAAGCCCATAGATGGGAAGGGCTTTGGTCAGGAGGTGCCTGCACAAAAGGCTCCTCAACCATACTGGGACATTCAGGTGCTGCGGCATGCGATAACGTAAAGAAAAAGCCCCGGGCTGCAGCCCACCCCCTAGTTGCACAGACGATGGCTGTTTACACTGGCTTCTTCACAGGAATTCAGAATTTCAGTCCTGTGCTATATTTAGGCTGCAAAACTACTGGTATTTTTTAAGTCGTTGACCTTTGACATACAAGTGTATTTTCTGAGAGGAAAAATTTCAGCTCTTAACTAAGTGGTGGGAAAATGCAACCTCCAGAAATATTAAATTTTCTAAAACTGGAGCCAGGAGTTAGGAACCGACAAGGGGAGTTTGCATTATAAATACAGTCTGTCAGCTGAGCCAAATATTTAAGGCAGCCCCGTGTCGGGGACCCTTTGTCTGGGTTAGCAGGACTTGGCTGGCTCCTGACACTTAGGGCGTCCTGAATATTTACATTTCAGCTTTTACCATAAGAGGAAGAAGAGTTGTTAAGAGCTGATTATCTTGGGACAAAGAGGAAAGAGGCTGAAAACAGGATACAGTCCTTTATTGAAACAAGTTGTCTGCAAGGCAACATCTGGCGTTTAGAAAAAAGAAGAAAAAAGAAGTTCCACTTTCAGATTCCTGGTCTGAGTGTGTTACAGGACCAGGATCCAAGGGGAAAAGATTTCTGTGAAAATGGTTCGAATGAAAGCATTCCTTTGTAGGAGGTTATGACTGATGAGTTACGAGAATGTTTGTGATATGATATAATAGTGGCAATTAAGAGACATTTCAGATGATGAATGCCTGAGAATATGCAACACAATGAACTTCCCAGAACCTCTCTTTTCTAAGATGAACAGTGACTCTGTTCTCACTTTAATTAGAAACCCCTGTGCTGCTTATTCCCCTTCCTTCTTCCTTACCTCCTCATCCCGGTGGCTGCTCTGATATGATTTGTCTGGAGCAAACCGTTCCTCATTTACAGTCTGGTTTTGCAAAACCACTGATTGATCGCCTGAGGTTTTGCAAAGCCCAGCACAGCCGCTAGCTCTGCTGATACTCATAGTTGTTGTCTCAGCTGTGGCTACATACAGGAGGACCCGCCTGACTTTCTAGGCTCCTGTGGCTGTGGGGCTCTAAAGAGTATTAAAAAAAAACATTAAAAAAAAAGAAAACGCAGAGGTCAACCCAAGTACAGCAACCTACAGTAACATAAAAATTCTCAGCCTTCAAATAGGTCTCTCTTCATCATGAACCGCCTCTTCACCATCACGGAAGTGACCGTGCAACCATGTTAAGCCCCTAAGCATTCAGAAGTTGAGATCAGGCCCCATGGAAGTGGAGCAAAGGGGGTTTGCAATGGCTGTAAACCCCACATTCCTGCTCTCATGGAGTTTTACAAAAGCCCCTCAAGCCCCAGTGGCCAGAAGCTCCAGCAGCGCAGTGACCAGTGAAGTTAGTGAGTAATTGCGCACAACGGGGTTTGCAAGTTATGCAATGCTGCAGACATTGGGTGACTCCTGCCAGGTGCCGGACAGACACTAATCCCCCATTGGGGTGCCAGATGGAAGTTCACAGCGCGGAGGAATTTGACCTTGGATAACTTTTTGTATTTGAGACTTAGCACTGGCTGTCTTGCGGAGCTCTTCTCCTGGAGCGGGGATAAGGACCGACCCGAAACTATGCTTTGTCAGCTGTTTTGGAATCCTCAGTGGACTCACGTGGTTAACAAAAATACCTCCCAAACTGAAAGGAGAGGAAGGAAAAAAGGCAGGGTTTGAAATCCCATTACAATTTCCCTCCAGTTTGGCCCCATAAGCTTCCAAGTTAGGAAAACAACAACCCTCCGCTGCTGTGAGCCCACATGAACGCTTGCAGTGTGTAGGAGATTGAAATTAAGAGTGTTATAGATGAACCAAAATAAGTGGACACTAGGAATGGCTCTTTGCATTTAAACTTTAGAAGTAATTTGTGTGCAAACGTTGGTAAAAGACTTGCCATAGCCACTTGCTTGTGTCAAAGGTGTGTGGAGTTAGTACCCTCCTCAGTCCAACCTGGGAGGGATGGAGGGAAGGAAAGAGAGGCAGGCCATACCCTGACTTCAATGCCTTCTGGTACTGCGACCTCAATGGCATTCAAAGAATCATATCATAGGATCATAGAATCCTAGGTTGGAAAAGACCTCTAAGATCAACTCCAACTGTCACCCCAACACCACCATGTCTGCTAAACCATATCCCAAAGTGCCACATCTACATGGTTTTTGAGCACCTCCAGGATGGTGACTCCACCACTTCCCTGGGCAGCCTGTTAAAAAAAGAAAAGCCTTTGTTCAGTTCTTTTTTGCTATCACATGAGAGTCATCTTTCAAGTGCATAATTTGGAATTGTTTTTCCCCAAAGCTCTCACGACTAAGAGCGACTGATTTCCTCTAAACAATTGGATGTTGTCGGTTGGATGTGAAGAGAGTTTCTGCAAGAGTGCAGGTGATGCATGGCAGCATCTTGGATGCAGCTACAAACAGTTACAGCAGGATCACTTCGGTGGCACTAGTCAGTTCCACCTTTGCTCCAGAAGAACATCTGAAAGAAATGGCATCCATTGCACAAAGCCTTTGGTTGAGTAACAAAGGCATGTTGCAAACAGAGAAGGAAAAAGCAGGTTTTTCCCATGATCATCTTATTTTACACAAGAGAAGAAACACATGGAAGCCTGATGGGAGATGACCTGTTCTGGAGCTAGTCTGAGCCATATATTCGGGTTGGATTTCTGTTTGAAGGAGAAAGGATTGAATGGAACAAGAATTCTTCAGGCAAAACTCCCCGCTGGTTTCAATTACTTTAGAGGATTGAATTGTTCACAAATGTCTCTCTGGGGAAGTTAAAGCTCTTTACCAAACGCCGGTTCCTGGGGACCTATCCCATTACAGAGCATGTTGTATGAACTGCAACAGCTGAAGCTGGATGGCTTGAGCTGCAAGGTTGTTGGGCACTCTGTTGTGATGGCTGCCTACCTTCCAGCATTTTCCACCCAGGCTGTGGATGACATATATTTAATCTGAACAACATGACTGAGCTCTACCTCACAGCACTGTGGGTGTTTAATACTTTGGCATCTAGTTGAGTTTAGCAGTCTCAGCTCTTTCTGGTTTCAGCACAAAGGGGTAGGCATCTCCAGCGAGTGACTTGTACCATCTGCCCAAGACATCCATCTTGGGAGAAACCAGCATAGATGGAATGCCTAATTTTTGATAACTGAAGGAACATGAGAAGCATCCCATCTCATGTTTCAAGACATTGAGCAGAAAACAGCTAAGCCTAGGAAGAAGCAGTTCAGACCTGGCTTCTGCACACTCAGGGGTTTGAACAGTATTTCCGTTGCCTTGCTGGTAGATATCTTTCTGTTATATTCAGGGTGAGCTGCCGGGGAACGTCTCAGTTGAGACAGTTTGTGTTCCTTGTAGAGAGCACAGTTTTCATCCCGTGCAGCCAAGAGCAAAGACAGGGGCAGGAATGCCCAGGTCGGTGGTGGACTTCAAGAGAGCTCAGCTTTGGGACAGATTCAAATCCATCCCAGTCTAGAAACAAGTCAGCATCATTTTTGTTTGCTCCTTGGCCAGTGGCCTATATAAGCTGCGTTGGCAATCCGAACCCATTTATTAGTGGGCTGGAATTAACACCATGAAAGACTTTGCTCATGTTCATGACCAGAGCAGCCAGACTCCTTTCTCATGAACAGACTTGTACTGGAGATTGAATGTTTCTCACAGGGAGGCAGGTTGGAAAAATCCATACAGGAACAAACCAACGCCAAGTATGACTCCCCTTTTAAGAGGTTGCTGTATTTCTTGAACAAAAAAAAGCTTGGTCATGAGACTTAACCATTCAGTCTCTGCCTACTATCCCTAAAAGTTTGTGTAAAGACAGATTGGAGGGTCTGAAGGAAGGGGTTAAAAGGGATTTTAATAGAAGTGGCATTACCTAATAGTTGCTGTGCATTTAAAAAATTGATAGTGCTTATCTATTGTCTAAATTAACCGAAGCAGAACCCCCCATACAAAGTGGTTAGTTCCTGATAGGGGCTGAGAGTCACCTAGAACCAGTCAAGACCGACCCTGCTGTATGGATGGGAGCCAGAAGAAAACTGAGTTTGAGCAGAAACAAAGATCAATCAGTGGACGCCATGATGAAGAGGATGGCCCTTCATCTTGGGATCCCCAACGACCACCACTAGGAGGCACTGTGCAAGCGCAGCTGGGAGGAGTCTATGGAAATTACTTCTTGGAACTAATTATAATATGGAAATTATTTCTTGGAACTGATTTTGATATGAAATGAGGATAGATGCATATGTATAGGTGTACTGGGAAATCTAATGTATACGTAATATTTGATTGTATAAATTGAAGAGATACGTTGCTGCTCGGCGCGCACGACTTTGGTGGGACTACCCCCCGTGCTGCCCGGCGCCGAATAAACATACCTACTTTACAATCTTACAGATTGTGGAGTCTGCTTTCCGCACGTCAGGTCAATGTGGGTTTGAGGTCTATGTCATTTTCTAGCAGAACTGGACAATTTGCTACTGCACATGAAAAGCACTGCAGTGTTGTGTTTGCAAATAATTAGTGAGCGCAAGCCCCAGCCTGGGGCAGCTCCACATTAGCTTTAACCGAGGGCACAGCAACCCCCGAGGTGATTTAATGGTTCAGGTCCAACCATTGCCCAGCACATCTCCTGTTCCTGTCCCTGCCCTCCAGCAAACCCCTGTGCCTCTTGCCCTGACCCACAGCTGCCTTGGGGCAGTGGAAGAAGAGATGAGACCCCACAAGCTGCCAAGGGGAGTACATGTTTGTGACTGTCCAGGAGGCAAAAGGGTTATTACCCCAACCTTCCCGTGTATGTAAGCCCTATATGCTCCTCTGGTGAGCTCCACCATGATATTTTACCTTGAATCCTCGGCCCTGGTAGCTCTCTAGCTTTACCTGAACCTGGCTGCTACTGCCCTCTTGTCCTACACAGTCTGAGATGGAGACCAGCCCTGGGCAGGCTGATTTGGCATTTCCCAGAGTGGAGACAAGCACTCATGTCTAGCTGGACATTTTGCAGTGGTAACATTTTGACCTCCTCTCCACCAGCATCAATGCTCTGTGGGGCTACGGTGGGGCTGGTGGCAGTGGCACAGATCTTACCAGATTGGCCTGGCCCTTCCCAGATCTAGAAAGGCAGGGGAAGTCCATATCAAATGCTGAGGGCAATTTTACAGTGTGTTGTAAAAATAGCTGTGGATGGGAAATTATTGAATACCTCTTGTGCTTTCTCCATAGATGCCTCGAGTAGAAATGGCTTGAGGTTCCTCCATAGGCTGTTGTTTTCTTTTTCCTGTCTGTTTGGAGACACTTTCTGGCAAACATGAATTTTTAATGCTTGCTTTTTCTCTCCCCTGTCCTGCCTGTCTAGCCCTCTTTGCTTCTGCCTGTAATGAAGATGGGGTGAGAAACTCTGCAAGCCAAAATCTCCCGAGCGTCTTTCGGAAACATGTGAGGCTCATTAGCCCTTTCTGCAACTCTGGGGCTTTTGGGTGGAGGGTTATTTTCCTCTTTTTTGTGATTTGTGTCAGTTGCTGTTGTTGGGTTTTTCTTTTTTTTTTCAAGGGAAGCAGTTCAAGTCTCATAAATGTTTAAATATGTAGCAATAAAGTTTGAGAAGTCTCCAGGGCAGCTCCGGAGCCTGTGGACTAGCTCAGCGAAGAATGCTGGGGAAAGAAGTCACAGTTACCTCCCACTAAAAGTGGGAATTAGGCAGGCTGCAAGCTTGGAGGAGCCAGATCCATTTACAATAGCCCATGGGATGGCTTTAGGGAGTCCCAAAGCCTCCTGAAAGCCAGCTGCCATCACGGTGACTCAAGAACAGAGCAGCCACCAGCAAAGAGCCCTACAAGTGGAGCTCTATGGGTGGCACCGGTACCCGTATCTACCATTGTGCTTGTGAGTAGAAATTCCACAACCACACTGAAAAACCCTCTGCCCAATACCAGAAGAGAAAGAATCTGACTGTGCTGACTTTGAGGGAGTCAGAAACAGCTTCAGCTACAAAGTGAGACCTGAATTAGGCCCCATGCTCTCTACTTCAGCTAGGTAGCTAAAGAGAATTTTTCTGGCTCTTTTCTCCTGCCATCCCAACACTCCCACACGACTAATCTCCCATTTCCTCAGCCTTCATTGTGCTAGAGCTAGCTAGATTAATGGGAAATGCTAATATATCAGGTCTGAAAGGAAAGCAAAGAGCTGGTTGTGTTTGAATTCCACATTAATCTACTTGGCGATGAAGCTATAAATCAAAACCTGGAAGTTTTACCAATCTGAAATGATGTGTTTAACATTTCAGCCCTTTCCTTCCTCCCTCTTGCCTGACATTGATTTGCACAGCTTTTTACTGCAGCAGGGTAGGCCTGCGAAAATGCTGCTTTTGCTCCTGAATTCCTAATTGTGCTTAGACAAAATAAGATGTCTTCAAGGCAAGCAGGGTGAGGAATGATGCTGAAACAAGAATGGATTTCCTAAATTGCTCCTTTGTGAGGGGGAAGACCACATTCCTGGGTCGGGTACAGGAGTTGTAGGGATGTCTCAGAGCCTGTTGCGAGGTAGATAACAGCCTGTCCCTTTATCGATGTAATCCCTGGCAGGGTGCTAGCAATCCCCCAAGCGAATGAAGGAGAAGTCCCAAAGCCCTTCAGCTCATCTCCCCATTGCCCATGGCAGCTGGGTGAAAACCCATTAGCACCCGGTTGCCAGCGACGGGGACAGTGTGGGAAACATACCTGAGATGCGTTATCCTCAGGGAAAATAAAATTGCAGGATTTGGGAAATAAGGGGAATGAAGTAACAGAACATCAGACCCAAGGAGGGTGTGGTTTGGGGGCTTATGTGGCTGAGTACATCTGTGTGTATATAGGTGAAAAAACAGCTTCTGGGCTGCAATACCTGCCAGCTCTGACATGAGAGGAGTGACAGGAAGTTAAAGCACTGCAAAACCACCCTCAGTACTGAAGGGCTAGGATTCATGGGTGATTTTCACAGCTGGAAACAGAATCACAGAATCACAGAATGGTAGGGGTTGGAAGGGACCTCTGTGGGTCATCTAGTCCAACCCTCCTGCTGAAGCAGGGTCACCTACAGCAGGCTGCACAGGACCTTGTCCAGGCG
>Ga0065711_1041946_pt1 | contig 15767 bp, 20 predicted proteins | sample Hoacrofraction12_FD_59098 | JGI IMG/M metagenome (GOLD analysis project Ga0065711, IMG submission 59098) | Hoatzin crop microbial communities from Cojedes, Venezuela - Epithelial fraction 12 v2 (version 2) | ecosystem: Host-associated > Birds > Digestive system > Esophagus > Crop | place...
CCGCAGCGAGCAGGGACACCGCTAACTAGATCAGGTTGCTCAGAGCCCTGTCCAACCTGGTCTTGAATGTTTCCAGGGATGGGGCCTCCACTACCTCTCTGGGCAACCCGGTCCAGTGTTTCACAACCCTCATTGTAAAGAATTTCTTCCTTATATCTAGGCTAAACCTACCCTGTTTTAGTTTAAAACCATTACTCCTCGTCCTGTCACTGCTGTCTCTACTAAAAAGATCGCAGCCGGGGGCATTCTTGCTCTAAGAGCTTTGAGGGAAACCTGAGCTGAAGTGGTCCTTGGCTGTGGTGGCACGGGCCAGGCAGGCTTCCTCTCACTGTCCCCGCGGATGGTTATCCTCGATACTGACCTCAGTTTGTGCTGATAAGCCATGCAGAGGACGTCACGCCTGCTCAGGAGCTGCAAGGGGAAAAGGTCTTTATTCACCTGGTTTCACAGGGAGGAGCAAGCACTGCTGGCCCCAGCACCGCACAGAAAGCAGAAGAGTCCCAGCCCCGGGCTTCGGTTGGTGTAGAAATAGATGCCAGCAACTAGGTTTCTATTAACCAAGAGTGAATGAAACAAGATTATCCTCTTTATAAACACACTGAGCTCTGTGAGAAACATCTTTGCTGGGAGAGCAGGACCAAGGAGCATCGCCCCACTGCTGAGTCCCGGCATCCAGCTGTGGCCCGGGCCACGCGGCTGCCCTCATTTCTGCCTGCCCACGTGCGCGCTGGCTCTCTCCCAGCCCTGCCTGTGGAAGCACCGAGATGCTCACTCCCACTCTGAGGGCTGTGGGGCAGCCAGGACACCCAGCCATCGAGGACCTGCCCTTGGCTCCTGCCACTCAACCATCTCCAGGTGTGGCTGCACCTTGCTCAGCGTGAGCCTCCCCCTGCGCTCTGCAGGGAGTCTGGGGGGATTTTAATGGAGCTGGGGCAGTCCTGGCCCCCCCTCCACCTGCACTCACCTATCTTCTAAGCCTCCTGAGAAGCTGGGTTGCAGCATCTTCAGTGTCTGATCGTACAGCTGCAGAAATGCTGCTCCCCACTCCCACGTTTCACCCTGGCAGCTCCCGCTTGGAGGCAAATCACAGCCAATATCTCACCCAGGGCCAGCGCAAGCTCTGCCCATCTCCTGCCTCCTCGCTACACACCCATCCATCACACGGCAGCGTGCACTCCTGGAGCAGAGAGATGGTGAAGCAGAGGAGGATCAGCTGCTCTCCTGAGCAGAAAGCCCACCCGGCTGGGACTGCCTTGAACCACCGCTGCTGCCCGCTCTCGCAGAGCGGCCGTGAGCAGCCTGCCCTCCAGTCTCAGACCAAAAGGTCTGGGGACACACTGGTCTCCTGATGTGTCTAACATCCGCGCCTCTGGCTAAAAGCCTGAGGAAAGCAGAAAGCAAAGGACATTTAAAAAAAATCCTAAAACTCTTTCAGAGCAAACCTCACACCTGATCTGATAGACCTGAAAATCCCAGGTCTGAACTCTCTGCCTCAGGTAGCCGAGCTGCGCCATCAGCCCCAGGACAGCCAAGGCCACCGCAGCCATCGGGCCAGCCCAGCTCTGCCCGGGACGCACGCCGTGCCTCATGCACTGGATAGACACTGCTCTGGTTGCCCACCTTCCCCGCCGGCAGCACAAACCCCCGAGCGCCGGGGAGGGAGGGCAGGGCAGCTCACCGAGGCAGAGCGGTGCCAAATAAAGCACCTTATCGCTGGACGCGCGCGGCCGAGCTCCAGCAGCGTGGGCTGCCGTGGGCCTCGGCTCTCCGCTGTTGTGCTCGGGCAGTGCTGATAAAGCCCTGCTCTGCCTGCCCTTATTTAGTCAGGAGGCCCTGCTGACTCCAGCGATTTCGGGACGTCATTTGCACCACGCACTCGCGTTCCCCGAGGAGATGCTCGCTGCCGCCTGGCCATGCAGGCTGGAAACGCTGAGCGCAGGGAGACAGCGGCAGCGCTGCCGGGAACGCCGCCGGGCAGGGGAGGTTCGGTAAGCGATACGGGAGCCGTCAAGCACTCTTGTTATTTGAAGGGAGAACTAAGACGTGCCCCGAAGACATGTGTGCAGACAAACAACTTTGGCTTCAAAACCAGGCAACAGCTCACGCTATGAACGAAGCCCACACAGTGCTGTCAGGGAAGCCGCACCGATGTGGTTTCTGATGCCAAGCGCTCACCGCAGCTCTGCGGTGCTTTAACACAGCCCAGATGATGAGTAAATCCTACAGGAATTAATGCCTAACATTTCAGAATGCAGTTTAGAAATTTTTACAGGTATCTATGCAAGCAGCAGTATTGCAGGACCTCCATAGATATTACATTAAAACCAAAAATAAATCCAAAAAGTATTAATTTTTAGTTGTATTCTGCAGGCATAAAACACTCCAGCTGCACAGGGGCTTCAGGTCTGAAAACAAACAGGTGAAGCATAGCAGCCGTTACTGCCTCTATTATCTTGCTTTCCTATTGACCCCGGGACATCTGGCAGATACATCTGAGGTGCTGCTAACAGAATGAATGCCCACCAAACGATCTCAGAGCGTGGCCAGACCCGTGCCTTGCAGGACACACAGCCAAGTCGCTCCATTGATTTTGGTCCAAGTCACTGGGAAGCACAGCCCTGTGCAGAAGCAGATCACGGCAGACAAGTGCAGCGGGATGGAGGTGGGATTTGCAGTATTTACACTCATTTTCTCCCCCAAAAAGTGCCAGTGAGAAGGAAATCCCCTGTATGAGTTGTCTGCCTACTGAGTGCATAGCTTTCAAAAAATCAAAGGTTCCCACCGCAGCCGATCCTGCCCCTCCTCTTGCTTTTTAATTGAATCAGTTCTGAGATATGAAAGCTGACCACTTCCATGCTCCTTCTCTCTGCTTTCAGTGGGACCTTCCTCCCCCTGTGACAGGCAAGCACGTACTGCACAGGCAGCACTCCTGGGTGCTGCTGCTCCCCATGCACCCAGGGGTGCAGAGCACCCTGTTCGGCACCAACCCACACGCCCAGGAGACGCCAAAGCAGCCATTACACACCTCCCGACGGCTTTTAACTGGCTCGCTCACCGCTTGGTGGTGGCTGTCCCCTCCTCGCAGGGGCTGGCAGGGGACAGACCTGCTGGCTGTCCTTGAGCCAGCTTCTCTCCTTAAGCACCAGGGAGATGATGTCCTGGCTGCAATCCCAGGACCCAACTTCCTTTCCCACCCACCCCAGCATTTTTTGAAGGAGCCCCCAGACAGGGCAGAGGGTGGGAAAGGGGAAGGCAGGAGGGATGCAGCCAGTGCCTTCACCTGGTGCCACGGGAACAGCCGTGTTCCAGCTCCAATGGGAATCCCTTGGGGTCACAGGGCTTAACCCAGGCCCGCTGACATGGTGGCTGGGAAAGTCCCGGGGCACCAGGAGCGCAGGGCATGGCCAGTGAACATCACACGGTGCCTGTTAACCCTATGCCTATCTGTGGTTTCCCCTCCGCGGGAGTAAAGCCATCTCCACCGTCTGCCGCAGAGGCTGTGCTTCAGGACAACTCTTCTCCCGAGTGACAGCAGCCTGGGGGAGGATTCGGTGTCCTTTAACTCCCATTAGCTCCATCCCGTTAGCTGACCCCAGCGCTGCTGATAGATGTGCCCCGCGTTTCTGCCTGACGGCTGAGCAGCACCGAGGGGCTTTGCCTTGGGCAAGGGGGCAGCTGCTGAGCTGGGACAGTTTAGGACAGCGTGATGTCATACCAAACAATTTTTACTAAAATAATGGAAAAAGAATTAAAAAAAAAAATATTGCTGTTCCCTCAGCCAGCAGTGTGGCAATGCCAGCTCTATCCTCAGCCTCTTGCACAATGGGGAAAGCAGCTGGATTGCCACCCCGGGAGGGTTTGGGCTGGAGGCAAGGGGGCCAGGGCAGTGCTGCTCAGGAGGACAGGCAGCGGGGCAGGCAATAGCTGGCACTGCCTGCGGCAGCGGGCAGAACACCCAAACCAAGCAGGCAGGTGGGGCAGCGGCTGCGAAGCAGCCTGGTGCCTCGGACGCCCTCGGAGCAGAGCGCAGGATGAGGAAGGTTTGCTGACCACAGCTGACCACCGCCCCGACCATCCCTGCTCTCCCGCCTGTCTCCTCAGGGCAGGTCGCTGGCAGGGTGCCCATCGGCAGCCTCCTGCCCGTGCACCCCCGGAGCTCGGGCACGTGCCTGGGATTCCGGCCGTGCAACTGGCCGAGGCAGCTTCCAGCCCTTCGGCTTGTTTCCCTCAGGACTTCTATCCCTAAAGAGCCTTTTATGGTGCAAAAGAGTGAAATCTGGTCTTCTCCTGATGTTTCACGCCCAGACAGCGGCTGGCTGGATAAGATAATAGTTGTTAGCTCCCCCCAGAGTGCCAGAAGCAAATGAAACTCCAACATCCATACACAACAGCGCAGGTAAGCAGAGGCAGTCAGGGGGTCTGTGCAGCCTGGCTGCTGTGTCCTGCTAATTAGCTCCTAGCAATCATCTTACATACAGGTATGTCACATCTTCCCCCAAAAAAGGATTTGTGTGGCCTCAAAGACATGTCTTTGGGTAAGGTACACACTGCCATCTGAGGAGAAATATAAATGCTCCATCTAGAAAACTCCACCTTGCAGTTAAGAGCTAGGGTGATGCTAATGATAGTACAGCCCTGTTATAAACCATAATAATCAGTTTTCACAATCTGTCTGCAATTACTCCCTGTCCTGTGTGTGGGAACTGAGGCAAGGTTCAAGGTCAAAGAGAAAATCGGTGGCAGAGCTGTAATTTAACCTAAGGACCCTCTCGAGGCACTGTTCTCTCTGTATTTACGTCTGACCCTAAAGCTGAGCTGAAAGGAGAAGGAAGGAGAGCACGAGTCAGATTTACAAAAGGCAGCAGGTAGAGAGGGTGGCTCTGCCCAGAGCAACGTACGCCAGGAATAAACACTGATGGAAATGGTGAGTTGTAGTTTACAGGACGGAGGAGCCCGAATTCCCCTCTCGCAGCGGGTGCAGCTCAGCTGCGGGCAGCAGCGCAGGGACGGGACCAGGGGCACCGCGCTGCCGGGGAAAGCTGCCGCAACAGCCACACCACTGCAGGGTCTGCGAGGGGAGGACTCCCTGGAGGAAAACGGCTTTAACGTCTTATTTCCTCCAGCTCCGAGGTTTCCTTAATAGGAAATGATTCCCCAGCCGCACTGGAGAGGGATGCAGTCCCCCGTCAGGGCAGCGGGCGCATTCCAGTCCCTGATGGAAAACACTGCAGAGCCGCTTTTGATCCAAAGTGTAAATAGTGTATAATAAAAAGAAGCTTGTGTAAACTGGCCAAGCTCTCGGGGAGCAGCTTTTGCAACTCCGGCCGCCTTATTTACGGGCGCCCAGCGCTGTGGTCACACGCTTTTCCCGGACACAGCGGAGCTGGTGTCAGGCTGAGCCGGCCCTGCCAGAGGATCCAGCGGGCCCCACGCCATCCCAGCCTGTTATTTTTATCCTAGCTGGCCCCGCACGGTGTTTCACTTGCAATCCCGCTGATTTTTCTCCACCAGTCTCCGAGGCAACTCGGTTTTACCAAAAAACAATCACGGTCCCGACAAAACTTTGGAGCAGAAGCGGCTGTCGGGAAAGTATAGCCGGGGCTTCTCGGAGGACAGGGATGGAGTTTGGGAACAGGTGCCCCCTCCCTGCTGCCATTATTTCCAACCTCTGCTTGATAATGAAATAACTGATAATTAAACAGCACTTAAAAGCAGCAAGGCAGGACAGCCATGGATTCGTAGCCACTGCCCAGCAGCTGAGCAAAGCCTGTGCTGGGTGAGGTTTTGATGGAGAGGCAAGGTGAAACCTCGAGGTCTGTCACAACCACATTTCCCCAAGGAAGAGGAGAGGAGCGAATGCTCCGACCCTGCCTGACAATCTCTGGTCTCTGCCAGGACGGCTCCGAGACCGGCAGGAACTCTGCGGGAGGAGGAGCGTGCTGCTGCCACAGCTCGGACACAGGCAGGGACTCGAGCAGGAGAAGGAGTTTTTCCCCTGCCCTTCCCAAGCAGACCCTGGAGCGCCTCTTTTATCCTCCCTCCTCCATTCCAGGAAGGACGATGGAGCAATTAGCACTTTCCTCTCCTGCTAATTTCTACTGCAGCTAATCCTGAGCGGAGTCCACCTGTCCGGTCCCCACGCACCAGGCAGTGTAGAGGCAACGCAGTGCCCGGCAGTGCCACGTGTCTGCCAGCGCAATGGACACCGGTGCAACGAGAGACTGCCACGTGCTCGCAGCAGCCCCTCGCACGCCCCTGCACACGCATCCCCAGGCACGCTGCCGGCTGCCGCAGCCCCCTTCCCGCTCCTGGAGTCTGGCCAGGAGAAACTGGGGAGGACAAAAGGGGACAAACCCAGCTGAGCCCTCCCCGTTTCCTCCTTTCCTGGCACCCTAAAGCACCCCAGGCTGCAGGATCAGGCTGTGTGCCATGGGGTCGGGCTCAGCCGGCCAGCGTGGGCTCAGCCATCCGCCCTGGCTCCGGCCGCCACCTCCCTCATGGCAGAAACACTCGCTCAAAACCTGGCCGAGGGCAGATGGGTCTCGGGGGGCAGACGGGGCTCCCCAAGGCAGCCCCCTCCTCAGTTTGGTACCCGCCATAGGTCCTCCCTACCAGTCCGCAGCATCCCAGCACAGCAGTGCTTCTCCCAGCGAGCCCATTACACCAAGCCACTAAAATTAAGCGACAGGCACAATGCATCCCATAAACTCCCCACAGAGCCACACCGGGGGCTCCAGAGCTGAGCCGTGCTCTGCTGCAGACCCGATTCATCTGGGACACGTCTCGCTTGCTGCTCGTGAGCCTGGTGGATTCACCACAGTCAAACCCCACTGTTTGTCACCCTGCCCCGTCAATGATGCCCAGCAGCTGCAGCAGCCTGGCATGGCACCAGGGTGCTCCCCATCTCACCAGCTCATGCTCCCCATCCCTGCTGCCCAGCAGCTCTCCCCTGGACCAGGGCTGCAGGGGCACAGGAGAGTGGGCAAGAAAGAGGACAGGTCCTGAACACCCCCGAGCTGCCACCAGGGCCCTCGGCCCCGCTCTGCCAGCAGTTTGTAAAAAGAATTCAGTGGAAATTGTAAGGAGCTACGTTTGACCCCACTGCTGGTGTGTGGCGAGGAGGCATGCAGCACTGCTCCAGAGGGACGTGTGGGATGGGGACCACCACCACCATGGGGACCTGCGCATCAGAGCCTTAAGCACCTACCTGGATGCCGCGATCTCCGACTTCTGCCGGGCAATGGCCGCGGCCCTCTGAGCACCCTCCACGCTCCTGTCCACCTTCTGCCGGATCTTGGCACTCTTGAGGGGTATCACACGCTTCTTCATGCCCTTGATGAGGACGTTGTGGCGGTACTTGCCCTCCTCCTTCTTGCCGTCAGGCAGCGTGGTGCAGCCGTAGCCGTGCCGCAGGTTGTCCAGCCACTCGCCCTCGTACTTCAGCCCACTGGAGCGCTCACTGATGCCGAAGCCGGCGCGCTTGTCGTTCTTCCACTCACCCATGTAGGTCTCCGTGGTGGTGGCGTCGATGTCTGACTCGAAGGGAGGGTACTCCTCGCCCTCGGCACCCTCGCCCAGGCTGACGGTGGAGGTGGCATCGCTGGCGGCCGAGCTGATCCCGCTCTCGCTCTTGAGGAAGCTGACGCGGCTCTTCTGGCTGGCCAGGGATGACTTGGACTCGGACTTCTTCAGCTTCCCCAGCAAGGAGCCCCTGCGGAAGAGCCCCCCCTTCTTGGGTTTGCCAGCCTCCGCCTCCGCGTAGAGGCTGAGAGCAAAGCCCCCCCGGGTGATGGTGGGCGAGAGGGGCAGGCTCTCGGGGTTGGCAGCGGAGGAGTCCTGCTGGGGCAGGGTGCCATTGCTGTGCTCGCTCCGCAGGGAGGAGAGGGAGGTGCGCAGCGGGGAGCGGACCACGGAGGCCATGCCGTAAGGCACGCTCTGCCGCACGCCGTAGCCGTGCCGCATGCCGTTGGTGAACTGGCCCTGGTACGTGCCTGCGGGAGAGAAGAGGGACGGGGTGAAAAGGCAGCTTTCCTCTGGGTGAGCCGGCAAAGGCAGGTGGGGTGTGGGGTAGCGCTGCCCTAGAGCAGACGTACCCACCTTCCCTCAAGGACAGGAGCCCCAGCTCCGCTAGTGCTCACCCACATGCAGAAGCAGCCATCCCCAGGGAGCGGAGGGCAGAGGACACAAGCCTGAAAGCCACTGCTGGCAGGTGACAGCTCACGGGGAAGGGGCTGGGCAACAGGGGACACTGGTACCAACCCAAAGCCACTTAACAGACGGGGTCTGGATTTTCATCCTGGAGCACGGAGCGAGAGGCATCTTTGCGGGGCTGGAGTTTGGGCTGTGCTGAGGGTGGCAGCAGCCCCAGAGGACACACAAGCTGTGGTGGCACAGCTCTCCTTGGCTTAGGGACAGTCTGTATCAGTCAATTCTGCAGTTTGTCACTCACAGGGTGCCAGGACTGGCTCTAGACCCCCGAGATGGGTGCCTGCCCATAGCATGGACTGCGTCTGTACCTGCAGCCACATCTGTTTGGCCCTAACATACAGCTTGTCCATGATCCCACAACCAAGGCTTGTGCAAATACTGCATGAAGCAAGAGATGGGCAAAAAAGAAGAGGAGCAGAGCAGCTCTGTGCAGTGTTCCTCCACCTCTGCCCCAAAAAATACTGTCCTACCACACTCCTTCAGACCCAGCCCAAGAGGGCACACAGCGTCTGTGATGGGGGGACACAGTGAGGATGGTGCTCACCATGACAGGGCTGCACCCTGGGTGCAGGACCCTGCTAAGAGCCAGCAGAACCTTGGCAGTGACACCTTGAAGGAGTGGGAAAAGCACATCACTCCTCTCCAGGCCCCTTCCAGGTCCGCATCTTCGCAGGCTCCAGAAGAGTGGAGACCACCACTCTGATTTTTCTCACTATGATCTCAAGAGATTTAAATTAGTAGCATCAAAGCATCCTGCAAGAAGAGGTCCTGGAAGGACAGGAGGGCTGGCGGGGCAGCCTTTGCCTGCAGCACGCGCACTCTCATGCCAGCACGGCTTCCCCTTGGAGCGTCCCTGCTGAGCCCGTGGGACGGGATGAGCCATCTCCCCAGCCCGGCTCTCCTCCATCTGTAGATGAGGTTGCCTCAGAAACCAGCAAACCACTGCAAACAGAAGCAGCATTCAGCTCTGCTCCTGGCATTAAAGGACCTGGAACGGGCCATCCCAGCCCAAACCAGCACCCTGCATGGCAGAGGCCACTAGCAGCCCTCCCTCCCAAGGTGCAGGGGCGGACGCAAAGCACAGACGCCCTTGGGAAGGCCACCCCGTTTCTTTACTCTCCCAGGTGCTGTGTCATGCAAGTGAAGGGCCAGCCGTGCTGGGGGCATTTTCATGACCATTTATCCTAAACCTGGTTTTCATCAAGTAGTGACCTACCAGGAGGCACCAGATTTTGGGAAAGCACGCACTCCCAGGGTCCCCGGGGAGGCTCAGCAGGGCCAGGCTGAGAAAGACGGGGGTGACCTGTCCTCAAGGCATTCATCTCCCCCCCTCAGATGCCGTTACTGAGACCAGGGATGACCCTGCTCCCCAGGGAGCAAATCCAGTTCCTTCTTTGGCGATTGTGGGAGTGCATATTTTACAGTCTCCCAGGCCACTTCTGCAGCATAATCTCTCCTCCCAAGCTTCAGGTTTCGTTGAAATCCTCTTTGGACCCGCCTGTGGGGTGTTAACTTACAGCGCCGGGGGCCAGGAAAGACAAGAAGTGCCCAGGCGGGCAGCAGCTGCTGCCCCGGGGTGAGCCGCCCCCCGCCAGCCCCTGCCCACCCTGCGGCACATGGCATTTTGGGCTCCCTGCAACATTTTGTGTCCCCTACTAAAAAATCGCAAGGGTTCAGGTACCGCAGAGCATCTGCAGGCTGTGGCCAGCCATGGGGAGCAGTCGGCCAGAGCAAGCGGCCACTGTCCAGTTTCTTGGCAGAGCTTGAAGCTCCGTTAGGAAAAATAAGGTGGGCAGCAGGGGTTAGGGATTTGGGCATGAGCTGGGAGCCATGCACCGTCGCTGGAGATGTCCAGGCACCTGGGTGAGCTCCTCACCCTGCCGTGCTCCCAAATCCCTCTCCATAAAGCAATGAGCAGTCTTCCTAGCAGAAAACAAAGTTATGGAGAGCCCCGTAGTGCCCCCATGTCCCTCCCCACCAAGGGCTGGTGAAGTCAGCGCTCCATTCCCACCCGCCCAGCCAGTGAGCAGGGCTGACACACGATCGGGGTGATATTGGAGACCTCCTTCTAGGACAGCACAGCCTCGCACATAGCAAGCTGCAGCTGATAGTGCCATCGTGTTAACCCCCTGGAAGAGGAACTCTGGAAAAGTCTCACTGGTTCAGGGGACTCAGCTGCTCCTCGAGGTCCAGGTCAGAGCAGCTGCTGCCCTCCAGCGAGTCCTCAGCCCACTCCATCCCCCTGAGGAGCGCCGGGGCCACCTGGATGGGAGAAGCCACATGGCACAGAGGTCTTCAAGGAGCAGAGACTGGGGTGTCACTCCTTGGGGGCACACATGCCTACCCTCAACACGAGGTTTCTAACCTGCCAACCGCATCTTACCGGGAAAGCGCCGACACACCAGGCTGCCAACCGCTGCCCAACCGACGCAGGGGTGAGCAGGCATGGCCGTGTCCCTGTCTTGCTGCGATTCAGGGCCCGGCTGAGGCTTTGTGCCAGGGCAGAGCCATAAACCACCCCTGGAGCGGAGCCAGAGGCTGCTGAGAGCGGCTGCAGGCACCGGCGGTCGTGCGTCGGGGCACGCAAGATTTGAGCAGAGCCAAGCCTTGGCTCACCAACACATCCCAGCACAGCCAGTTCAAGAGAGAAGAAGGGCTGTGCAAACCCCTCTGCACCACGGGCGGTCGCTCGGCAGGGCTACATGTCCCTGAGCCATCGCTACCCCCGCACACCAAAGCAGCCTGGCCAAGGGGGGACAGGCAGGACCCAGAGCTGCCAGACAGGCAGCCATGTGCTCGCACACATCTCAGGTTCTGTAAAAATTAATACAAAGAGCAGTGGTTGTGCAAAAAAGCAATCTCTCTCTAAGTTGAAAATGGGACAGACCCCCATTTTCCTGTCTGATTCACCAAGGTGGGACCGAGCTGCTTAATCCCATCGCGGTTCAACTACTGGGGGACAGGACCCAAATAATCCCTTGTTGCCTGCATTTTTTCTTGTCAGAATCACCAAAAACACTGGTTCCTCTAAGCCCTCAAGGTACACAGCTCATCACCTCTGCCTGTCCCCGACCAAAGCAGGCGGGTGGTCCTGCTTGAGCCCCTTCATAGGATGGGGAGGATTAAATTGTGAGATTGATAAAAACGGTATCCCTGCAGCTTTCAGCCCCAAACACACTGACGGGGTGGCAGCACGCTCCGTTTCGCCCCGGCAGCAGGACAGGATGGTGCCCAGCTGCATCAACAGCGAAAGCGTCAGCTCCTGGTGCACACCCAGCCCGGCAGCGAGCGCCCGCTGTCAGCAGCATCACATCTCCCCTTCCCAGCCCGCCTCTAAGCTCTACTGTACTTAGCAATAAATGTAAATACTACAATCAACCAGGTAAATAATGCAAACAACTCAAATCATATCACTGCCCTACGATCCTCTGGTGTTACCCGGACACTGTGATGACAGATGTGTTAGAAGAACTCCGTGTAAAACGCCAGCAACTTTGCATCAACGCACAGCACCAGGTGCAAGACAGGCCAGCAGAAATCTAGTGCTTCTTTTTGGTACCAACAGTATTTATGATTGGTTTCTGCTGGAAAAGAAAGGCAGAAAAGAAAATAGCAGAGAGGGGAAAAAAATTTCACAGTATTAATTCATGGGTCAAATTCAGCCATGCAGGAGCTTTGCTACAGAGGCAGCAGACATGAGCCAGCACCTCCTCGCCTCGCCCAGAGCCCGTTCCTGCTTCCCTGGCCGCAGTCCCACGGATGCTGCTCCCTCTGCCCCAGCCCAGGCCCCTTCCCACCGCATTTTCCCTGCCCCGGGCACCCGAAGAGCCGGCGCTGCTCCACATCACCCCATTTCATCTCTCCCGCTAACGCACACTTCTGCATTTCTCTTCCCCCGTCTTGTGCTTGCCAAATGGTCTAATGGTTTCCACACGCAGTTAATTGACACCACTGGTTTCTCTTAGCGCCCTAGAGACCACACTGCAGAGTCAAAAATAAGTTGGTTTTATGCTGCTTCGATTGCAGGTGAGTTTTCCCTCCTAGATATATATAAATAGTTGTTTGCATAGCAAAGCCTAGCTTTGGGCCCGGCTCCTTTGTACGCGGCACGATTTTGCACTGGCAGCAAGATTTTTTCTGCAGTGAGATCTGACTGGGTCAAGCAATCAGAGTCAAAAGCACAAAAGCATCCACAAAATGAGGCCTTCCTTACAGCAGAGACAAAACTCACAGGTGGAGGCCAAATAACTAGGTGTTCACTTCTAGCTTAGGTTGCAAAATGATGAGTTCCTTCATGCTGTGCCTTCCACAACCCCAAACACCGTCAGCTTTATCTAGCGCATCCCGCCCCTATCAAGGGCTCCGAGCGAGCTCTTTGCTGGCGACAGCAGCAGACACACGCGTATATTCAGCTTGGATACCTAAGAAAATGTATTGGGGTGTTGCTGCCTCTGCCTGGCCACACCAGGAGCTCTGAACCCCTTGGCTGATTCCAATCAACACTACAGCAGGCAAGCTCTTTAAGCCATCAGTCTCCCACAGCTTTCACAAAAATGGGCACTTCTTAGCTGAGAGCAAAAGCAAACGACCCATACGGCGCCTGGGCTAAACTACACCATGAGTCCGCTTCTTATTAGACACCGAAAATCTGTACGGGATTCAAAAAGCTTCACTCCAGACATGAGCTTTATTTAACCAGCAACCTCAGCCAGACACAAGATAAAATATACTTACAGGGCTGTCTGTGATCTGTAAGTGTATTTTAAAGTATAAAGGTTTTACATGTATATTTATACATATATAAAAAGTTAATTTAAAGTCTATTTGAAAACATTAGAATAAGCTACATCCCCCTGAAATCCACAGGCAGCCCAACCACGACCTGAAGCTTCTAACAACCTGGCAAGCGCCACACGTTCCCAGAGCCCTCTTCCTCGCGTGGCTGGCTTCCAGGGGGCTTGGGAATTACACCCCTTACTTGAGGGACCACAGATTTCCAAAGCCGTTCCAGATGTTTATCTCTGCAACCTCAGCTTCAAACATTAACAGGCCAAATCAGCAGCCTGGTCACATCTGGATCTTGCAGGTGGTTACAGCGTACATGCGAGGAGACGAAACAAGAGCGGGTCCTGCAAGTCCTACACACGCGGCGCTGGCTGGCGATTCCCACCTTGGCTTTGGACGCAGCGTTCTACGCTTTCCTGTGCCATCAAAGAAGTTCACGTGTCGAACGACGGGCTCGCACCAGCCGGGATGTGATGGTCCAGCGCAAGGAGCAGCCGCTGGGCCCCACGGTGCAGCCCTCGTGAGCCGGGTCTGGCCGGGGCTCGGGGCTCAGCTCAGCGCTGCTCAGGGAGGCTTCGGCAGGGCACGTCTCCACGGATCAGGGCTAAACTGCCAGCCTCGGGTGGCACCGGGGATCACGCAGACGGCACGTTCTCGGGTGCGGGACAACACCCCGGTGAGCGCTGTGCTGACCGACGCAATACCTTACAGCAGAAAAACTTGATTCATCTTTCCCCCTCTTCTGCCCCGAGCTTTCAGCCCATTATCTCATAAAATTCAATTTCCTGCGTCAAGTTTTGCCTCTCGAAATTCTCCTCTACACCACTAACTCGAAATCCAGTCGCCGTGCACCCTTGGAAGATGATGCATTTTTGGAAGCGGTGAGGAAGTGGCTGTGCAAATTCCTAGGAGACCTTGACATCTCCAGAATGAAGGTCCCAACGGCAGCCGCTGCTGGCAGTTACCCGATGGCTGCTCGCCACTCAGAGCACACCTTGCACATAACCTGCACGTCTCACGGCTGCACGTGAAGTTTCTGCAATGCACGAGTGCACACGCGTGCCTTGGCCTGAACTCTTGCTGCTGCCTGCAACCTGCACAGCTCAGCGTTTAACCCTTCCACGGCCACGGGGCAGAGGGGGGAGAAAATTTAAGGAGCTGGAGATACGCATCTCTCTGTGTCTGCACCTACAACCTCCAAGGGCACAAAGAAAATGAGCCAACTTCAAGACTACGTACCCAGGCTTAGAGTTAGCTACATACCCAGGCAACTAATTTGAGAAATATTTATGTAAAAGCATAACCCTGACAGCCAGTCTTGAATTAGTCCATTTTTCTAATCTTTATAAATCCAGTACTTTTCATCTGAAGATTTATACCATTATGGTTATTTTTCTTTACAAACTAACTGCATTGTCTGTCCTAGATAAATATAGATGCAATTCTGGTCCACATTCTGAAGAGTATTTCTTTCAAATCACCCTCTCTATTTAGCTATCCTAAATATGGCAGCCTGGAACATTACAGTACTAAAGGGCTACAGAATTACTTGCACTGAAATTCTTGCAATATTTCTAACCCCAAAATTGCCACTAATGCAAGAACACAATTAGACTGAGCATTTACAGAGCACAACAAATATCTGACTACGCGGTGCACTTGTGTACTAGCGGGGGTTGAGAGCTTCCAAGTGATCGAATGGATTTATTTTGGGGAAAGGCGTGTGAGTACATATTCTGAACAGCTTAGATGAACTCAACCAAAACGGCTCAGCAAAGCAGATGTCCAGGGAGCCTGTCCGAGGCGCACAAGCAGTGTTTAATGCAGAGACACAGCGTGCTATGATGCCGTGGGCGGCTTATATCCGACGTGAAAACATTCACAGCTCGCTGCGGTCGCGCACCAGCAAAGCGCTGCTGGTTTGGTTCGGCGACGAACTGCAGTGACCGGTCCCTGGGGAACCAGAAGTCACAGCCTACACTAAACCAAGCTGGTCGGCGTCACCTACTGATACGGGCGCTGGAGAGCGGCTCCCGAGGGAGGGACGGCGGCCGTGCTCCTGCTGCCGCTCCCTCGTGTCCGCAGACAGCAAGCCGCCCACGCTGCGCCCGCCTGTGAAAATCAGGGCACGCACACGCATTTATGAGGCGGTTGCACCCCAAGCCCTGCTTCTTGACTGAAGCACCCCATTGCAGACCGCTGTGCCCGTCTGGGTCTCGCTAGCGGGGATGGGATTGGGTCACCCCTTCCGTGGGGACAACACGCTGCCTCCGACACCGCGGGTCTCACGCCGCTCACCGCCCTCCCAGCCCCGCCGGCGTCACCCCTACCTCCATCGGCGTAGGTCTCGGTGCCGTAGCCATCCTGCAGGCCGTTATTCCAGGTGCCTTCGTACTTGGCTCCGCTGCTCATGCTCTGCCTCGCGCCGTACCGTCCCTTAAAGCCGTGGGTCCACTCGCCCCTGTACACCCACCGCCCTTTGGTCTCGATGCCGAGGCCGTGCCTCTTGCCCTGGGACCAGTAGCCTTCGTAGGTGTTGCCGCTGGGCCACGTGTAGATGCCCACCACTTCGAAGCCGTAGTTCCAGGAGCCCGAGTACTCGCCCTGGCCCTTGGGGCCGGTGCAGATGCCGTGCCCGTGGGCTTTGCCCCCCTCCCAGCCCCCGCAATAGGCTCCTCCATCATCGAAATCGAACCTGCCGCCGCTCATGGTGCCCCCGCGGCCCCTCAGCCGGGCAGCGCTCCCCGGGCCCGCGCTCCGGGCCGCCGCATCCC
>Ga0065711_1041947_pt1 | contig 15767 bp, 10 predicted proteins | sample Hoacrofraction12_FD_59098 | JGI IMG/M metagenome (GOLD analysis project Ga0065711, IMG submission 59098) | Hoatzin crop microbial communities from Cojedes, Venezuela - Epithelial fraction 12 v2 (version 2) | ecosystem: Host-associated > Birds > Digestive system > Esophagus > Crop | place...
GGACGCGGTCCTGTGCAGCCTGCTGTAGGTGACCCTGCTTTGGCAGGAGGGTTGGACTAGATGACCCACAGAGGTCCCTTCCAACCCCTACCATTCTGTGATTCTGTGAACTTCTAAAAATAAAATTGAGCAAATCCCACCAGTATTGATACAGACAGACTCCATGTTCTGTAAAGAAACTGCTGGCTTTTCAGTCCCCCATATTTCATACTCTTTCTCCCAGTGGGTGAGAAACCCTGTGCTTACCTGACACCTCCCATACTATAGAAAAGCTGCCAGCTGTCTCAATCTAGGCAAAAGAAATGAGGTCCTGAAGCTTACAGTGCTCTTTGTGGGGGACTGCTCCTTGGCTGCAAATGGCCATATCCCCTGATTTCTATTGACATAGGAGGCAGAAAGCCTTGTGAATTTTCCAGCAGCCCTATCCGTCACCTGCAATTAGGGAACACCCAGAGCTACCAGAAATTTACTCCTGCCTGAAACCTGCCTGATGTATCATTTCATCTTTGCAATGCAGATGGGGCTGCAGTGTGGAAAACATCTTGGTTAAGCCAAGTTTATCATTTAGCATCACTTTGCTGTGTACATAAGGAGGCTTACTCTCCTGTTAGTTACAGAGGTATAACTGAGGCACAACTATTTGACAAGACCAGCCAAGGACCAACATAAATATGGCAAAGTTGGATGTAGAATGAAGCTATTCTATGTGTCTCTTGTACTTCACGTGCTAAGGCATGAAACCTAGGAAAGTTAAATTTCCACCTTTCTCCCCAAACTTTTTCTCACTCTTTATCAATTCCATAGAGGAATATGGCATAAATAGGTGACGACTGCATTTTACCTGTCCTCAGCAATTCCAGTAACAGCTCTGCCAAAAATGGTTTTATCCAAGTGAAAACCAGGTGCAGTAGCAAAGAACCTTTGGGGAAGTTTTAAGAAGTCTTACTGCCCAGATTAGAAAGTCCTCGTAAATTTATAGATTTAATACTCATGCCCTTCTGGAAAATGGATCTGTTTGCTTATAACCAACACATTAGGCAGAATATTAATAGACTTACGAGATTAAGCATGCAGAAAATAGCTTCCAAATTAGATTTGTCAATAAATACTTGAAGAACAAGAATAGGATTTTGGCAATAAGTTGTCCTGGTGGACATTAGTCACATTTCTATCCACAGGTGAAGGGTAATGAAGATCACCGTTAAATACATCGATTTGAAGTTAAGGACTTTGCTAAAGATACAACCTGTAATGATATTGGAAATGAGCCTTCAAACAGTCTCTTCTGCAGCCCAGTGGTACAGCTGGTCAGGGACCTGCTTTTGGCACCATGGCCTCTCTCAAGGGCAGGCCAAACTCCTGAGGAAAGACCCACGATGACGCCATTTCTGGCTATATTTTAGACTGCGCAGAAGCCCTATTTCCAAACCCCAAACAGGGTAAAAGATAAACCTTTCACATGCAGAGGCTGTGACAGGAGCTGAGGAAGGCTGTGCAAAGCCACCTTCCCCAAAGCTGCCCACCTGGGCACCCCGGCAGAGGCCCAGGCTTGCTTTCACTGCTGTGCACCATGAACAGACAATGCAACAGTTCAGCGTTCATGTTCAAGTCTGTCTTTTCTACGTTGCCCAGACTGTTTTGCCGCTGCCTTTGGGTATGCATAGTGTCACCTTTATGGCCATAAACAAGATGCTGCGTGTGTTATGGTGCTCGTTACGTAGGCCTGTGTGCTGCTGCTTTTGTACAGGCCCACTAACAACCGCTATGGATTTAAATCCAAGAACAAGCATCCTGTGATAAATCCACAGGCACACGATGCATACATTAAAAAAGAAACAAAAACCAAGGAGGTTTGAGAAGCACTCCCAAAGCACTTTTTCTTCTTTGTACCTCTTGATAAACAATTACTTTTTTCCCAGCACTAACTAGCAATAAACTGCAAAATCTGGTAGGCCTTAGAATCAAATTTTCAAAAATATGTACTAAAATTCTCAAAAATATTTGCCCTTGCTGCAGAATTATTCACACACTGAGCATGAGTTTGATTAACAGATGGGATGGCTGTAGTCACACTAACACGCATTGCCTGCGCTTTTACCTCCTTCAGGCTATAAACCCACTATCTCCACACCTTAGCTTTCCATACAAGTCTTAGGAGCTCCATTTTTCAAAATAGGCCTATAACTTTTAAATATTTGCTTTTCAATTGAATCTAAATAAATCAAGTCATAGAACAAGTAGAATGCAACTTGCCTCTTTTTTGTCAACAGAGTATATGGCAGCTAAAGGGCCTGTGCTCAAAGAGGAGGATGAATTTTTAGTGCTCTTCCCTAAGTGACAGAGAAATGGCTCTCTGTACTCTGTCAGGAAGGTCTACCCAAATCTCACCTCATTAAAATGATCTGGGCCATGAAGCTCAAACTGCCTACCCAAGAGAAGTGGTAAAGTTAGGATAAGAAGTCAAGTTCTCAGAGCTCCCGAGGAAAGCTTCAAGTACTTGGAAAACAAAAACTAAAGATAAAGACTCGTTGTAGACCCCTGAGTAGGAATTATCAGAGGCCTTTTGTCCTACAGGGATCTTCTTTGGCATCAGCCATAGACACCTGGCAAGAATTTTGCAAGCCCTTCAGAAAACACTCAGAGAACCTTGATGTCCATGGGATGAACTTCTTTCTGTTGGAAACCAGAGTTGTCACACCTAATGCTTGTCCGCCTGTGCCATGATTTAGCACATACACAGCTGCAGCAATTGCTGCCTGCAAGCAACTGAAATGCAAATGGACCCCAATATAGACCAGGTCCCTGATATCCAAATTTGGAGAGAACTGCCTGTCACTCATTGAGGTAATTACTTTTCACGTAGAACAAAATCCTGAAGGGTTCATACAGTTCTTTGTCAGACAAATCTCTATCCTGAGATCATTACAAATTTCAACCAAGATGTGATTTGACTTGCCAAATACAGGTAGCATAAAATGAACCACCTCTTCAAGGCCTGATAAAATATATTTGCCTTCACTGAGTTCCATTTTTGTTTCCATCTAATTCACAGATCTTAATGACACTTTTCATGCATTGCTTTTTAGAGGGCTGACAGATCTTGCCATTAGTAAGAAGGAGTTTAATTTAAAGCAATATAAACAGTGCTGCAGAGCTGAGCTAAAAGAAGTGGCAATTAAAATGCATCTGCTATGACGGAATGAACTTTACTAAAGATCTTAATGATGATAGTAAAAGTCACACAAGAAGTTTTGTTCTTTATGCATGGAGTAACAGAAAAAATAATAACATGCCCTTGACAAAAATATGAAATGTGGCATTTGTAAGCCTGACAGAACTATGACATTGCAGGCATTTTATGACAACAACAAGAAGAAAGAAAGATATCCCTCCTTGATTGCCTGTGTGTTATTTGAATCAATTTAGCCTAAATTTTCTTTTTTCTTCTGTTAAAGGTCATTCTTTTGTAAAGTGATTTTTACAATTGTTGTCATTCTAGACCATTTATGTCAAATTTTGGCTAGATTAGTTTTGAGAGAATCATGCTAATAGATTGTTAGCTAATAGAGTCATATAACAATTCAGGCACAACACTTCGTCAGAGGACTGTCTACAGGAGAACGTACAAATTCAGCAGATCTTCCTGTCTTTGGGTGTGTAGATACCTGTATTGATCTTTACTCCAAGGTCTTTAATTCAAGTGAGTGCTGTAACCCTAGCGAATCATACTTTCCCCAAATTATTCTTCACAGATTTTTTACTTCAGCTGTGTGTATCAGAAACAAAGCATTCTTTGAATCCTTCTGGGAAGCAGCCGAGGACAAATGTTTCCACAAGGTTGAAATGGTCACCCAGTCCTCCGAGCTGATTTCCTCCTGAAGTATTTAACCCTCAACACAGCAAACAGGAACTCCAGGAAGGCACATCGAAAAGCCAAACAAAACTAAATCAGTATCCTCTGCCTGCCAGCTCTGTTCCTGACCTGTGTATATTTGGCACAGTACAGTAACTGAGTGTTCAGTATGAACTGTAAAAATGTGGTCTGACAAAATTCTCTCTGGATATGACAATAAGAAGTGCCACGATCCTATTCTCAGCTCTGCTGTCAGCTCACCAGGACTCCCAGAAAGTTGTTCAATCGTCCTGGGGCTCAATCACTGAATGCCGTTTTTGACTGCATGACTGTCCGTGTCCAGTGATCTGTGCTAAGCCTGCAAAATCTCAGTTCCTGCAAGATTTCATATCTCTTCTAGGTTAACTGTTCCCATAGCTGGTCACCATCCGGTAATCTGCCTGCTGCTTTAAATGCGCTGCACTCAAGCTTCCGACGTGAATACAGTGGGAAGTCTTCAAAATTAGCATTACTTTTCCATATGCAGAATCATGAAATTAAATCTACTCCCTTTTGAAACTGCACAGAGAGGTTTGCCAGTTTTTACCTGACATCAGAGACAAAAGCTTTGGAATAGAAAGACTGAAAACAACATATCATGGTGCTTTGGGTATTAGGGTGTTAATCACTGGTAACACTTGGAGTCATTGTGAGGGCCATTAGTACGGTATTTTTTCCTGTCACCCATATCTCCCTTAAAATGTGAATAAAGTGATAGCTGAAACAATTTCATGTTTAAGAATAAAAAAGTTGTTTAAGAACACTAATGACCTGATTTTTGAGAGTTTCACCATCAAACTGCACTGGGCACTGGATTAGTTCTTAAGCGAGTTAAGAGCTCAGTTCAGCAAACGACTTGAGCTGTGTATCAGCAAATAATCTCACCGAAGTGAACAACACCATTTTGTGCTGGTGGCTGTGCACTAAGCCAGGCACTTAATTCCACCCCTATCAGAGTACACAGCGACATGCCTTGCTTTCTGTGCTGGATCCGGGCTTCCCATCAGCAATGTGCCATTGTCAATCAGGCCGCTCCAATGTATGACTTTAAGCTAACCTTATGAGAAGTGGTTTTTATTTTTTTTAGTTTAAATTATGTTATTCTTCCCACTATGACTTTTGGTTTTTGAACATAGTGAGAGCATTTCGCTCATGTTTTTCAACTTTTCCCGGTAACCACAAGGGTTCAAAGCTTGCTCTTTTTGGTGGTGATAGCGGTAAAGTGAAAGCTAGGATTCCCATGCAGTTGCCCAGTTTCAAAGGCTGGGGCTTTTAAGAAAAACAATAAATACCAAAAAGCTTGTAGTGAGATCATGAGAGCTGACAATACAGGGTGTGATAGCTCTGGAACAAGAGTTATTCCCTGTGAAATTGGTATGAGATCAAATCTCAATAATTCATTAGGGAATGCATATTTTCTTACTCATGATTTCTAATGGAGCTACCACAAAACTGCCCTCTAGTTGGGAGGGGGCTGTTTCTGACCCTTTGGGCAGCCGTATTTTCTAATTTATTTTTCTCTTGCCTTCCCTTCAGTACCAACTTTGCCTGTTTCCCACATTTGCATTAAGAAGACTGAAGAGTTATCAAAACTTCACCTTCCTGCCTGTCTGTAACCATACAAATTCATCAAACCCATAAAATCAAGGCAGCAGTGCGTACATCCTGCCTGAATGTAAAGAGCGGCTTTCTGGACATGCAGATTGAGTTTATTTTCTCTGTTTTTGCCAGACTGAACGATGTTAAAATGCTGCCACCTTCTGTTAGACACTCGTTCTGGTCATGGGCTGCAGAAGCACATTCCCCCTATTTCCTCCAGACTTGTAAGTTGATTTATACTGATCCTCAACTGCATTGCTGCAATATATAACATGACAAGTTAAACGCAGTTCCTGCCAAAAAATCTTGATAAGCTCAGCTTTCGTGCAGCGCCACTTGAAAAGACCATTACTACTGCCACCCAACTAAAGCATGCTCAATATTTTTGACAGTGAATTATCTAACAGCAGTTTATCTCAATGTTCACTTGGTGCTATAGCAATTTAAGGATTAAAAAGAAGGGAGGCAAAAAAAAGAAAGTAAAGGAAAACCTGCTTTTTTTCAAACTACAGAAGGTCGGAATTACTTTTTCTGTGAATTTTAAATACATTCTGTGTTTACTCCCAAATATACTTCAGAGCACACTGATCGTCTAATAATTAACATAGCTGCAGATTGCATTCAGTTTTTGTCATCTGTTGTCAAGATCTTAGGTCTTCAGAAATCCAGCTATGGGTTATATTCTTCTCAGGGATGGTTTGTGTGCTGTCTTAAAGGCAGCGGCTTCAAATCAAGCCAGCGAGGAAAAGCTTTACCGAGTTTCCCATTTTCCTCCCTGGAAGGCCTGTGTCCTGCCCACTGAGTCACTTTAGAAGACAGGAAAGCTGTGTGACTGCTGCGGTGATGGGATGCACAAAGCCACCCCTGAAGAAAGCATTGTTCTCGCTCATTGTTCACAGCCTGCTGCTCAGGGGACCAGAACACATTTTCCACCACACTATTTCTGTAGACCAGAAATCACCTCTGAGTGCAATGCCGAGACCCTCCTAAGAGCATTCTGAAATCTGAGTCTGCCTTGACGACAAGAAGATCCTTCTGCTTATTTATGTGATCAAGTACTTACAGCTAAGTAAACTTTTCTGGATGAAATGTATTCGTTAAGAGATAAGGATTTGAGTCATCTAAGCTGTTTTGCAAACTCCGGTAAATTTCAGCAAATCATGTTGTCTGCATAAAAAGGAATTAAAATAATTATTGAAATCATCAGAATATTTTGGACACTTTCTAAACCTAGGGGTTTGATTTGAAGATCCACAATCATTTGCTGCAATCTTAGTTATAAAATGTTGTTAAAAACTGAGAAAGGAAATCTTTCCTTTCCAGTTAAACTGAACTCTGCTTTTAGCCCCATGGTATTTCTGTTTTCTGAAACTCCAGCTGAACCAAAAAACCCTGTCAGCTCCTACTGAGCCCTGAAAAGTACCTTAGCCAGGGACTACCAGCTATTAGTGGCTTCGAGGTAAAAAAAACAAACCCAAAAACCTCCCAAGCCAGTAATGTGACACCAGCAATACTGTACTGTGCTCTCTCTGGTAAGCACGCCACAGCCAAGAATAACATTAGGAGGTGCCACGAACAGCATGCTGCCTGTGAGCCCTGTGCTGGGGACAATGGTCTAAACCAGAAACTGGTCTGTGGACTTGCAGTGTTCCTTAAGCCTCTTCTCAGTGCTGTAAAACCCAAATTGCAAAGCAAGCCCCATGTCAGTTGGCTTAAGTTACTTAGACAGGGTCTGCACCTCTATATTTAGGGAGCTGTAAATCAAAAGAAGTTGGAGATAGCTGGCCTGAGCTATCTATTATGTTTAGATAAATGCCAATCACTTTGATATTTAAGCCAAAAAAGTTCAGCCTCATTTCATGTTGGAAAGTGTTTCTTGTGGAAGGAAAATATTTCATGTGAGTGAAACAAAGCCCACTACACTGAACTGTGCCAGAGTTTCTTTACACATTCATACATGCACATTTCATTCCTCCAGCAACCACTTTCTTCTACCATAAACATCGTTCAGGGATGCTGTAACTCATTTCACTGTTGTACTGGATAAAGCTGATCCTTTCTTAAAGTCACTTTGTTTTTATTGTCCTATGTAATGAGGTATTAACAACATCATTAGTGGAACAAGACAACAAGATTTCATGTATTGGTCGTATTTCCATGCACCACATTGGAAATACACCACAGTGACGGAAACACCACGCTTTGTGGCAGTGCAACACAGAATTGTTTTCCTACATGTGAATCATTTGAATCAGACTTCATGTCTGGCTTTGAGGAAAGCTTTCAGAATGAACTGAGCAGGAGGCCTGACAGCAGCTAGAGAGAACTCGAGGACAAGCAAAATACTCTGATGGATTTTAGGACATTGTGTCACCAGAGATGAAGGGGCCTGTTTGAATGCAGGAAATAAAAGAAAAAAGAAAAAAAGGCATATTTACTTAACTTTCAAAAAGGTTGATCTTCTCCTGGTATGAGGACTGGAAAAGGTAGGGAATTCTGATTTTCTGATGCAATTTAATAGACCGTATATGTATGTGTTCAAAAATAAAAAGTCAGGGATTACTGTTTTACGGATGTAAAAAAACATCTTGACAGAAATAAGTAGGCACGATAAAGTAGGTTAAACTTTTTCCTGCTGTCTGGAGGAAGAGGCAATTCCTTTGGGGTCAGCAGAGTAGGGGAGACCCTTTTCTGTGTCAATACTCACAAAGATGTTTCTGAATTACACTTCAATTACACATACAGTACATTTTAAAAGAAACAGTGAATACTCCACTGCGAACCAGATGACATTTTTAAATGTCATTTGACATAAGTCTTTCTCTTAAGAGCAAGTTCCTGCTTCTGCTAATGGCTGGGAGAAATTCCCATCCATGTCACTAAGTATTATCATATCAACTCCACCTTCCAGACTCCTAGCCATCTTACTGCTTCTGGCAACGATGTATGCTACCGAGACCTACAGAGCTCCTCCAGAACAGGGTAAAAATTGTGTAAGAAGCACCCCTGCTTTTTAGAGAAATGTTTTAATTAGCTACAGTCAAAAGGATCACAGACTTCCTCTTTCCTAATCTAATCATAATATAAATTATTCTCCACCTTACCAGTAATCAGGTTAAGTAAGCAAACAGAGGTGTCACCAGGGCTTTGTGTTCATTTCGAACGTAGCTGCCAGCCTCTGGCTTCCTCGGGGGTGCTTTTTCCCTCCTCATTCCTAAGCAAGGGTGCACAGGCAGCTTGTCCCCTCGCAGCCTGGAGGTGCAAACATCATCTCCTCTTCCACAGGTAGTTCAGATCAATATCTTGTCATTTCATTCTTCTGCTGCTGCTGCTTTAGTCTGCAGTGAATTGTGGTTTTAGTGCTTGTTGTGCTCTTTTTCCTCTTTTTGTTTCTTTTCTTTTTTTTTTTAAAAGCAGAATTTGTGGTTCATTCTTGCACCTTTCTTGCACAAGGTTTTTGTTGCTGATGCAGCAGCCATTAACTACACTTTAGCTCTCCTAACTCCGTATATCACTTCATTACAAAAGACTTCTTAGAAATTGACCTTAGCACTCTGAATAAAAACACAGCCTGGCCTTTGATTTCTGGAAAGTGTTGGGCTATGGGATGTCAAAGGATCACAGCAATGAGCTGCTGCGTGATCTGCAGCTGGCCTTTTCTGGGTGCCCTGAGCAATACTAGCTCTGTGTTCTGATTTCCCACTTGGATCCACTTTGAGTACCACATTTCTTGAATGCTGGAATATGTTGCTGCAGTGTAAAACTTGTAATATCAAAATCAGCTGCTCCTCCATCGATAATCAGCATTTACACATCCCATTCTTGATATGCAAGCGGAAGAAACATTAGCAGATTTGAAGGGCATCATTAGCAAAGCGCTGCTAATAAGAACCTCTCGCCTGTTCCAGCTAGAGGTGGGAGAGGGCTGCTCTAGCAAAAGCTCCCTTCCCACAGCGACTGCCTTTGCTGGTGTCAGCCTACAAATTTATCATTTTGGGTCTGGTCTTTTTTGAATTAGGACACACTGTGCTGAGAATTCATACTCAGGAAAAACATAAATCAAAGCCGCTGTGGCTTCTAGAAAGTAACTATGTAGTCACTGCTGCTCAGCATTGACCTCAGCTGCTAGTGGACAAGTGTGAACCTTTTCTGGAGCTACCATCACAGATTTGTGTGCAGAGAGACAGTGGTTTCATGGGCACAGTCAAACTGTGACTCAGGTCATTCCCAGCCCAGGTTGCTTTCAGAAATGAAGGTAGTCGTTAACTCTTTTCTCCTTGGTGCCTTCTGCATGTGGGGTGCATCAGTTCCTTACTACCCTTACTTTAAGAGGAATTTACAATTGTCCGAACTGGTGAAGCATCAGGTGTTATGCTAAGGAAAGTCATAAAAGTAGATAGAGAAATAATAGCCAGATGTCAGCTTTCTATCAGAAAACAAATTATGAGGAACAGCAAGTGCCACTCAACACAAAATGCTGTCCATTTTGACAGAAACGCATTTTGACAAAAAATTAAGTTATAAAGAATATTTTAAACTTTGTTTTAGATTTATGTATGCATGGGAAGAAGAGAGAGTTGGTTTTTTTTCTCTGATTGAAAAAAAACTCATAGTAAAACACAATGAGAAGCTCTTACAGTATTTCCCAAATCAAATATTTTAACCCTTTCATTTCTGCCAATTTTACAAAACAGTAGAATATCGTGCAATATGTGTTCTTTATTGTACAGCTCACTACTACTTTTTTTATTTATCAGTCGTGTTCTATTTAATAAAACTGAGGAGGTGTTACCACATTTTAACCAAACTAAATCAAAATTTTACTTGAAAACGTGTGGGGGAAGAAAACAAAACTTGAAGGAAGCATTTGTCCATGCCTATGTAAACCTTCCCTCCATCCATACTAACAAGCAACAGGATGCAAATATAGAAATATACGCACTTGGCTCTAAGCTGACTGAAACCAAGTTTTTGTGAGGTGAAGACTGCTGATGAGGGATTTCTGTACTACAGAGGCCTATGCCTACTAGGCTGAGCAGCGAGCATCTGAGCTGCTTATTTGAACAGCAGCAAGGTAAATACAAAGGCAATAAGATGAAATACAGTCAGTTTTCCCCTGCTTTCCCCCTCTCTTATTGAACTGCACTTTTCATTTTCTATTAAGGTCAACAGGCAGGCTTTTGAAACTTCTATACATTGAAATATAAATAAAATAAAAAGCAGAAGGGAGATGAAAACAAATGGCTGGTCCTAATGAGTATAAGTTTGTGCTGCGCACTACAGTGCTGACGGGAACATCCCACAGGCAAGGGCAAATACTGAAGGGGTGTTTGCAGCTCCACAGACATCAGCGGAGGATTCAGCCCTGAATGTTCAGCTTGGTTTCTAGCATGGCAGCAAGCGTCGGCACTCTGCCTTTCCGCCCCTCTTTGGCAGCTGCCAAGCAGAGACCTGCTTCTGCGCAGAGATGGCTCCAATGCTTTCCCTCCTCCATCCCTTCCGTGATGTGATACCCGAAAGGCTCAAGTGGAAAAGATGTGTGTGGCTGCGTGCCCCCTTCCTCTGTCAGACAGAGTAAGGGGGGGAAGAGAGAGAAATGAAAAACCTTTCAGCCCCATGCGTTTCTCTTTCTCCCAGGAGCTGACAGGGAGCTGCCGACAGCCTTCCCATTAGAAGTTTACAGAAAAGGTGAGCTCATCTCATTTGATGAGGACTGTCACCATCAGACAGTGTTTGCAATTAGTCCACGCCAACCTTATTCAGGCTTTGGATGCCTTTCAGCGGCGAAAAAGGGAACACTTGAGCTCCATTGAATTGGAGCGTGGCATCTGCTGCACGCTGGGGGGAGAGGTTGGGGGTCAGCGCTTGATTTTGATAAAGCGTGCCAGATTAATTGTCTTTGGTAATCCTGTTTGTCATGGTAGATGTGCGGAGAAGCCTTTGTGGCACAGCCTGACATATGGGCTGGCCGGCTGCTTGCCTATTCAGTCCCTCCCAGCACATGCTCTTCACAGTTGGCCTAGTTCCCAGCGCCTTGTTTTCCCGGGGAGTCAGCCTCCTGCGCCTATTCAGCTGGCCCCCCGCTCCACGAACAGGCTCCCTAATCTTCAGGCCTGTCTGGGCTATTCAAAGCGATTGCGTTATTCAAAGAGATCAAGAAAGAGAGCCGCGGGGGAAGGGCAAGAGGGGGAAAGAGAGCGGTGCAATTTGGAAAAGAAATAGGCAGTCGTGTACCTCAGGCAGAGCTCTTCAGGAGGCTGATTATAGTCTCTCTCCGAATCTGAATCTATCGCGAAATTATACCCTGCCTCTTTCGTAAAATAAATGCTAATAAGAGGTAATTTGGATCCTGCTGATTATTAACTTCAATGGAGACGCTCTTTTTCCCCTGTGTTTTTGTTATGAATTCTTGGATTTTTCCCCCCTGCTAGAATTCACGCTCAACAGCAAAAGAAGAAACAAGAGCATTGAGGAGCCTCTGTAAGTGCCACAGGAGCAGGACAGACGTGTCACGACAGAGGATTGGTGAGCTTCTAGCCGGGTGGCAGGTCTGGAGTTACTGGGGGACCAAGAGAGGCATCTGTGTCCTGAGCGTGGGCTGGAAGGTGACCCAGCACACCCGTGCTCCCACAGCTGACACGCAGACCCTGTCCCCCTGCGGCTGCGCAGCCGCCTCATGACAGCCTGCTTCCCCTGGGAATGAGATGGGTCTTAGCTGATGGGAAAAGGAAACAGAAGGAAGCAGCAAGAATGATCCTTTCCTGGGTTTCTTAAGAGCCATTTGATGATGCATTTAACCACATGCCTATAAACATTGCTTTACAAGTGCTCTTCGCATACAAAGTCTTCATGCGTGAAATGGGAACAGCTTTGAAGAAATCAGTATGTCAGCCAAGACCTCAACTTCCACCGGCTATAACCTGAGCTATTTCAAACCCCTTGTTTACTTGACTAAAGCCACATCTTCAGCCACAGAATAACTGTCTCGGTGTACATGCACCAAGACAATAGCAAAAATAACAGGAATATTTTTTTAAAAAAGCACACAATTTCTCTCACTGCATTTTGTCTTTTTACTGTTGGGAGAAGCAGCAGAAACAAACAGATATAGCTGAGAAATATGTCTTGTAAAAACATGCAGAGAACATACTGTGCCCCGTTCATAAATCCCTCTGAACCAGAGTACCTGTACACCAGTTACTCCCTACACCAAAAATGTGGCAGCATGAGGCCTGATTTATGTGTGCTGTGTGGTCATCTGACACATGTTTACGGTCATTGGCCTGTGTGTTGCATTTCACCCCATTTCCAAAGGGCTATCCAAACCTCCTCCTACTGCAGGCAAAAACTGGAGGATTAAAATTTGGAATAGCAACCCTTAAGGAAACCAGGCAGTGTAGCAGCCTCACAGTAAGTGAAAAAACAGGCAGAGCTCACAAAGTGATATCACACTTACAGGTTTAGCACTGAAGAATGACAAGGAGAATCTCAGACAGGTTCAAAGATCTTCCTTTGATATGCTGGTTTGTTTTTTTAAGCCATCTTCCTCCAACTTTACCTCTTTATGCCAGTTCCATAAGGTCTTCAGGATCATCTTTGATCCCTATCCAGAAGTTTCTAGGTAACAATCTGCCACATCAGTCCCTGGCTTCTCCTGAGCCCTGGCACCTTTTCTCAGCAAGCTCATCACAGCCATCTGCTGTCAGGTGCAACGGCTCAGCACCACCCAGTTTAAATTGAGGTTAACATTAAGGAGGTCAGAGTTTGTTTCCCTATCTTCATCATGCTTAACGGTTGGAAGTTACCTATGCTTATGCCAGCTGTCAAAGTACTGCTTTACTATTGTTTTCATATCTGCCCGAGATCAAATTTCAGAATGTGTTTTAAAAATAGCATCCATTTGCTTTTTAAGAGGTAAAATTGCCTGTTTCGGAAATTAATGAGGAGGAAGGCTACTCCCAAGTCAAACCCTGATAAAATGCCTTCTCTCTAACAAAGACATTGTGTATATTCGTTTGACTGTTGCCTCTGTTATTTCTGCTGCTGCTTTCACTGAGCTTCATTTCCCCTACTCCCCCACATAATGAAATAGATATTGTACTGTAAGTACAATGAAAGAAACATAGGAAAACCAAGCTAGCTTAGGTGTCCTCTTCCAGGTGGGTGTGTAACCTGAGAGAGAGTTGTATAACAGAATTACGATCCTCTGTTCAGGCAGGGGTTTTCCTAACATTTCTGCTAGATAATGGAGTTTTTAGACTAATCAAAAAGTTAATTCCCGAGGTTACTGTTCCTCCAGTAGGGACCAGAATAGATAAGCACTGTCATACAGCAAACTGGAATTTCCATGAGGCTTGCAAGCCAGAAGCAGGTATCTGTTATGATTATTTGAAGCCTTTGAGGCCACTAGGCTGGTTTTGGGGGTGGGCTGAAGGAGAACTGTGGCGTGCTTAAGTCAGTAATCTCATTTTTAAACAGAGCTCTGTCCTTGTAGGAGAGGGATGGCTGAGTTTATTTGCAACAGTTTTGGTATGTCTCTTACAGACATACAAATCTTCATCTTTGGAGAGTGCCATTTCGATTGATAAATAAAAAAAGGTATTTTTATAAATATGTATTTGATTGATGAAGATATCTGCACTGATATGAGTTTTTAATTTTTTTTTTCCAAAAGCAAAGCCAAATAATTTCTGTTTGTTGAGGCCAGGTCTAATGGCAGGAGGATAAACTTCATAAATTTTAATATTCATGTCATATGTTTTCTAATTCCCTGAGAAGCTGAAAGTTGTTTCAGCTATCCTTTGAAAAATGTCCTGATCTAAAATATATATAAAGACAAAGTGGGAATATGAAAACACTTTTTCAGAATCCCCAATACCTGAAGACTTTCTCAAGGAAGAAGGAAGCAGCTTCGTTCCTCCAGTGTCTCTAGTTCGGCCACAGGCAGGTGCCAGCAATGAATAGGAGTTTCCAATATCAGCTATGCCTGATTCACTTACATCTGCCCTTTCACCTTGTTTAAACTGGCTGTTTACTAAGATGTCTGACAAAGGAAAAATCTTCTTGCTTTAGGGATACTTTGAAGGATTTCAGTGTTCGTTAAGAACTTACTGTACAGAGCGACCCTTCAAAGATTAAAATAAAGTAAAAACTGGGACATTTCAGATGAATTGACTAAAATTCTTTAACATATTTTGAATCATGTTGCCATGTCTTTTGATAGAAAACAAGGGCAAAATCTTCAGTCAGTTCGAGGCCTTGTACAGCCTGTATAGAAAATTGTGGAGAAGAAGGAGGATGAAAGCTTTAGTGCCCTCTAACTTGTGAGTTAGGGCCAAACCTGCAACATTAACAAACATGATGACGCTATACTGAGTTGTCTTTCACTGGCATTAAGCAGCTCTTGGAAGAAAGAGGAGATCGCCTCTTGAATTAAAGTTGTTCTCAGTGGATAAGTAAGTCATAAGCACTGTATCCCTAACATCTTCTTAATAATATTGTGCTCCTTCTCTTATGTTACCTCTTGCAAATATGATTTCTTATTTCTGCAGGGAATAAACTAAATTGCTGATCAGGCGCACTAGTTACTAAAACCATCACAAAAAATTATAGTTCAACAGAACTAGGTAGCACATGCAGGTATTTATGCTGTATGGCACAGTCACACCTGTAGTAAATTAAAAACCGTTAAGATAAATGCAGTGACAGGTCACTGACAAAACCAGATCATTATGTTACTGAAGGTAATAAAGCCATTACATATTATGTTGCATCTTTCATTTTTTGAAGTTAATACTTAAGTATTGCACTGAAGAAAAAACAAAATAATATTCCAGCCTTATGACAACTACAACAGTTTCCTCTCATCGGTGAAGGCAAGAACTAGTCATCTCCATCTGAAAGTCCCCAATGAAGAAACACGTAACCCCTTGTATTAAAAATAGATTATAACTTTTATATCTTCATGAAAGAATTATAGGGATATACATTAATTATATATATTGTGCATATTTTCACAACAAGGAATAGATTTGGACTGGCCCAATTCTTCACTAATGTGACTCTATCTCCCTCTGAGTTGCCAAGAGGTGTGCTACTGCCCTGATTTAGGAGCACTCACCACCAGAATGCTTCTCTGAAGACTGAGTATATTTCTGTCTCTTACTGTCACAGAATCACAGAATCACAGAATAATAGGGGTTGGAAGGGACCTCTGTGGGTCATCTAGTCCAACCCCCCTGCCGAAGCAGGGTCACCTACAGTAGGCTGCACAGGA
>Ga0065711_1041948_pt1 | contig 15765 bp, 20 predicted proteins | sample Hoacrofraction12_FD_59098 | JGI IMG/M metagenome (GOLD analysis project Ga0065711, IMG submission 59098) | Hoatzin crop microbial communities from Cojedes, Venezuela - Epithelial fraction 12 v2 (version 2) | ecosystem: Host-associated > Birds > Digestive system > Esophagus > Crop | place...
AATTTCTTTACTGAAAGAGTGGTCAGGCATTGGACCAGGCTGCCCAGGGAGGTGGTGGAGTCCCCATCCCTGGAGGTGTTCAAAAAACATGTGGATGTGGCACTTCAGGACGTGGTTTAGCAGGCATGGTGGTGTTGGGTTGGCAGTTGAACTTGATGATCTTAGAGGTCTTTTCCAACCTTAATGACTCTGTGTTTCTATGATGCACAAGCTCTTGCCTGCGCAGGTCCTGTGTGCCAAAACGTCCTCTGTGCACACCGAAATGAGGAGCCAGGCAGCACGTGCCATGGCTGGGAAAGGCTCTGCTTCCGCCGGCTCCAACACCCCAACCCCCCACTTCCCTCTGCACCACCATCCATGCCGGGGACCACTTGCTCCACCGCAAGGACGGGAGCCGCCCAGCTGAGGAAGGCACCTGATCTCACCCCATCTTATCTAAATATTTGGGAAGCGGTGGAGGAGAACAGGATGCACTTGCCAGGGCGGAAGAGCGGTCCCGGGCATGGCACAAGGGCGAGCTCAGCACCATGAGACCCCGGCCGTCCCTGGGAACCGCCGCTCGTCCTCACCTGTCCTTTTCCTTCGCATGGGGAGAAACTTCCCCCAGGCCCCTCTTGAGTCCGCACCATCCCGGCTGCATCCCTGGGAAAGGAGCTGGATGGGAAACCTGCCCACAGGCAGTGAGATGAGACGGGGCAAGGCAGCATCTCCCAGAAAGCTCGTCCAAGACCGGGCAGGGAGGAGAGGGTTACGGCTTGGTCCCGGCAATGTTTGTATCATCTTTGGACGCTGGGTTGTGCTCCTACGCTTCAAATGTCCTGCAGTTTATCAATCCCTGCCTGTGCAGCGTTTTCTGCATGAAGAGCATCTCTCCTGCCTGCCCGCATCCTCCTTCCCCAGGTTTTGCTTCAGCTCTGCCTTCCCCCAGCCCTTAATAACCCAATTCTCTTCTACCACCCCGCAGGGAAAAAAAAAAAAAGACCTTTAAAATGCTTTTTTTTTGAGTGGGAAGGGAAATCAGGTGCGAGGCTAAGCTGAGCACTGAACCGCTTTGTTGCCGGACGGTGAGCGGTGCCTAAACCCTTTTCGAGGCTGAACCGGAGGGATTTACCCTCTCCGGGTGGGAGAGGAGCATGGCCAGGCCGGCTGCAGCCGGCGGGGATGCCCCGGCAGCGGTGCCATGGCCCCGGCAGCGGTGCCATGGCCCCGGCAGCTCGCCCTCCCGCCGCCGGAGCCGCTCGCATTCCTTGGCCAGAGTTGACAGGCGCTGCCAAGAAGCTCGGATCCGGTTCCCACACTGGCGGGGACCTAAAACTAACATCCCCGAATGAGGTAACAGCACTTGAGTCAACAAACCACCCCCGCCAGCTGGACGGGACCACGACCCTGCTCAGCGCAGGGGTCCCTCCGCCTGCTCCTGCTGTCTCCAGACCCATGGGTGTCACACAGCAAATTCCCTCGGGCATCTGAGTGAGGGTCTGGGTGGGCCTGCTGTTGCTTTTGCATCTCCTGGATGGAGCAGGCTCTAGTCCTCCCCAGCATCCTCCGACTCAGCTTGCTGGGCACATCCATGTCCCAGATGGGGACACAATGGAGGAGCTATGCTGGTCCCTTGGGAGGTGGCCACAGGGTTGTGTGGCTCAACCAGAGCTTGAGGGACACCAGCCACCTGTGACATGGTCACCTCTTGCTTCACCTAATGCATTTTGGGGTTGGGATGAGGAACAGAGCAGCCAGGAACCAACCATCCATCCGTCTATCCCAAGGCTGGAGCACCCCAATCACAGAATCACAGAATGGTAGGGGTTGGAAGGGACCTCTGTGGGTCATCTAGTCCAACCCTCCTGCCGAAGCAGGGTCACCTACAGCAGGCAAACGAAAGCAGCCAACGAAAACCCAACTGAAGATACACTTGTGAGCCAGACCTTGGGAAAGTCATCTGATGGAACACAAAGCATCGAGCTAATAAGCCTCATTAAGAAACTCATTAATATCCTGCTGTAATCAAAGGAAGGAGAAGGGGCAACATGGAGGGTGGGGGAACATGGACCAAACTTCAGCACTGGTTAAAAGCATCACCTGAAGAGGAAGGATGGTGGGAACCAACCAGCTCATAAGGTACCTCTGGTCCACAAAGGGGTACCAACCAGGTATCTTGCTATTTTTTTTTTAAGACTTACAGATTGAGGGGTTTTTAAATTTTTAAATTTACTGCAGCTGGAGAAACTGAGGTGCAACGAGGTGCAACGCCCGCAGTTCCTGGGTTCAGTCCCAACTGTTCTGCTGGGGTCCCTGCATCACCAGCGCTGCCCAATGACCCCATCTCTGGGGTGGTCTGCATTGCCCCCTCCCCTGCCACATGTGACCCAGACATGTCTCCCACCGCTGGGACCTTGCGTTGCCCTCGATAATTCCCAGCTTCTCTTGGGAGCTGAGCTTTCAGCACAATGCTGCCCTGACTCTGGCTCGTTCTTGCGGACCAGGATTGGAGCCGTTTCTGGAACACTTCTCCTTATAGCACGCACTTTCCTGTTTTCCCACGGGTTGTGAAATGCAAAGGATTTTTTCACTTTGCTGTCAAGATTTGGCTAGAGACTTGTTTACCGGGCCTACAAAGCAGGGAAACCAGATAGTGCCATTTCTCTGTTATCTGCTCGGCTGGGGAGGCATAAAATTTGTTGCAATTTTCAGGAATACGCGGAGTGGAAAGTTAACGGCAAGCGGGTGGGAGGTGTTCTGGCAGCCGAGGAGAGCGATGCTATGGGAGGATGCACCCTTACAGTCTTTCTGCAGCTGTTTTGAGGCGTAATTGGCATTTTGTACTAACAATGCTTCTGCTCGTTATTGTGCCCAGAGGAATCCAAGGGAAACAGGGCGGCAGACTCGCTGGCTCGCCGGCTCCAGCACCGTTGCCCAGCGGAGCGGGCAGAGAGGAGCGATGGAGGATGCCAAGCCGTGATGTCTGCCCAGCCCTCAGCTCACCGGCACATCGCTGCGTGCCGGCACTTCCCAGCCTTACCATCCCTGTTTCCAAAAAGCCTCCTGGCACAGCTCCGGCGAAGCCACGGGGAGGGCAGCAGCTCCACACAGAACAGGACTGCACCCAGGAGGAGAGGGGAAGCGTTAAACACCAGCGTGGTCATAACTCGCCTGGGTGCTTCAGGCTCCAAAATCAGATTTTGTCAGTCTGATGATATATTTTTATATATTCAATATAAAATTTGATGGGAAGCTTTCCCAGTGTGGACGCAGGTTCAGGCATCGCATGAAGCACGGCAGAGGATGCTCTCAGGAGATTCTGTCCTGCTGTAGCGTCTGTCATGGGCATCACGGTAATAAGGTCCCTCCTTGGAGTCATCCTCAGCACTATTACAGAACCATAGAATGCTTTGGGTTGGAAGGGACGTTTAGAGGACATCTAGCCCGACCCCCCTGCAGTGACCAGGGACATCTTCAACTAGACCAGGTCGCTCAGAGCGCCGTCCAACCTGGCCTTAAATGTTTCCAGGGATGGGGCCTCCAGTACCTCTCTGGGCAGAGGGCAGCATGGCTTAGAACATCATAATTTCTGCAGGTGTCCAGGCAAGGAGAATTTACACCCAGCAGCAGCTAAAGCAGGAAGGTGATGACCATGAGATGGCAGCAGCCAGGCACTTCCCTTCCTTTAGGAGCACGATGGGTGCTATCTGGAGGTCCAAGCCCTCTCCAGGGTTGCCAAGCGGGGCCCCCAAGCAGGGCCACCACCAAGCCACAGGGAATTTCAAGAGCCACTGTGGTCAGGAGGAGCGACTGTGCTTGTCTCAGCATGTATCTCAAGGGGGTTTATGAATAGCGTGGCTTCACTTCGCATCTCACCACCGTACGGTGAAGTCAAGAGTCAGCTCATTTTTACAAATGGGACAGGCAGAGATTCATTAACTTGAGCACCCACTGCTGATGCTGTGCAGAATAAGGTGTGAGAAGGTCCCTGAAGTGCTAATTTCCTGAAGCTTACGCTGCCTTGGCGGTGCTGAGACCCAGAAACCAGAGCATTACAATGCCAGAACCCACCCCTGAGCCCTACTCACAGCTCAGATAGATACAATCATTCTGTCAAGACCTCACCACCCATGTGGTGTTGTCTCTTCCTCTTTGTCATAAACTTAAAACTTCAGCCTATTTAAAAGTTATTAATATATTGCATCTTCACTATTACAGGAAACTCATAGTTTCTACCAGAATCATTTTGAAGTGGGTAGCCCTCAGAAAAGCCAGCAGACTATACCCACCCACCAGAAGAAGAGGTCTTGGTGTATAGTCTTGGGTTGGGTTTGCCTTTGCCCAACCTTGGCACTACATTTTACTACTCTCCGGTCTTGTAGAGGGCCTAAACCAAATGAAATGGAGTTTTTTGATCTCATTTTAGGGTTCTGTGAGAGCTGATATAACATCGAGGAGCACAGTGAGTCCCAAACTCCAGGCTGCTGGGCTTCCCAGTTGTTCTGCAGTCAGATGCTACCCTACTCCAGATATGAGGAGGAATTCCACATTTTTTTCGTGGGTTTTCGGATGACCTTCTGGCCCCTCTGCAAAGGCAAAAAGCTTTCCCATTAGCCTTTGCAGAGGGAAAGTTTCACCCTCTATAACTTCCCATTGCTCTTTTTCTGAGACCACGGCGGGCTCAGCTGGTCCTTCTACTTGAAGAAGACCACATGGGCCTCTTCTTCTCCTGCCATCTACCCCACCAGGTGATACTGCTCACTGTGGGTTTGCATGTAGCATTTTACACCCCAAAATTGGTTGCATCTTATTTTGATGAAATGACTGTCATCTCTGCAGGCTCACACGCTCAGAGTACCACAGGTTAAAAGCCGATCTCCGATCCTACACTGAAGTCCAAAAGGGTGGTACTTACACAGGTTCTGGCTTCTTTCAGATACATGGTGGGCCAATTATTTTGCACCTGGTCTGTACAAATGACCTGGAATGACAGAAGAAAAGCAACTCTCAAATTGGTGACATTGGTTGGAAGGAGAGTTGGTCACCCATACAACAGACTGCCCCAAGCCAGGAGACATCTCCACCAAATCTCTGATCAGTTTTATGGAAATGAGTCAGGAGCCCTTCACTCAACCCTTTATATGTGGAAAGGATTTTCACAGCTAACTGACATGGTTGTCTGTGGGATATTTGCTAACGCACTTCCCAAACCAGGCTTCGGATTTGCAGTATGGGGTAAAGCGGGAATTGGCTCAGACAGTAGGAAGATCCATGCCAGTGGGCCATGGTGCAGTCCTGCCCTACAGAAGACAAGCGTCTAGAAACAGGATCCCCTGCCCTCCTTCCCAGCACTTTGGTTATCCCAGCTGTTTTGAGACTCCCCTACGCTCCCAAACAGTTTTCTGCTAATATTGTCCGTGAATGGTTGATGCTGAAGTGTGGTCTTTGTCCTCTCATCATGTCCAAGTCCTCCTCAAGGCAGCTTCTGCTCTGCATGATGCTTCCCTCTCTCTTCCCAAATTTCCCAGTTTTAGTAGGCATGGTGGTGATGGGTTGATGGTTGGACTTGAAGTTCTTAGAGGTCTTTTCCAACCTTAATGATTCTATGATTTCACTTTTTCCCTGTTCAGCACCCAGACCACAACCTCCCTCCTCCATGCCTCTTCACTGGAAAGCTACGGGAGAAAGGGCTTTAATCTAGAATTATTTTGCTGCCTGATGTTTCCCTAAGGCGGGTCTCTCTGACACAGACATGCACAGCAACGAGAGCTGCAGGCTTTACATGTACGTGGGATGCCAGCTGAATATTAACAGACACTACTACAAAGTGCCCACCTTCCCATTGGCATCATTACCTCATTTTGGAAAGAAGCGTTAGGGTGCTGGTGGCCGGGACTGCTGCTTGCCGTCTGGTCCCCCGGGGCTGGGGCTGATGGCCATGCACTGGTGGGGCTCTGGTCAGCGCTTGCAGGTTTGGTTGATGCAGTTTCAGCCTCATGGCTTCGCTGGTCTGGGTCCGCAATATGCAGCAAAAAAACAAGCAGACAGACACTGATACAGAATAGAGAACACAGCTGACAGGTCTGTTCATAAGCAGCTGAAAATAAGATTTCAGCTCTAGCCCTGCGTTGAAGCTCACTGTGTCAAAGCCTGGAGAGGTTTGGGGTTTCTTCTTTCTTTTTTTTTAAAAAAAAATAACTGTGATATAAAAAAATCATATTGCAGACTGTATTTTCTGCTGCTGAAACCCACCAGACTCTTTCTGGAGAGATGAACCCAAAGGCAACGGTAGCTTTGCGTTGGTAGCTGGGTAATCACTTAAAAAAGGAGCATTGCTGGGTAAATGGGATGGTCCTCATTTCACTTATCTGGGGTGTCATCCATGGAGATTCCTACAACAGAGGTAGACTATCTGAGCTGGCTACCCAGGATCTCCCAGTGAATGGAGTTCATTGTGCAACCCCTTGAACAACTGCAGCCACCTCCAATAGGAGGGGATGAAATGCCATAACCTCCGTTGACTGCCTCTCCACCAGCTACAGAAGAAGCCCAGGGTGTCAGGCTTAGAAGCAGTGCCTGGCACTACGGGAGACAGCCTGGGGTGTCCTGCCTGCCTGCTACTCCAGAAGGGCACATGCCCCACACCTACCAGCCCCATGCTGGTGTCTGAGATACCTGAGATCATCTCAGATGCCTTTGTTAAGGTCTGCAGCATCTTACATTTTCTTGTGCAATGGGAGCAGTGCAAGGAGCCGCCTCCTGCCTCCCTGAATTCTTTCAAAGAAATGGTCTCCATTACTGGGTTCCTAATTGATCCTTAAATGGTGACAAAGAGAATTAAAACACCACATCCTGTTCACGGCCTGTTCGCTTTTGGGACTCCTGCCTCTTCCACAGAAAAAATGAGGGATATTTCTCTCCCAGACACATTCTGAAAGCTCCAGGAGAGAATTAATTTCAAAGCCATCTGTTTCTCTTGCATTCTCTCCCCTATTTATTAAATGGTTTTTTAAACCTCTTCATGCTCAATGCTTCAGGTCAAATCTGAACTAACATAATTTCGTATATCATCCTTTAGTGAGAACAGTCCCGTGGAGCAGGAGGGGAAAGAAACATCCTTCATGAAGACACCCATTTCACCTCCTAATGCCTGCTAACATGCTCAAAAAATGACTTGGATGAAGCCAGTGAAGGTGGTCTTGCATTAAGACCTTGGCCCATTTAGTGATGCTGACAGCAAGGAGGAGCTGGAAGGCTGAGGGGGAAGGGGATGTTTTTTTGAGTGGCTTCTGTATTGCAGGTAGCTTGCAACTGGGTCAAGAACAACCTTCTCCAGAGGAAGATAGTGAAAGGCTTCAGTGTCATCACAGCTTTTATTCAGAGCCAGATGTGAGCTGAAGCCACAATGCCACCCAAGTCTGGAAGGCTCCAGGGAGCCCTCGCAGTCCCACAGTGTGATTGCTTCCCTGTAAACGCTACCAGGCAAAATGCCAAAGGGAACCCTAGACTGTGCCTCACCAGGACACTTATAAACTAACATGGTTCTATAAAGCTCCGGAGGTCCAGAGAAAACATAATGGTGTTCAACAAGATCCTAAACACCACGTGGGCACTCATAATGCTGCTTAGACAGAAGTCAGCAGCCAAACCCCCCACAGCAGTGACGAATATCCTACCTAACTGCTTAGACTCTTTAGAGGTTGTAGGCTCAGAGTTTAGCCACAAAATCTCCTTGGTCATCTAAAGCTTATTTTCTATGCACGCCCATACGGCCTTCACTAAGCTGTCAGCCATACTAGGGATCTTCTACAGTCAGCATTCAGGATGCTGCCAATCTGTTTCACCAACTCTACAATGTCAGTCTCCACCTCCAAACTCATCGCTGATGGCTCTCTTTTGCAGTCACTGAAGATCAAGTCATTGCAGTTGATAGTGCTTCAAGCACAGTTTGGTCCATCCGAAAGCCAATGTCTACGCTTTGTCAGTTGTTTCATGCCTTGAATTTCACTGACTGCATTGACTCTGTCTCCACTGATGACAACAGGGAACTGAACACCCAGTTGTCATGGAGATGACTATGCTGGATAGTTCTACAATGAGACAAGGTGATGACACCTGATACTGACAGGAGGTGTTTAGAGTAGCCAAAGCAAAAGACCACAAAAGGGCCTCCCAACTCGAGAAATCAAGGCTCTAGTCTCTGGTACCTGCTCCTAGAGTCGGCGTGGTGGCTGCCTCTGAGACCCTGCTGATGCTGCCAGGTGATAAAGACAGAGAAGCTTTACTAGTGGTAGGGGAGATGGCTCCAGCAAAAGTGGTAACAGAAGTGTCAGTGCTTCTAGGTCTGGTGGAAGAGGCCAGTCCTTGGACTGGTGAACTGGGAGAAGACTGAGGCTGCTTGGTGACAGATGTGTGAGAAGAGATGCCATAGTCCTTGAGACCAGGGAGAAGGCTGCTTGTTGGGACTCCGGTGCTCGCAATGGTGCTGGTCAGCTGGTCCAAAGGCTGGCTTCCCTGAGCTTGCACACTGGGAGAGGGTGCGATGGCAGTCCCTAAACCTCCTGGGGTGGCTGGAGGGCCTCTCGCATGAGTGGGGACAGGACTTGCAGCAGTGGTGGCTGCTGTGCTTCCCAAGCTGGCTGGAGGGCTGGTCTTCTGCTGGGACACACTGGAGGTCACAGCATGGGTGACTGTGGAGGCTCCGGAGCTGGCTGAAGAGCTGACCTGCAAAGAATGGCTGGGCGGTGTCGTGGGGGCTGGTGGTGGGTTTCCTGGGTTATTTGTGGGGCTGGTCCTTGGGACTGCGGCAGGTGACATCGCAGGGCTGGATGGTGGGTTTCCTGGGTTGCTTGTAGGGCTGATCCCTTGAACAGTGGTGGGTGGTATCACAGGGGTGGGCGGTGGGTTTCCCGGCTTGCTTGTAAGGGTGGTCCTTTGAACTGTGGCCGTTGACATCATAGAGGTGGATGGTGGGTTTCCTTGCTTGCTTGTAGGGGTGGTCGCTTGCGTCTTGCTGGTGCTTGTAGTTGTGACGATCTGCCCACTTCCTCCTGGGATTCCAGGAGCTGTCTCTGTAACATCCTGAGAGCTGACACCTAGGGAAAAGTAAAAATGCCAAGATAAACTTTAAACTAAGGAAACTACCCTAGGTTTCCACCCAGAACAGGTATTTGTAGAAATAAATGCTGACCAGAAACCATGAGTCATTCACTCAGAGCTTGTCTCACGCTCTTTAAACGCATACCAAATGCCATGTTCTGGTACTGCTGAGTGCAGCAGAAAGAAGAGCAGAGGAGGAGAAGAAGGAGAAGGAGGAGGAGGAGGAGGAAGCCTGAGCAACCTCCATGACAAATGCAATCAAACTCACAGGACTTCAAGGGGGTTGGAGGGTGAGCAGGTTGGCAAGACCTGCTGGTTCCCAGAAGGCAGGTCTCCCTCAGATGGGAGGTGCACCAGCTCCCATGCGAAGTGCTGCAAGTCATTCCCAAAGTAAAATACATCCAGCCCTTGTAACAGGGAGCCAAGGGATGTGCCAAGAGCTGTCTATTCAACCCCATTAAGAGGGTATCTCACACCCCTGAAGTGTGAGGAGCCTCAGATAAATAAAGTGACACTTCTGATCATTCTGAAAATTATATTCATTTTGCAGGCTCAAGCTTTGTTTCTTTAATTGCTCGTGATTCAAATTACGTTTTTTTTCCCCCTCCCAAACTCAGATGATTGATATAAAAACATCATAAAATAGGCTCTCTGAGTTAAATCCACAGAGTGAAACTGTTGAGGGTGGTGAGGCCCTGGCCCAGGTTGCCCAGAGAAGCTGTGACTGCCTCCTCCCTGGCAGTGTTCAAGACCAAGGATGGGGCTTTGAGCAACCTGGTCTAGTGGAAGGTGTCCCTGCCCATGGCAGGGGGAGTAGAATGAGATGATCTATAAGGTCCTTTCCAACCCAAACCATTCTATGATTCTATGAAACTTTATATAGACTGAAATTCCCAGTTGAGTGAAGTGTGGAAACAATATTTACTCTGTTTGCTCTGAAAGCATGGGTCACCACTGGACAGAGTTTGCAAGTAAATACAATAAGCGATTGCTTGGAGCTGCATTATTTTAATTTTGAGGATGTTCAGTCCAGCTGCCCATTGCAAATATTATCACCAATCTATTATTTTACTATTTTGAAAAACCTGAGAAAGTCACATAAAAATGTTTAAACTCAGTGTTCATTTTCAAAGGAAAATCTTTAAAAAACAGGAAAATCAAAGGATGCATTTAGGGAAAAGAGAAGCAAGCCAGGAAAATGAAGGGCTCCATCTACAGTACCTTGCAAAGTCTTAACACCAGCACCTGAACCATGAAATTGCCATATGTTTTTACATGGTCGGTACCCTGTATTTGTACATCACATAGAAACGCTACTGTAATTGTGGCTTATTTGTTTTTGAGGAAACCCATGAAGTATTTCATTGAGAGCTGACGTTACCTAAGTGGGAAAAAAGCTCGATCTCAAAGCAGAGAAGTTTGTCTATTGCTCAGTTATCTCACATTATCATACACAAGGAGAACCACAGTTGTTTTTTTGAAGAATTATGAAGCCATTTCTCAGTGAGGGATACAGATGAAGGACAGTTTGCCAGACAAAAGATTGCAACATCCCACAATGCTAAAATGTGGTATATTCACTACTAGGCTAGCTACAAAGACTTGTGTCCATTTTTCTGTTTGTAATCACTGAAGGAGTTCTATCAATGGCCATGGAGATCATTTCCCCCCACTGCACATTGTAACCAGCAGCCTTGGACACTCGCTTAAATTCACCCCAGGAAAGGTTCAACCAATTTTTCACCTTTCAGGAACTGTGGGCTGCACTGAGCCACTTCATCAGTGGATCTGTCTGGAGTCAAGACAACCACCTGGTTTTGGGGAGGGGGGAGTTTCTTCCATCTTATGACTATGCAGAAGAGGCCCTGTGAAACACTTGTATATTATTTCCAAACCTCCAAAACAGCAATCACACTTCCAAGGTTTGATTTTTAGCCGTATCCAACTGCTGCTCTCCAGAGATCTGCTTCATTCCTCCATGCTGGCATATTTTCTCTTACAGAGCCTGTTTGCTAGCACCGGTTGTGCTTCAAAGATCAAGTTTCTGAGATTCATATCACTGAGGAAATCTAAGCCCACCTAGTCAGGACTGGGGGTGAGTGGAGGTCTGCTTGTTACAGGACCTGGGGAGTGACGTTTGGGATGCTATAGCAGGTCTCACGTCCTGCAACAGGTCCTGCAACAGGTCTGGGGTCCCACAGGAGCTGTCTCGGGAAAGGGTGAGTTTGGAGGAGGCGCTGGGGCTATGGCTGGCCTCTTCATAGAATCATAGAATAGAATCATAGAATACTTAAGGTTGGAAAAGACCTCTAACATCATCAACTGCCAACCCAACCCCACCATGCCTCCTAAACCATGTCCCCAAGTGCCAAATCTACATGTTTTTTGAACACCTCCAGGGATGGGGACTCCACCACTGCCCTGTGCAGCCTGGTCCAATACCTGACCACTCTTTCAGTAAAGAAATTTTTCCCAATATCCAATCTAAACCTCCCCTGATGCAACTTGAGGCCATTTCCCCTTGTCCTATTGCCTGCTGCTTGGGAGAAGAGACCAAGACCCACCACACTACAACCTCCTTTCAGGTAGTTGTAGAGAGCGATAAGATCTCCCCTCAGACTCCTCTTCTCCAGGCTAAACAACCTCAGTTCCTTCAGCTGCTCCTCATTAGACTTGTTCTCCAGACCCCTCCCCAGCCTCGCTGCCCTTCTCTGGACACGCTCCACCACCTCATTGTCCTTCCTGTAGTAAAGGGCCCAAAACTGAACACAGCACTCGAGGTACAGCCTCACCAGTGCCGAGTACAGGAGCACGATCACCTCCCTGCTCCTGCTGGCCACACTATTCATGATCCAAGCCAGGATGCCGTTGGCCTTCTTGGCCACCTGGGCACACTGCTGGCTCATGTTCAGCCGGCTGTTGACCAGCACCCCTAGGCCCTTTTCCTCCAGGCAGCCTTCCAGCCACTCTTCTCCAAGCCTGTAGCGTTGCAGGGGGTTGTTGTGACTAAAGTTCAGGACCTGGCATCTCAACAAGGAAATGCAGAACCACAAGAAGAGATGTGCAGACCCCCTCCTGAAACATGGTTCCTATTCCTGTTTCTCCACCAGCTGCCATTTGTGAAAACATCATTAAGATGTGAGTTTAACTGAAACTAGCAGCACCCTGGGCTTGCGAGAAAACATCTCCACAACATCTGTGTGAAAAGAACGCTTGTGGAGGCAAGTCATATTTCCTATAGATCGACCACTGTCAGATGTGGAAAAGAGGTAAGGAAGCAAAACACAGACACGGGGACCTAGCAGAGGAAACCCAGGTGCACAAGATAGGAGGGAGTTTTCATCTAGCCACCTCCTTAGCTGTATTACCAACTTGCCTGGCTTGAATCCTCAGTGATGGTTGCACCAAGCTAGACACCATGCATCCAGTCAGCCACAAAATGGGTCTATCATAAACAGGGCTGTAAAAGTTTACAGGGGTGTTATCAACAAGGGAGGTTAAAAAAAAATATCCCTAAAGGTAGAAGCAATACAAAAGAGACGTAAATAAAGAAAGGGTTGGAAAGAAAGTGGAGGAAATCCCCCACTGCTCTCGCTTCCTTTTCATGCCCCAGCCCCATCCCAGAGAGGCAGGAAGCAAAGACACACCGAAGGAGAGGTACAGAAGACAATTCAATTCAACTCTGTCCAAAAGAGAAAGGGGCACATCTGTGCTTTGGCTCTAGGCCAGCCTTGGTGGCCAGCTGGGACCCCATGAGCCAAGTAACAGGTGTGCCTGCCCCATCCCACCTTGAAGAGCTGGAGTTTTTTATCAAAAAATGAGACAAAAAGCCCAAAGCGAGGGATCATTCTGCTGATGGAGAAATCTGATGGGATCTTCCAGGCTTGCCCTGCCTGCGGTGATAGATGGGTCTCGTTCAAGGGTGATACAGCCCAAAAAAGCAACCGTGAGAAGAACCAAGACTCAAGCTGATGCTCACAAAGCTTACTAGCATTTTATTTTTCCATATCTCTGCACCCACTCTTAGCGCTCCTCTCCTGCTAAGGTCAAGAGACGCTAGAAGATCAGTTTATTCTTTGTCACTAAGCCAGGTCCAGTGATTTAAGTGGGCTCAAAGAACCTTGAGGAGCCAGCACACTGCTGCTTGGAAGTAGTGAGCCACCATGCAGGGGGATGGATGGATGGACAGACGGATGGATGGATGGATGGATTCAACAGTTGCTGACCATGTGGGCAGGTAGGACACTGTCTGTCCTACTACATGGGGTTAGGTGATGCTAAGTGTCACAAAGGTAGAAATCGCTCTCCTTTGGTGGGTAATGACCTGCATGCCCTTGGCAAGTGGCAACACAAATGATGTGTGAGCCAGAAAGCACTTCACCACACAGATCCTTCCCTACAAACCTGCTCCTGCTGTATCAGGCTGGATGGGGCCACTGGGAAGCCCTTTGTAAAAGAACTCCCATCCCAAACTTTATCTGTGGGTGACGTTTCTTTACTAACCTGCACCCCAGCTCAGCTGGGCTGCTAACAAATTTTCTCTTTCTCCCTTTCTTCTTCCACAGCTGCCTTACCTCAAAGCAGAATATTTTGAAGATTTTATTGATGCTGGCTGCAGTGCAACGGCTGTGGTGAACAGCAGCCACGGAGATGGCCATGGGAAGAGGAAGTCCAGGCAGGCTGCAAACCTGACACTCTTCAAGACAACACGCACTGCCGTGGGCCGGACCCCCATCACACCAGTGGAGAGCAGCAGCCATGACTACAGTTGGGTGAGATCCTCCCTCCTTCCACGGAGGATCAGCATTCCTATCCATCCCCACATCTGTCCCGCATATTTTTGGGCACCCATCTCTCAGCAAAATTTACCTTCTATCTCCAGTTGGAGATAGAAGTTAAATCCAGTTGGAGATAGAAAAGGGTTAAATCAAACCCTTTTCTCACCGCTGTTGCACAGGGAGCCAGGTGCCGCTGCAGTCACGGGGCTGTCACCTTGCTGCAGTTCTGTTGGTCTGGGCTTAATATTAGTTGTTTTTCCAGGGACTATGTCTCACTGCACCACTGGGAAAAAATGTATTTTACTTAGACTGAGGAAAAACAAACTGCATTTCTTTGGTGTCTTGCAGGCTCACCACCCGCAGAAGACCTGGCTAGTGCAAACGCATTGCTCTCAATTTCAAAAGCCTACCAAATACTTAACTCCAAAGCAGAAACAAATATAGAACAAGCAGCGAGAGTGCCACAAGACCAGGAGTCAACGTTTTCCTTCCACATGTGCTATATCTGTTTCAAATGCCAGAGAATTATTTTTTTATTTCTTCCTCCTCAACTGGCCACCTGTGCCAAATCTCGGCAGCGGACACGGGGATAATAATTGGTAACGAGCCCCTGTTTGCCTGGGCTGGTAGCCAGTATTGCCTGACGACTGTCCTCAAGAGGAGAAATAGAAAGGATCTGGTTGAAGGAGGAGAAAACCCCTGCAGCCACAGACTCATGGTAATAACAGGCAGACAGGACAGGATTATGCTCGGTGCCCCTTTAGCATGAAAATGACTCACAAAAGATACAGTACGTCCTTTTGCAGGAAATAAATGACCCTTTCACGCCGTGAACCCCAGTGATAAAACGATTTAACGCATACTATGAGAGAGAAGGAAGATGGAGGAGAGGTCCTCTAAGCTATCACTCCCCTAACCAGGAGGAGACCCTTTCCAAAAGAAAGTTCACTTGAATTTCAGCCAGAGTCCCTCACCCTGTTTTCCAGAAGGCAGAAAAAAACTACCTGCCCCTGACCTTCCTGACAGGATTTTGGCAGGGTAAGGCCACTTATTTGATTTCACTTTTTGGACCGTCATCAATTCCTCATTTTAAGGAAAATTAGAGTAATATAGCAGCTACCAGTGTATTTTGACAGCACTGGTTGCAGTGAGACTAACACTTTGGTCTCCACCTCTCCTCTCACACCTATCAATCAGCAAACCCCACACTCTTGCACTTCTGTGCTGGGTGCGGGCAGATGCACAGGAGGAGAGCGCAAGCCCTCCACGCACGCATCCGTGCGGACGGCGGCCAAACCGCCCAAAGGAAATGAGTCCGCTGCAAAAACAGGATTTAATTTCCGGATATGTGTATCCCACGACCGTGCCTGCGATATGGTGTCTCCATGATGGGGACAACCCCGGAGGGGAGAGAACTTTCCCTTATTGCTGGCTATCAAGACGGGCTTGTTCGGCTGCCAGTGAACAATATCTGGGAGGCTGGAAGTGCCACTGTCAGTCCCTACGGCTGCAGGCACTCCTGGACAGGGCTGGTGTGAGAGAGCTCTGGATAGGAGCTGCTGGGATGTGAAAAACCACCCAAAAAGTGGGCTCCCCAGTTCGAGCAAGAGGAGGAGCTACTGGAGAGAGTCCAGCGGAGGGCTACGAGGATGATGAGGGGACTGGAGCATGTCTCCTACGAGGAGAGGCTAAGGGAGCTGGGCTTGTTTAGCCTGGAGAAGAGAAGGCTGAGAGGGGACCTTATAAATGCCTCTAAATATCTTCAGGGTGGCTGTCAGGAGACTCTTTTCAGTGGTGCCCAGTGACAGGACAAGGGGCAATGGGCACAAACTGAAGCACAGGAAGTTCCGTCTGAACATGAGGAAGAACTTCTTCCCTCTGAGGGTGACGGAGCACTGGAACAGGCTGC
>Ga0065711_1041949_pt1 | contig 15764 bp, 10 predicted proteins | sample Hoacrofraction12_FD_59098 | JGI IMG/M metagenome (GOLD analysis project Ga0065711, IMG submission 59098) | Hoatzin crop microbial communities from Cojedes, Venezuela - Epithelial fraction 12 v2 (version 2) | ecosystem: Host-associated > Birds > Digestive system > Esophagus > Crop | place...
TGGAGATATTCAAGACCCGCCTGGACAAGGTCCTGTGCAGCCTACTGTAGGTGACCCTGCTTCAGCAGGAGGGTTGGACTAGATGACCCACAGAGGTCCCTTCCAACCCCTACTATTCTGTGATTCTGAATTGATCCATTGAAATATTTGGAAACTATCCATTGAAACAAATGGAAGTATTTTGCTTTTAAAGAATTAAAATGTTAACTTCAAGTGGCCTTCATCTATTTTGCATTGCTTTAGGGGACCAGTAGTTTCAGATCCCATCCCTATACACTGGAATATGTGGAATTCCATGTTCTCACCATACATAACTCCTCAAATGCATTTCCTCTGCATGGCACGCAGTGGGAGTTACATATTCACCATGCATAACTGGAGCTACAGACTGTCCAGACCGTCTAGCCCACAGGAAATAAAGATGGCTGGAAGTCAAATTCATTAAGATAATCAGAAAGTTCAATTCTATGATGAAATGCAGTCAAATGAATTCATATAGGACATGTTGCCCATATCAAAATTTCCTGTTACTACTTTTGGACTTTCTCTTCTGTGGAAACCTTAATGGTTCATTTTTTTAAAACCATTTGAAGCCAAAACCAAATGCTGATATGTCAGCTTTCACATGAGATGGAGATTTCAGATGATGCAAGCTGCATCAGTAGTGTTTAATAATGATATATACCAGAAGAGCAACTGCTCTATTAAGTGTTTGTGTCTTAAATTCATGCACAATTATTCAGTGGCTAAGAGAAAAATAAAAATTGGTAGTGGTGAAAATATGCAAATTCTTGAGCAGAAGACTAGATGAGCATTAGCAATGCAGTCAGAGAAGCAAACTAAGCAATGTAAATTTTGGCTGCATTTGTCGATATTTAACAAATAGAAGACTCATCCATTTCAGTGGGTTGGAGTCTTCAACTTCATTCACCAAAGGGAACTGGAACAGAGCAGTTACCCTATACACATAAATATTTGAAATTAAACATAAATTGTCATGGATGATAATGAATTACATCATCAGCTACACATGCCATGTTTTCAGAGCAGCCAACCATTCTTCAAGCCTAAGTTAATTGCAGTCGCTAGCAGCTTTTTGCATTCTGAAGTCAGTGGGAGTTTTGATGTTGACCAAGATGTAGAATTTTATCCTCTCTTAGTCTCAAAAATAGACGAGAAGTGTCCAAACCAGTTGCAGGCAATGATCCTAGGCCCATGGTAACTCCTGAACTGTGTCCAGGAATGGGGAAGGTGTTAATTGACTTAAGCCAAAAGTGTGGAAGGGACCATTCTCGTGATTTAACAATAAAGGCAAGCAGTTCCAGTGCTCTAGTCTGGACCCTGTTACTGTTTAATTTACTTGTGTAGATGTACCCTAAAGGTCTGGGACTTCTTCCTTGTTCTGACTGATGGGTTGGCAATTCAGCTTTCAGAAAGATCAAACAGGTCTCTTGTCCTTCTGAGACAGGCACACAACATGCACTGTGTGGGCATCCCGACAGGATATTAACATCAAACATCTGTCTGCTTGGTGTAAATACACAGTATTAATTACTACTCTTCACGTGAGTAAAGTATGTGTCCTTCAGTACAGGATCAAAATCTCTACTACCTCTGCTGCTGGGAAGCACTCTGTGCAACATCTGCGTTGTCTTCCCGTCAGAGAGGGTGCTGACACTTTGGGATGGAAGACAATAAGAAATTGCATTACTTTTAGCAAATATCCTTTTTGCCTAGTGAAAAGTGAAACAGTAACAATTTGTCAAAAACAAAAAGATGAAAGCACGTTATAAATTTTAACTCCTAATATTAATAACAACAGGAACCCAGAAAGTAAACATGCTGCTTAGTATAATACTGCATTCAACACTGTAGGGTCTTAAGGAAAGGTGATCTGGTCTGGCCTTCTGGATATCAGAGCAACAGGATTTTACAGTAATACTTGCATAAGCATTCTGAAAATACACATTCTTCAGAATTATCTGCAGTTAGTACTCAGAAATTCCAAGGCCCGATGCTGGAAAGACTTGTGCACACAGAAAAAAAAGTACAATTGAAAGATATCATCTACTGAGTAGTGTTGCATTGGAAATACAGCTCAGTTCTTCAATTAGTACTGCATATTCACAACAAACAATTAATATAGTTTTTTAAATAATTACATGCCAAAAACTTCTCGTTTTTTTAGTGACTATTTTTTAAATTTTGTTTTGAAAGAAACATCTGTCCCCTGCCTTCAGTCTCTCACCTGCAAGTGACATTTTAATAAACCCATGGTCTTTTTTCAATATTTTATTAAATAAGCATGCATTTAATGGGGAAGTGAGGGGAATTAGTCCAGCTGTGTTAATTGGTTGGCACTGAGTGCACCGTGGCTAACCTGCACCTGGTTATGTTTGCTTGTAGAGGACATATTCCCTTGCAAATCCTGTGGCATTTGGTATCGAAGTGAGCGGAACCTGCAGGCCCATCTCATGTATTACTGCAGTGGGAGGCAAAGAGAGGGGCCTCAGCTGTCAGAGGAGAATGAAGATAGTGCTCAGCAGATATCCAGCGCCTGCCCCTTCCCGCAGTGCACCAAAAGTTTTTCTAATGCAAGAGCTCTGGAAATGCACCTAAATTCTCACAGTGGTAAGTATCATGTATTTTCCTGTATCATCTAGATTTAGCTATCTGAAGAATTATTCACTATAGACATTCAGTGGATCAACATCTCTCCAAATGTATGCAAGCATTGGGTGTAGATACTACCAAAATGTCGTTTCTGACCTGTCTTCTACACCAAGCACCTCTCCCAGGTAACCAGTGTCATTTCTCTTACCTACTAATCCTCGTTTGAATGCTCTCTCTCTAAGTGTTTATACACACATACAGGCAGCATTTCTTTACTGGTGAGGGGATGCTCAGGAATCCAGACACAGTTAGACTGCTGCTGCTTGGTCTCTGAGAGATTCAATTACTTCAGGATTCCATCCACCAAACATGAGTCTGCTCAACTCCAACCGATTTTGATGCTCAGCAAAGAAATACACACCACCAGAGAGCAAGTCCTTCTGAAATAAGATCTTGGGGTCCTAGAGTAGGCTTCTTAGGCAGGAGGCTTTAAGAACCTGTCTCCAGAACTCTGTGTGCTTTTCCCAGGACACTTGTTTCATGAAAACTTCTTGTTTCACAACAATATTCTTAACCCTTCTTATAAATATGAAAAGGGGATAGTGTTTGCTTTGTCCATGTTGTAAAAATGATAATACTAGGTATACAGAAAGTGGAGTTAAAAAATTCCTGAGATTAAAAATCTGGAATTCGGCAGGAATCTTCCTCCCTGAAGGTCTTTTGAGTCTGCTCTTTGAATTTGTTTTGAATTAGGGCTGGAAACACAAGTTATGAGTTTGCAGAACATTCTGCATTGGAGTTTTCAGTAGCAGAGAAAACCTAAAATAAGAAAGACTGCAGTGTCAGGTTATGGGTGTGTTGGCTGTCTAGTGTACAGGGCTGTGTCTGGAAAGAGGCAAGGGCCCTACAGGAGTGCCTGATCCTCCTGTTAAATGGATGGAGACTAAAGGGCACCAATGTGTGCTTTATTCACAGAAGAAAGCCTTATTCTGCTGACGTGTGAAAACCCTTGGGAGAGTGGGAGTCTGCTCTGTGGACCTGGTGAAGCGAAAAATGTCCCTCTGCTACTTGGGCAGCAATTAGAAATCTAGACAGCATCATGTTGCCTAGCAGGAATTTGATACCTCCCAGAACAGGACTAGGAGAGTGCTGAGCGAGAAACTTTCTTATGTAGACAACAGACTACACTTGGCCATTTGTTTAGAGGTCAGATCTTTTTGTGCTTCCAGATCTTAACTTCAAATATCAGGCTATTGCCGTTTTCTCTCTTGCCTAGCAAATATTTCACCGTTTAGTGAACCAGCGGAGCAGTAGGAACAGCTTCAACAAGAGCAGGTGAATGCAGCCCAGCATGTCTTACAGCTGAGTAATTAAAACCAGGTACTCTTGGAAGATAACAAATTAATTTCTCCCCAAGCAGAGGAAAATTCTGCAGTCTTGACCATTGTGTAAAAGAGTTGCTTCAGCTTCTTGCATTTAGTGATGTACCATTGTCTTAGTTGTCGAGAGGGCTTTCAGCCATAAGCTGTGAGTAACCGTGTCTGCTTGCAATCTAGAGATAACATCTGTGTTCTGTGAAAGACATAGATCTGAGATCCTGCTGAATTTCCAGTAAGAATCTTTAGGTGTTTCTTAGACCAGAGGCTATAAGTCAGGCCTTCCCCTTCTTTTTAGTCATAAACCAGTTAGTTCAATCATTCTTGCTCTCTTTCAAATCCTGTCAATCTTTATTGTTCTATACAGATTATGACAAGTCATAACAGCTTCTGCAGTAGGAATGAAACATTGCTTTTCCAAATGCCCCGTGAGCTAGTGCTGTGTTTGCTTCAACCTCTGTTACTGTTCCCGCTGGGGGCTGTAGCGGACCCACAGCCCTGGAGCATGGAGCCCAGACTGAAATGCAAAATCCATAGAGACACTCCGCTGTGGCTGTATCACATGTTGTGGAAGCATATGAAGCACCATCTCATGGAGGAGCTAAAGCTTCATATGGCCTCCTGATGAAAAAGTGCCTGACAGGTCACAAGTGCAGACTGAAGTGCTGTGTATCTCCCTGGCCCCCTTCTGGCCTCTGAGGACAAGAGTAGTTCAAATTCAGGTGTTGCTCACAGCTGTGGGAGTCGCTGATGCTAGGGGAGAAGTGAGGACCTCCAAGTACAGCAGAATAACTTCCCACAGACCAAGCCACAATATTCTTACAGCCTTATATTGTCCAAATACCAGGAACTTAGTTTACCTGACAAAGACATGGTATATGTGTGTGTGCATAGACAGCACAAATATCCATTTTAAATTCCAAATATCATTGCTACCAATATTTTTTTCAGTTTTTGTTGTCTAACAAGTAATCAGAATCTGTGTTGTTGCAGTAGAGAAATCTGGTCTTACCTGTTTTTAAAGAATATTCTGTTTCAAAATACCATGAAACACGGGGTTTTTTTCCATTTCAGCAGTGACGATCAGGTGGCTTTCAATATACTGATAGGTATAGGGGTAGGAAAACTGTAGTGATTTCACGAGGTGTTGTATTTCAGCAGTCGTTGCCTACGGCCATTATGTGTGGAAGATAAAATGTTGGTGAAGCCACATCTTAGTCCTCCTCCTCCCTTCACAATGAACACAACTCATCAGTCCTTTCTGATGAGGATAGATCTGTACGCTGTTCCCACACTACAGGCAACTCATGCAGGCAAAGAGCTGAGCATCAATAATGCTCAAAATGCTACTTCTGCTCTGTCTGTGGCTTTCAGGCACTCTGAATTTGAGGGCTGTACCTCAAGCCACATCATAACCTTGAGCCTCTTGACCTTGGTGTGCTTTCTGTACATTCAAACTTTCCAGTGATTGTGTATGGGGAGCGTTATGTCTCCTTTAGTTAAAACTGTAGTTTCTAAGACCTTTTCATTTAGAATAACTCCAGTCGATTTTTATCCTTTCCCTTGTTTTTTCTTTCACTTCCTCTCTGCTGAACACATGCAGATACTAAGGCCTCTCCAAAGCAGAGCAGAAGCCTGGGACTATCCTCTAGCAGTTCGAGGAATGAAATTCTGAATGAATTCAAGTATTTTCAGGTTGACTAATGCCATTCCATCAGAATAAAACTACTTGTTTTCACTGTGTTTGTACCTTCTGCGCAACTAGTTTTCCAGTATACTTCATGAAGGGCAAAATGGCCACTTCATTTTGTATTTTACTTGTCTTTTCTATAGGAGTGAAAATGGAAGAATTTCTCCCACCTGGTGCTAGTCTGAAATGCACGGTTTGTACTTACACTGCAGACTCGGTGATTAACTTTCATCAGCACCTGTTCTCGCATCTTACTCAAGCTGCCTTTAGATGCAATCACTGCCATTTTGGCTTCCAAACTCAGAGGGAGCTACTGCAGCACCAAGAGTTACATGTCTCTGGCAACAAAATTCAGAGAGAAAGTGACATTGAACACTCTCCAAGTGGAAACGAAGATGGTTTACTGCCAGCAACGGACCTGTTGAGCAGAAATGATGCTCCCCAGAGCCAAAAGACCATGCAGACTAAAGATGCAAGTTCTGATACAGAGCTTGATAAATGTGAAAAAAAGACTCCACTTTTCCTTCCCAACCAGAGGCCAGAAACCCAGCCTGCAACAAATAAGCAGAGCTTTTCATACACTAAAATAAAATCTGAACCGTCCAGTCCAAGACTTGCTTCATCACCAGTTCAACCTAATATTGGTCCTTCTTTCCCAATGGGACCTTTTCTTTCCCAGTTTGCTTTTCCCCAAGACATCACTGTGGTTCCTCAGGCTTCAGAGATACTAGCCAAAATGTCTGAACTGGTGCATAGAAGACTGAGGCATGGAAGTAGCAATTATCCTCCTGTAATTTACAGTCCTTTGATGCCCAAAGGAGCTACATGTTTTGAGTGTAACATAACATTCAATAATTTGGACAACTACTTGGTACACAAAAAGCATTACTGCAGCAGCCGATGGCAGCAGATGGCAAAGTCACCAGATTTTTCCAGTGTTCCAGAAAAAATGCCAGAAGCTGTGAGTCCCAGTAATGGTCAAAGCTCTATAAACATCCTGAATGCAGCTCCTCACACATCAGATCCAGAGAATCAGCTTCTGCAGACATCTTGCATAAACTCTTCCAATGTTTTAGATTTGATCGGGCCAAACAACAAAAGTCATGAAAAAGACTTTACAGCACAATCTAAGAAGTTGTCAACTGCAAGCAATGGCGATGAGAAGATAAATGGAAAGCCTTCTGATGTGAAGAATCCCAACACTCCTTTAGTAGAAGGGGAGAGTGATCCTAACAAGACCACGTGTGAAGCTTGCAATATTACTTTCAGCAGACATGAAACGTACATGGTCCACAAGCAGTATTACTGTGCCACTCGCCACGATCCCCCACTGAAGAGGTCTGCTTCCAGCAAAGTGCCTGCCATGCAGAGAACAATGCGTACCCGGAAGCGGAGGAAGATGTATGAGATGTGCCTACCAGAGCAAGAGCAAAGGCCACCACTAGTTCAGCAGCGATTTCTAGAAGTGGCGAATCTTGGCAATCCTTGTACATCTACTCAAGAGTCAACAGAGGGCCTTGGAGAATGTTACCATCCACGATGTGATATCTTTCCAGGAATAGTCTCGAAGCATCTGGAAACATCACTATCTATTAACAAGTGCGTTCCAGTTTCAAAGTGTGATACTCCCCACTCCACTGTGTCCTGCCTGGAGATGGACGTGCCAATAGATCTCAGTAAAAAATGCTTACCCCCGTCAGAGAGGACGTCCACTTCTCCCAAAAGGCTGCTGGACTACCATGAGTGCACGGTATGCAAGATCAGTTTTAACAAGGTAGAGAACTACCTGGCTCACAAGCAGAATTTTTGCCCTGTCACTGCCCATCAGCGTAGCGACCTGGGACAGCTCGACAGTAAGGTGTTTCAAAACCCAGAAAGTGAAAGAAACAGCCCAGATGTCAGTTACGAAAGAAGCATAATCAAATGTGAGAAAAATGGAAACTCAAAACAGTCCTCTCATAATGGAAACTTATTTTCCACACACTTAGCAACACTTCAAGGACTAAAAGTCTTTAGTGAAGCAGCCCAGCTTATTGCTACAAAAGAAGAAAACAAACATTTGTTTCTTCCACAATGCCTTTACCCTGGAGCAATAAAGAAAGCTAAAGGAGCAGATCAGCTTTCTCCATATTATGGAATAAAGCCAAGCGATTACATTTCTGGTTCTCTCGTCATTCATAATACTGATTTAGATCAAAGCACAAATACAGAAAGTGAATCTCCTAAAGGCCAGGCGCCTTCGAATGGGTGCGCTGTGCAGAAGAAAGAGTCTCTTCCGCTACTGCCGAAAAACCGAGGCATGGTAATAGTTAATGGGGGACTAAAACAGGAGGAAAGGCCTGCCGCAAACCCACAGCAAGAGAACATTTCCCAGAATCCTCCGCATGAAGATGGGCACAAGTCTCCTTCCTGGATCTCTGAGAATCCCTTAGCTGCGAACGAAAACGTCTCTCCAGCAATTCCTACAGCAGAGGAACAGTTGTCTAGTATAGCTAAAGGCGTGAATGGTTCTACCCAGGCCCCAACCAGTGGAAAGTATTGCCGACTGTGTGACATCCAGTTCAACAATCTTTCAAACTTTATAACTCATAAGAAGTTTTATTGCTCGTCACATGCAGCAGAACATGTCAAATGAAACAGTGGGTCACCTTTGGTACCTGTGTTTAGCATATTGTTCCATACAGTCTAAAGAAAGCTGTTTGAATTACATCTGGACAATCAGGAGATTTCACCATTGCCGAGTTGAAGACTTAAAGGTGTAATTTCATTACAGTCCATTAGTAAAGTGTATTATTGGTGCCATTTTCAAAAATATTAATTTATTTTACCAGCAGTATTCATAGCTGTAGTTATGTTATTTTTTATTTAAAAACTTTATATTAAAGTCATTTGTAATGTTATTGTATAGTTATTGTGTAGCACATATGGTTTGCACTGTATAGTAGATTTTAAAGAAAATAGTCACAAACAATACAGAAAAGCATTTTAGAAATAGCTTCAAAAGCACTTGTGTATCCTGATTTTTTTTTCTTATATGCTGTTGCAGATGTATGTATATGCTAAAATATAACTTGCAAAGAAGTTTCAACTATGCTGTAAAGTTCGCCTTAAAATTTCAATTTTTTTGAACAATTGGGCTGGGTTTGCACTTTATATTTTAGCAGATACAGTACCTTAGTCATTAGGCTTTGCATTTGTATGTAGCAGTATGTTTCTGTCCACTTTCTTAATCTGAAATGTACGTTAAATGAAGATGGCAATTTTTTTCTTGTATAGTACTTGTATTTTCTTTCGCTGATGCATCTCTGTCTCAATTTTTAAACCTTTGCTGTTAAATGCAATACTTTATAAAGAATGAACAAAATTACTGGAAGCAGTATTGTAAGTAATGAGGTCATATCAATCAGTTTTATCTTTTGAAAGGCACAGTCTAAAACAAAACCCTAAACTCAATGCTGCAATTATGAATCTAATTCATATATAAGATATATTTAAATATAAAAGTAGCAATACTGCAACTGGTGATCACAAAGATAATGTTCTACTTCTGATAGAAATAATTTCTCAACAAATGTTGTTACTATGCATGTATATGGATGGAATAAAATTCCAGATCATTGGAGAAGTTTGGCAGTAATTTCTTTTAATTTGTTTTACTTTGTTTTTCAAGAAGAATTAGAGCTCACAAACTGTAAAGAAGGCCTTAGGAACAGGTTAGCATTTCCCCCTCTTCAATGGAAGCAAAGTGTTCAAAGAGGCATTGAGTACAAAGGATGCCTCCACTTCGAAGGAGCCCTTGCTGACAGGTCACCAGTACAGCGAAGTCCAAGACAGCCTAGTGAAGTAAAACTTGAAACGCGAAGGTCGGAAACCAGGGAGGTCGTTGTCTTTATTGGAGCTAAGGAAGACAGACTTCCCTGGCAGTACCTCCCTGTGTCAGAATCAGGGGAACGATCTGCTTCGTAACACCTCTGGTATGATTCCTTATGTGTTCAGTGATCTTATGTGAAACACAGTAGCATTCATTTAAATAGAACAGAAGTTTTCTCCCCTAATTTCGTATAGATATACTGTTCAATAATTTATGTTATTTTAAAATCTGAGCTAATGCACAGGTAATACCCTTCACGTGCAATTGTTCAGTCTCCTGTACACTGTTTCCATAAAAAATTGGTTTTATAAAAGTGACCTATTGATACATTTTTCATCCTGCAAATTTGAAACCAAAATCATGACCTGAACAGTCACATAAACAGTTGTATTTAATTTAGTTCCTATGTCAGCCAAAGAAATAATGCAGAATCAAATACATAAAAGGATGGTATTTCCACTAAGCAGCCAGCTGGGGTCTAGTGTAAGAGTATGCAGTGCCACTGACTTTCAGCAACCCCATGCCTATGTACTTTGAAACTGAATTAATCTTGTTTTTATTTGTAAGTGTAGGTGAACAGATACCAGTAGCAAAAGTAATAAACACTTCAAAAACTATTATTAACAACTCTGGTGGTTAGCTGGGCTTTAAATATAGAACAAGAGCGCTTAAAATTGTGCTAATTCTCACTCTCAACAAAGTTAACAGGTGTATACATTAACTTCAGTGGGGCCAAAATTCGTCCTATAGCACATACTTTGATGACAAGTCTTGTGAAGGAGAAAAAGCGTTACAAACACAGGGACAATAAAACAGAGAAATCATTCATGATTGTCAATTAAACATTTATTAGAAAATACCGCACCAGTAGATCAAAGACTCCATGGTATTTAAGATACGTGGTACATTTTGACCTTCTCGGTGGCAAACATTATTCTGAAGACAATCTTTAAGGTCGCTTTCAACCCAAACCATTCAGTGATTCTGTGATTATCCATCATACAAAATTGTTTTAAATAACTAAATTATTACATCTGGATTGAAATAAGCTAATTCTGAAAGATCTACATGCATAGACAAGAAGTTAGAGGTGAAGTTGGTCCGAAAGCCACAGGTAAGTGTAATTTACAATTGTGGAGATCTAGGGGTGTGTTTAGACTGTGAGAAAATAAAGGAGGATATCAGGATTAAAGGGAGTGCCTAGTTGAAAAGTGGTGCCAAAAAGGAAAAGCCTTATCACAAAACATTTCTGATCTGGAAATGCTGAGGGTACCTGATAGGTTGCAGAGGTAAATTAAAGCCTGTCATGCTGCATTGTGTTCTTCCCACTGGTCAGTCCAATTGCTTTCACATGACAGAAAATACCTGGTAGCATTTTCTCTTTGTAAATCACCTATTTGGTTGACTGGTCCCTTTTTTACAGGTTCAAAACTAGCACACCCCATTCATCTGTGGTTACAGAACTGCTCAATTTTATATGCATTGTACACATTTTACTCACTTCGCTGGAGCATCTAGCAACTCTGACACGTGCTAAAGCCCGAAGTTATACGATCACACTCTCTGGGAGTAAAAGTTTACACTAGCTAGGTGGATAGCAAATATAGCTTACTGAAGTTTGATTTCTTATATACTTACTAAAAATAGAAAGCATTTAATAAAGATAGCCACTCAAATAGCTGGGCTCAGAAACCATATTTTCCCCTAACTTTACACACTATTTTCAAGTTTTTCGCTTTCCTTATTGCACTCATGTTTTAATTTGCTTATCTGAAATGAGAACATAAACACTTGGGCCAGCCAGAAATCTCTGTCCTGTCTTTTAAACCAGTTTGCACAATACTGGCCTAGTCCCAGCTGGGGGCTATAAGCACATCTGTGTTAAACAATCAGAAGTATTCTTTACAGGAATAAACTGCTTACACCTGTTTTCTGACCAAGTAAGTGATTATTTGTATTCTCTTTAGATTGTATCTATGCATTTGTTTAAGGTGATAACAGAACAGCTAAACTGCCTATTGCTAAAAATTCCTCTTGAATATAGACACTTCCCTAGTTCTTCATTTGCATTTCTGTGAGTTTATTAGTTATTTATCAAATTCACCTATGCAAAGACAGTCCATCCTTAGTGAGTCTTTGGCACCTGGAACTCAGCAGGAAGCAGAGTACCTCAGTTAAATGGTTTGGGTACACTAATCCCCGTCAGCTGGAGTCAGTGAATAAATCTTCGGGGCGATCAAGGGGACATTAATAGCCCAACAAAAGGCATTAAAATATTAAAATTATGATACAAAAAATAAAATAGCTCCACATGAAGGCCTAATATTTCTAAGAGCTGGTTCCTGCCTGGCTCCCCATGTACTGATTGCCTGCTGGGTTTTGCGTTCAACATTTTGGCATTTTGAGGAAAATTTCCCTATCCACAAAGTATCCCATCCACATGCATTGCTCAGAACTGATGTTGTGGCTGAATCCATGTCTGCCTCATTTATTTTTCTGTACCCTGAAATTCAGACTTCGAAAGGCTGTTGTGGGTCCCCAGTCATGTCACAATTTTCACACAGTTGTCACACAGTTTCTCATGTTGCTATCTGAATTTTTTACGTGATGGTGATTTTTTTCGTCATAACCATAAGTCAGGTGGATGTGCCTAATGCAATCAGTAAAGGGTATTGCTGCAAGCTGAGGTCTGCTTGTCTTGAAATAATTGTAGTAACGTTAGGGTTCTAGTGACATATTCTAATTGCTACAACTAATCATAAAACTACGTCATTGGTATTTGCTTGGATCCACACTGCTAACTTTCCCAGTCTCTCATTTCTATCAAGTAACTGTTGACTACATTCATCGTCTGACACTGTCCGCAAGAGTGTTGTAGTCGCATCCCAAACATGATCTGAGGGGATGTGTAAGGTGATTTGTCCCTTGTGCGATAAATGCTGCACCACTGAGAAATGCAGAAGGAAAAAAACAACTAAAAAAACTGATGTAGAAATTAAAATATGAAATCAAAGCCAGAACCATCATCAAGGTGAGGTGGAGGTGGGCATAATGTACGTAAGCTCTGAACCAGAATCCACTCTAAAAAGGTGGAACTGAGGTGGAGCTCTGAACAGCTAGGAAAACCTGGCTGGAAGGAAATTCTGTGATGAGTACAACAGTGGAAGGGTGGTGGGAAAGAATCTTGCTGAGGGGCAAAGAAGATAAGGAAAAAGGGAATCAGCACTTTGTTAATCTGGAGCATGCAGTATGGGTACGCTGGTGGCTGCAGCAGGCAGCAGTTGCAAGGCGTCAGCACTACAAAAACACTGCAAGTCCCAGGAGACCTATTGAGAGAGGCTGAAATACTGATGAGGCAAAACTGTTGGAGGATCACTCCCAAGCGCTGAATGTGGCCAGTGCAAAGATTCTGGCTCCTGGTGGTCTCCTTTTCCCCAACGCTGACAATGAGGAAGAGAGCCACCACTCTTCCCACTTTCCAGGTCACCTGCAGAGCTGGGGCGCTGCGCTGCCTGGAGGTGTCAGGACAGACACTGCTCTGAACAGAGGTGTGGAACCCTACCAAAATTAGAGAGAAGTCAGATACCCAAGCTTCCGCTGTGTTAGCCCACGAGCATGCCTAGTCCTGTCGCTCTGCATAGGTTGCTGACAGTGCTTTGAATCCAGACCCCTTTGAGACCCCTTAGAGCCACACAAAAATGAACTGAAATAATACTGATGGCACTTGTGTGTGGAATGAAACGGAGCACAGGACAGGGAGGTGGGCAGGAAATCTGCACTCACTTAATTTCAACTTCTTCCCAGTATGGAGCACAAGATGAATGAGTTGTGACTGGGATTGAGAGACAGGAGCTTTTGTGCTGGGGCAAAAAGGAAACCATAATTCTGACAGTTTCAACTTCTGAATACTTGTTTTTCTTACTATGTACACAGACACACACATATGTTATGTATAAAACATACAGAGAGATGAGCATGTCCAAAAGAGGGAAAGATCCTAAACTAGAGAAGTTAGATCCAGAAGCTGAATGGGGTGATTGGACAAATTCTGTGTTGCAGAAGCAATAGCCAGACCCTTTAATCCCCACTGTGTAGGTACCTGGCAGCTTCTGGTGTCTGGAGGGTGAGGACACATGGAATCACTTCCAGCTGCGGGGCAGCGCATGAGCGAGCCCACGGAGAGCACCAGACCTGCAGCCTGCACATGACTCCCTTGAACAACTCAGTTGACCAGGAACCTTTCACAGCACTGTCAAAAAAAGCAGTAGCTCACACACCACTCGCTTTTGTCTGTAAGCACATATGGCTATGAATAACAGTAGTTCCTTTCAAGCTTTTGGATAGAGTGTTGAGTAAGGAAAGCCACAAGCGTAAGGAAAGCCACGAGTGTGACGAATGGAACTGGGTAAAGCTGGAAACACCTTCAGAAGTAGCTTCCATCTCAGCTTTCCCAGTTCTAGGTGTTCTTACTGAAATCATAAAGCCAGGTTTATATGATCTTGCAGCGATGGCTGTATGTAAACGTAATCACTTCTCAAGACCACCAGCGTTGCTACTGTTTTGAAAGCCCATCTGTTACAACAGTTTTCTGCTCAATTTTTCACATTCACTATTAATTTCCTTACTTATGAGAAGAGAAACTTCTGCGTGCCACAAGTTCTGCCCTGTGGCTGTGACCAGCCGATACAGAGCAGACTGTAGGAACCAGAGTCCTCAGGTGACACAGTGCCACAAGCAGCCCTGCCTCTCCTGCTCGTGTTTGAAGCGCAAGCCTCGGCGGTGCTAAATGGAGAAGCTGAGATGTGAAATGGTGGTGTGGCTTTGAGTCTGTGCAGCCCTGAAACAGTGTCCCTGGATGGCTGTTTATTCAGTCACTTGGGAGGATTCACCTTCAATTCTTTTGCTTTCTCTTTTATGAGGAAGCCTTGTTCAACCCCTGGAACTTGAGCCTCAGGGGGTATGGGGAAAATACCAGTGGGCTGATTATGTTGGTGTTTGGCTTGAGGGAGAACAGACTCTCACTTTGATGCTTTGACATTTTTGATCTTCTGCTAATTCTGAAGAAACTACCCCCAAGAGATACATTTATGGAATCTAATAAAAGACCTGTAGGCTCAAAGACTGATCAAGGAAGAAAATTGTTTTAGAGAGAAGGATCCAGCCTGTGATTGAAGTTTCTACATTAGGGTGAGTATGCAAAGGGAAGAGAACATGTTAGTTTACTGGCACAGGTTTTCAAAGCAGAATAGAAAGAGCACCCCCTCAAATGATGTCTTTCAACAAAAGAAGAATTTGGAAAAAAAATCTGTTCAGATGGATAATCTTTGAACTCTTTTCTAGACAAAAGGAAGGAAACTCTGCAGATGTAATTAGGGAAGATTAATCTAAAACACCTTCCCCTTCCACTCCCTTAGAACCCAAGGCAGAACCCACAACAGGGCAGCGCACACAGCAGAAGCAGGGTGCGGGGTGTGGGGTGCAGCCACGTGTGACAAGGGTTACCTGCACTCACTTGCAATCCCTCGTTTCCCACATCCTTAGCCCGGCAAGTCTACTGTGGCCCAGCCAGGTGGGTAAGGTCCCCCCCAGTGCCAGGGACCTGCCTGGGCCTGGGACAGCTGCTCGGGCAGCTGTTTGTTGGTTTGGCACTCTTAGCTGCCAGCAGAAAAAGGGCTGTTCTCTGTCGGAGCGGCGCTGGGTGGAAGAGGCACAAGCTTTCCAAGTATATCAACAAGTCTATGAACATTCATTGCCGGCCAGCTGACACTGCACAGCTTTCTCCCCCTACCTAGCTTGCTTCTTTGATTTATAAGCAACACAAGATTGATTTTAAAGGATAAAGCATCTGAAAGGCAAAAAGCTGCCTATTGGGAGGTGCAAAAGTAAGAGCAGTATGGATGTTTTTAGGCGGTTTTCAAAATAGTAGGGTTTTTTCCTTACTACTTTTCAAATTATGCCTCAAATCATACAGAAATATAGCAGTGAGAGATTTCTCTTTCTGTTACTGCGTAAATACAGCTTGGTTCTTGATGTTAACAAACAAGGAGGGACTGGTGGAGGATGTGAAGGTTGGAGGTAGACTCAGCTGCAGTGACCATGAAATAGTTGAGTTCAGGATCCTGCGTGGAGGAAGCAGGGCGATAAGCAGGATCAAAACCCTGGACCTCAGGAGGGCTGACTTTGCCCTCTTCAAGGAGCTACTGGGAGGAATCCC